>Ga0307377_10002206_pt1 | contig 23284 bp, 27 predicted proteins | sample TR3MG_FD_202535 | JGI IMG/M metagenome (GOLD analysis project Ga0307377, IMG submission 202535) | Soil microbial communities from Risofladan, Vaasa, Finland - TR-3 | ecosystem: Environmental > Terrestrial > Soil > Coastal area > Acid sulfate soil | place: Finland: Risofladan, Vaasa | collected...
CCCAGTATTATGGATGCCGCGCTACCCTTGTTTGCCCCTGCTCTGTTCAGCAGTTAAAAAGGTGGACAGACCAAGGACTCCCCGTGATGATTTCGTGGAATCCAGAGGGACGGCCCTGGTCACACGCCAGTGTTGTTTTTGACGTGGACGACAACTTGAACGTCCATGTGGCCGATCCAAACATACCTGATCCAGACGAGACTGTACGGATCATGTCTAAGAGCGACTTTTACTCTAAGTGGTCAGAGAAGTGGTCGAAGTATATTGTTCGGCGGCCAGCCATGATGATCGAACGCGAAATCAGTGTTGATGGCATCCCGAAGCTGGGTTCTTCACCAACCAGGGCTCGTCGGGTTGTTTCCAGATACTTAAAAAGGTATGAGGTTTAGATATGTCCGCGACTTTAACACAAGATCCTATTTCCAGAAAGTCTCTCCTTAAACTGCACAAAATTCTTCAGACGTTGGGGATCAACCGAGACGAACTCGCGCCCCCAGTCAAGAAGTTGTTTCAAGCCGAAGGCAGAAAGATGTATCTGCCAGACTTCGACGATGCTCTTCGTGTGCTTCGGATGATCGTCCTCCAAAAAGCTAGCCGTGAGTTGCGTGATGTCATCACAGAGTTAGATATGTCTGGTGGCCTTCGTTTTGCGATGGCGAGGCGTGTTGTGGCTCGATTTATGAGTGGGCCTATGGAAGTGCGCAAAAACAGGGCTGCCTGGAACCAGTTGAACAAGCTGATTAGCCGAGGTGAAATCAAAGCTTCTGTGGGGGCAACAGCAATGCTCCAAGCTTTCAACCTCGGATCAAGTCGTGTTCAAGCAGCGCATTTTGATCAGTTGCAAAAGGATCTAGGCCGTACCAGGAGCCCAGAGGCGAAGGCTTTGGTCACCTATCTACAACAGCTACAGATGGAGTCGTACAGAAACTATGGTTAACCGGCTCCTGCTATCGATCAAGATCGCATCCAGGTATTTGCGATCCAGGGATATTCTGATTCCCAGTGATGTGCCTTATGGTAGCGCACAGATTTACCTAATGGATATCAAAAAAGATCGGTTTGTCCACTTTACGCTTGAAGATCGAATACCTGAAATTTTGGCCTCTGGTAAGTTGATGTTCAATCCGCCATACGAGAAATTTGGCATCGAAGAGGTTGCTGCCATATCCATTGTGTGGGGCAAGTATTTACCTGGAGTCCAAACAACTCACACCGAGAAAAAGGGCAAGCTTGGAGCGATCTTGTTTGAAACGAACACGATCCCCAAGGTTGGCTACTCAGAAGAAGTCTTGTGGGGCCGTGATGTTGTATTCACACGGGCAACAAGGTTGAGCGCCAACAAAGCTCGGAGCAAGGTTGTGCGTGCCCCCTTTCGGAATATAGTCGATGGCGCAGACATTGTTATGTATGTTTGACACATAGGAGGAAGGCGATGAGCTTCCCTAGAGTTTCCCGACAAGACATGGAGATCTTACTCAGAGAATCCGCCAAGGTGGCTGACTCCACGCTACCTCCGGCACCTGAAGAGGAAGATGAGGGCGTTGAGAACGAGGAGGAGAAGGAAGGCAAGTTTGAGAAAGGTAAGGATGTCCCCCTCTCCAAGCTGCCGAAAAAACTTCAGGACAACGCCAAAAAACCACCGGCCTCGTTTAAACAACATACCAAGAGCAGTGGGGACGAACGTGTTCGTCAGCGCCTCTCTTGGGACAAACAGGCCCGGTGGGAGGTACACTATCTGCCATCGTCTGCCAACAAGTTCAAGGTATCCCAACCATTCGGATCACAACACCAAGCCGAAAACTGGGTGCGCGGTGAACAGCTACAACGACGTTCTGATGAGATCTTCATCCAGAATGTGCGTACCGGCGAGAAGTTTGTGTATGACCCGATCCGTAACCGATACCGCAAACAAGCTGCCATTACCCCTACGGGGTTGTACGGTTACACAAAAGCAATCCAAAATGATTGTGAGGCAGCCGTCCGCAAACTCAACCGTCAGGCTGGCAAAGTGGCTCGTGCGATCTACAGCAAGGATCAACGTGTTGCCGAATTTTTGGGGGCGCACTCCAAACGTGCTAAAAGCCATCCGGCCCAAGTGCTTATTAGTGCCATCAAGGAGATGGGGCCTAAGTTCGCCAGCATGAAAAACCCCCCACGAGAGGTCTACAACGGTCCTCCAAGGCCAGATGCGCGCGGATATCCAATCAAGGAAGCCAGTTCTTTAGACCTGGAGCAAATTGAACGGAGTGCGTACGAGAACGCCAGGGAGAGTTTCCAGGAACGTGAAGCCAGGGAGTACGGTATGTACGGATATCCTACTCGAACAGCACGTCTTGGCCTTGACGGGTGCGCTACCATACGTGAACACGCAGGAATCATCGCCTCCGACCTCCATCGACGGAGACAAGCTCTTTACGACAATATCACTGGGTTTTTCCAAACCCACGCAAAGACAGCCCGTTGTCCAACATCCAGGGTGATCTTGTCTTGTTACCCTGAGAGTACCATCAAATTCGCCTCAGATGATTCGACACCACAAGAAAAACCGGCTTCGGTTTCCGAATGGCTTGCCTGGGAAGAGTGACCAAGTCACTGACCAACCCCCACCCAACTTGGTCAGTGACCAAGTGACCAAGTTGTGATCAAGTCTCCACGATGGGCCTGAAGGGAAGCACAGCGGCTTTGGGCTGCTTTTCTAGGGCATCTCGGTAGTGATCATCACACAACACGGCCCACCAAGATAAATCACATCGGTTTTGCCCAGGTTTCCCGCATTCGCAACAAATTGTGCGGCTACGTTCCTCTATATCGTCTACCAATTCATAGATCTCGTTGGTCATATAGAGCATTGATATCTGCATGGTGCCGTACTTTTCTCTAATTTGTTGGACGGTTGGCTTTTGTTCTGGTTGAGAGTCAGCCATCAAGGGGGCGAGTCGCTCACAGAAATCACGAAGCAGATCGTCCCAACCGCCATCGATGTCCAGTTGCCAACAATCTTTGAATATAGCTGGGTACTGCTCTTTGATTCGATTGATCTTATTTTGTTCAGTCACTGGGACCTCCTTGGTATAGTGTGGATGGATTGATTTATAATACACCAACTAAGTGAGGTAATTTCCGATGGCGTTAACTTTTGAAGAGTACCAACAAAAGGCAGCAACAACGGCGGAATACCCCCAAAAGGGAACGGGATCACAACTGGCGTTGGCTTACACAACCCTCGGCCTTAACGGTGAGGCCGGTGAGGTAGGTGAGCTTGCTAAGAAGTTCCTTCGGGGTGATTTCGGTGACAGCATAACACCGGAACTGTTAGATCGTCTTACTCTTGAGGTTGGTGATGTGTTGTGGTATGCGGCCAGGGTGTGTGAAGAGTTGAAGCTTGATATGGGGACAGTTGCCCAAACCAACCTGGACAAGTTGGCTGAGCGGAAAAAACGAGGTGTGATTAAGGGATCAGGGGATTTGCGCTAACCGACAAGGCTATTGTCCAAGAGGAGGTCTCGATCTTCCCAGATCGCGGCGCGTACTTCATTCTGCATATCGCGGGCCTGTTTCAGGGGGATATCCATCAAAGAAGCTACGTCTGTTACCGATGTACCGTCCATGATGTGATACATCACTTTGGCGTATTCGTTGACTTTCCCTGGGAAATGATCTGCCAAGATCAATTCCATCTCTTGCATGGCGGCCTCGAACTGAAACCGTTCATCAGGAGATACGCCGCTGGTATCAACAAATTCTTTGTTGATTGCTTGTGTTGGTTCGTCCTGGTCAATCACCACTGGGGAGACCAGAGCGCCTCCTGAAGATATCTGCGCTGACGCCATAGGGAACGCAGGAATCCCATCCTCACCCCGTTCTTGTTGCTCAGCCAGCAACTTTTCTTGTTCCTTGGCTTTTTTACGCTCAGTCTCGGTGGTCGATCCGCGTAGAGTTCGCATAGCAGCGTCTGTGGCTTCACCACGCCATTCTGACCGTGCTGATTTGGCGATCCACCCGCCAACAACCGAAGCACCCAAGCTACCACCATAACCAAAGTTTTTCACAAGTTGGTTACGAAGAGTATCTCGCCAAAGGGCGTTCACGTAGTAGTGTTGTGCGTGGTCTTCTTCCAGGGACATGGTCGCAGACATACGGCATTTGGAGCGGACAGTGTTGAGTACTTTTTCGAGATATTTTCTCCCGTCTGAGGCTTTTGTCCGTGTATCAAAGAAAACAGAAGTGATGTTTTGTTCTGCGCAGTGAAATTCAAAAGACGCCCTTAGCCCGTACCAAGTCAAACCCCACAGGAACCCCTTCTTATTGTCTTTCTTTTTAGGCTTCTTGTCTCCGACACGACTTTTGCCAGAGAGTTCCTTGGTGCTGAGTCTGAATTCTCGATTCCGATCAGCATCCATACGTACCGTCCAGAACTTACCCTCGCGTCGTTCTACGGCAAAGTTCCACAAGGCGAGGTACACAAACCGTGTCAAGTTTGGACGGCCCCCAGAGACTCTGAGAGGCACCATATTACCGCTCTTGTCTCGGTAGACCTCATACGGGGGATTGTTTGGACTCTGACATCTCAGTTCCGCAATGACACCTTGGACGACATCTTTTAACGAAACACCCACTCCGGGCCTGAATCTGGCCAGTTCACCTAAAACTTTGATGGTGGGTTCACAAACGGCTAATTTACTGGGTAGGTACTTAGGATCACGCATGGTATGTTACTCCAACACATTTTTGGGCGACGGCGGCACTCTTACCGGGCCATGTCTTTGCCAGTGTTAAAAGTAAGGTACAAACATGACAAACTTGTGTCAACCCTTTTTTTTATTATTTTATATCCCCGCATCAATAGGACACTTTTTTTATTTCGGAGCACAGAATGGATCTCTACACACAGATAAAACGACTTGTTCAGGCAGCGAAATCACACAAGGGGCCACCGATCAGCCGGACGGCTGGCCTGGATGTTTTGGCTCGTGTACAGACACTTTTAGGTGTGTTGGGCAAAGATGATCAACAGGTTCGTCAATGGTCACAACAAAATAAGAGCTTGATCGAACAGAAGAAAGCGTTGAGGATTTTTCGGAAAAAATTTCCAAATACACAGGCTGAATTTTTTTCCTTAAAAGATACAGGTACTTTCAACAAGGCGCTGCAATCTGCTGAACAGATGATCCGATCCACAAAGATCATCGACCTTGATGGGTGGGACGTAATGACCAACCTCATGATGGGATTCAGCATGGGGGAATCTGACTCCGACGGTGACATGGACAGTGGCGAGCGCAAAATGATTTTTCCTGAAATCGGGCGGCACCTATCTTCAGGAATCAAGAAGGGGTCAACACCTCTTCGCCATGTAGGGAATACCGCAGCCAGGTTCGCCAAACAAGCTGTTCAGACGGTTTATGACACAAGGGTAAGGCAACGGGGTCGCCGTGACCCTGTGCAGCTACAACCAAGCCCTGGTTCTGGGGGCAAGCAGTACGAGGTTTCGACTTTCCAAAAGTTGGGCCTTCGTGATCGTTTTGATATTATAGTAGATATCCTGATTTCTGGATCGGGGCCTACCCCGACAGACCCCCTTGGCCGAGAAATTCTGAAGTTCATCTACAAGACCATAGATCGTTTGCCAAAGCGCCAACAAGTCACTGGTAGGGCCTGGTTCGATCTTTTGCTGGAGCGATCAAACAAGGCTGGCCACATGAAGACCTGGGGCATTGGAGCCCAGCTTGCACGTGATTTGGGTCGTACCAAATCCACAATTTCTTATGCTATCAAGAGAGTCATGTTGGCTATCAGCAACGAGTTAGCCAAGAACACCAAGATTGTGGATGCTCTTGAAGAGCGCATCCAGCAAGAGGAAATGATGCACGGTATCAAATTAGGGAGCCGCCAACGACGAATGGCTGCCAAGATTACACGCCGCTATCTTGAACGCCACAATTTACCTTGACAGCCTCTCAGCCCTCCAGGTATGCTCCTCTCCATAAGAGTAATTCGTCATTAACTATATTTATGGTGAATATAGATATGCTGGTAGTTTACTACCAGCATAGTTAACAAGAAACTCAAGGCTTAATATGCCAATTATACCACACACTCAACAAATTCAGATTACATGGATGAAGATTGAGCTTTAGTGAATGGTAGTACAGATACAGTAGTAGAAGCAATAGCTGATACAGATACAAAAACACATCAAGCACCTGAAATAGCCACACCAGCTACAAAATATCAGGCGGTTGAACAGAATCCCTATACCCTGCCTATAAAAAATCCTCTATATGAAGTTTGATCTTGTGTAACTTGTAACTTGACAATTACAACTTTGCAACGTTCTTACCCATTGGATTATAAGTGATTTCCACAGTAATTTGTGGGGATCTGTAGCTTGCAAACAAAGATCTCGACCCTGCAAGTTACAAAGTTAGATCAACAGATTCCACCAGCAAGTTGATCTACTGGAAAATCCTTCCGTAACAACAAAGTACAAAGTTACAAACGCTAAGATCAAAAGATACAACGTCACCACCTGCAAGTTTGGGATCTGTGTGTTTTTCGATAGATCCCCTTTGTATGTAAGTAGTTGTGGAGTTGCGATCAACCGTTTGGAGAGGAGGCCCAACTTGTCAGCAAACGAAAAACGTAATCTTGTATTGGTTCCTCGATCCAGAAATTTGCCTCTTGGGTTGATGGGATTCAGCAGGGAGCCTTTAGAGGAACGGCCAGTAGTTGTGGGGCCTCTCCCAGGAAGATCTGCTGAAGTCAGGGGGGTAGGTGATCTTTACTACACGTATTCAACGGATGCTGGCATGAGGAGGTTGGCATACGGATGTTTTTACTTGTTGGTGGGGAAGGCTCTTTTGTCGTTTCCGACCACAAGTGTGAGCCATCCCTCTGAGTATGTACAGGTAGATCGCAATGCCTCAATGGCGATCCCATCAAACCATGCCCGGTATTTTCCGTTTTCGGTTGAGCAAAAAAAGTGGCATCGGGGGGTGGTTCCTGTACTGAAAGATCCTAACTTCAACATGTCTTTGCCAAAAAATAAATCGCTCATTAACACAGATCTGGACACGCTGATCGGGTATATTGAAAAAGCACTGATTGATCAATTTAGAGAAGAAAGGTTCCTGACATGAGCGACGAGAATCAAACCCCTCAATCCCAACAAAAAGAACCGGAAATTGTGTGGGCCAACTGCACTCGACATGGTTGTGATGGCCAACAAGCCGAAAAACTTCCCAATCGACAGATCGCATCTGCCGCCACAGCGGTACGTTTCAAGTGCCTGAAGTGTGGTAATACCTGGTCAACTCCCCTTGGATCACCCATCGTTACAGACATTTAAGCGATGTCAACCATCCAAGAATTCGAGAGAGAGCCTGTGTACGTGGATGTAGATCCAGGGGATAAAGCCAGTCTTTGTTTGCGATCCAAGTTGACTGGGGAGATGTTGGCGACCGGGGGGAAGGTCGATTCGTACGGTCTTTCCCAATCACCCGATGGCTCTATAACTGGTAGTTTTTCCTATACAGGTTTTCGCAAAGTCCCGCAAGAATTGGCCGTGGTTCAAGGGATGCTTGATATTGGGGATGTGGTTGCGTTTACCTTCTTTGGGTACACCTGTTATCTCCGTAAGGGCTACCGGAATGATCTAGCCCTTGAGATGCAACTGCCCCACGTCCACATTTTTCATGATGTGGGGTCTATATCATGGGAGAGCACCACTAAGAACCTGAACGAACAAGTATCGTTGCGTGGTGTTGAGATTACCCTAGCGTCTGGGGGTAAGATCGGCCCTATCCACGATGCCGTTATCTTTGAGGGGCAGCTATACTCTCTCAAAGATCCAGAATACCCCTAGACAACGGGTTATATTGATATGGGATCAGCTATTCTATACCACGGGCCTGGTGCTAAGAATGCCGCCAAGGAAGCAACGATGGAGGGACGCCTACTCGCACCTCCATTTGGGGAAGACGGACTCAAGACAGACGACATGCGGGAAGCAGTTGATCTGCTGGGGACCACACCTGTAGGGGATCAAACCGGATTCGTCATCATCGGCCCAGTTGATTTTGCCAACGAGAACGCGGCAGATGTTTTGTTGAAGACGCTCGAAGATCATGACGAGGCGTACGTCCAACCGATCTTGTGGGCATCTGATCTAGGAAATGTATCACCTACAATTCAATCAAGGTGTAGCACTGTCTGGTGTCCTTCCAGGGAATCTGTTGAGCAGCCCCACTTGGACACGGCCACAAAGATCCTAAGATCCATCAAGGATTGGGATTTGACAACGTTGGTGCAAAAAGTCCAAGAGTGCAAGGGTGAAGAACATGAGTTGTTAGGCGCACTTTCCACCAAGTTAGCTGAAAAACCTACCGAGCGCAGCGTACGTATTTGGCGGTCGTTACGTAAGATCCTGAAGTACCAGAACCCAAAACCAATCGAAATAATCGCAGCCCTGTTGGTGTCAAGATGAAGTACGATCCTGTTTTGTTTTTGTATGGATCAGAACACTTTTTACGGCGTCGGTTTTATCGCCAAACGCTATTTCAGGCAGAAGTTGACGGATGGCAGGTTGATTACGCGACTGGGGCAGAGACCCACAAGGTTCAGGAGGTTCTCGACACTACGGGCGTTCTTTTTGATGCAAATACGTTTTTGGTAGTTGAGAAGCCCGACAAGTTGGATGAGTCCTTGATCGTAGATCACAGCAAAGTTGTAGACCCATCTGTGGTTCTTTTGCTATATTACGAGGGGATGCCTAAAGGAAAGTTTGCCAATCTCGTAAAAAAGTTCCCCAACCAGAGGAAATTTTTTGAGGCGGCACCACCCTTCAAGGCGGATGAGGTCGCGATCACATTCTGCATGGAAGAGGCTCAGAGGAAGTACGGCATCAAGCTGCCCATAAATTTAGCCAAATCCCTAGTGGTCCGGGTTGGTACGAACTTGGGGGTCTTATTTTTCGAGGTGCAGAAAGTTTGTTTACTGACAAAATCCGAGAACAAGGAGGAGGTTGTCCCTGAAAATATACGGGGTGTTTACTCCGATGTGATGGAAGTCTCGGTATTTTCGTTGGCAGATCATCTTGGGAAGCGGAATCTGAAATGGGTTGCATTCACATTAAATCGAATCAAAAAAACACACGCGCAAGACCCAACAATGGCCGTTTGTGGGGTGCTGTCACAAACGGTGTTGCTCTGGTTGTGCGCTGCAAACCTTTTGGCTAAGGGTGTGGCGGGTGATCCAGCAGCCAAGCAGCTTGGTGTCAGCCCATATCGTTACCAACAACACATCATTCCGTATGCAAAGCTTTGGGGGCAGGATAAATTACGAGAGCTTGTTCAGGTGTTTGCTCAAGCCCATAGAGACGTGATGTCCGGTGTTGTGAGTCCTTGGAACAATTTATCAGGCCGAATTCTTTCGTTAGTCCAGTGAGGTCTTGGGCCTCCTAGTCATTAACATTTTGGCGTCGTATCACTTCGGTAAGGAGGACGGATGAACCTTTCCCAAAGAATTCTCAGCGATATTACGGTGTTTAACAAGTACGCTAGGTACTTGCCTCCAAAAAAGAGGCGCGAGGTTTGGGAAGAAATTTGTGGCCGTAACATGGGGATGCACATAGAGCGATACCCCATGCTGGAACAGGAGATTAGACGAGTCTACAAGTATGTTTTAGAGAAGATGGTGCTACCATCGATGAGATCCATCCAGTTCGCTGGGAAGGCCATTCGTGTCAATAATTCCAGAATTTTCAATTGTTCGTTTGCGCATGTTGACGACTACCGTGTGTTTCAAGAAATTATGTTTTTGTTGCTCGGTGGGACAGGCGTTGGGTATTCCGTGCAACAACACCACGTCGAAAAGCTCCCAGAAATTCGCAAACCGGTCAAGACCCGCCGTTATGTCATTGGCGACAGCATCGAAGGTTGGGCTGATGCCATCAAGATGTTGGTCAAGGCATACTTGTGTGGGCGATCCCTCCCTCTTTTTGTGTACGACCAGATCAGACCCAAAGGATCACGTTTGGTTACGGCTGGGGGCAAGGCCCCAGGGCCTGAGCCGCTGCGCAAGTGTTTGGTGCAGATGCAGGAGCTACTGGACTCCAAACATGATGGCGACAAGCTCACCCCGCTTGAGTGCCATGACTTGATATGCATTATGGCAGACGCGGTACTGGCTGGTGGTATCCGTCGAGCGGCCTTGATAAGTCTGTTTTCGATTGATGACCAACAAATGATGCAGGCTAAGTGTCCACAACTGGTAGATACCTTGGAACAAATCAGCTACATTGACGGGCCATTTCCGAGAGTCGAGGTTATGGCGCGGTTGCCTGGGAAAGATCAGATATACAATTTCTTTCTTAGTGTAGATGAGTTCGACCAGTACAAGAGGACAGGCACCGTGTCCTGGAATTACTTCTATCCGTGGCGGGCCAGGTCTAATAATTCAGTTGTCGCTGTGCGATCTATGATTACTGAAGATCGATTTCGTGATATCTGGGAAACAGCCCATGCGTCAGGGTCAGGTGAACCGGGAATTTTCCTTACTAATAACGCGGAGTTAGGGACAAATCCTTGTGGTGAGGTAGCAGTTAGAAATGCAGGTTTCTGCAACCTTACGACGATCAATATGGCCACGGTAGAGTCCCAGCAAGATCTTGAAGATCGAGTGCGTGTGGCCTCCTTCCTGGGAACCCTCCAGGCCGGGTACACCGACTTCCATTATTTGCGCGATCTTTGGAAAAGGACAGCCGAGAAGGAAGCATTGTTGGGAATCTCTATGACTGGGATCGCCATGTGCGATGGATTTGCTGAGCTAGATCTCAAACAAGCGGCACAGGTTGCGATCCAAGAAAACGAGCGGGTAGCTGAGATTATCGGGATCAACGCAGCCCATCGGTTGACATGCGTTAAACCGGAAGGCACGTCTTCGTGTGTGTTGGGGACAACTAGCGGTATCCATGCTGCCTATTGGTACCACTACATCAGGCGTATGCGCGTCAACAAAGACGATCCACTCTACATGTATCTTCGAGAGACCATCCCTTCTTTGGTGGCTGACGAAGAACACGGTATGGGGGCAGTGCTAGAGTTCCCCCAAAAATGCTCTCAGCGGGCCATTGTGCGCACTGAGCCAACAAAGGATATGCTGGCACGAATCAAACACGTCTACGATGGCTGGGTGCTTGGTGGGCATCGCGAGGGCCACAACACGCACAACATCTCAGCCACTGTTTACGTCCGCGACGGTGAGTGGGGGGATGTTATTCAGTGGCTGTGGGCGAATCGAGACTCATATAATGGTATCACGGTGATGCCGTACGACGGGGGCTCCTACATCCAAGCTCCCTTTGAGGAGTGTTCCGAGGAAGAGTTCGAGCGTCGTATGGCTGATCTAACAGAGATTGATCTGACACAAGTCACAGAGTTTGAAGACCGCACGGAACTACAGGGAGAGCTTGCCTGCGCTGGCGGTGCCTGTACCATCGACCGTTTGTAGCGCTGCCCCCCTTGGTTAAAAACATGAACATTTGGTTCTGCAAGCCCTACCCCTCGCACCTATGGGAAAAGTTCCCACGTGATTGGACACACCAAATACATAAGTGGACACTGGGGATGGTCTTGGTGGATCATGTTGAACCAGATGGTCGATCAGCAGTGTCCCACCACAAGGACTACATTGTGTGGCATTTTTGGTGAGTCCAATCGCGTATAAATAGGGAGGGCGTGTTCGGCATACTGCCATTTTATATTTTTTTTGGGTAAGGTGTGTACAGATGGCCACTTATTTTGCAGGTAGGGTACAGAGCATTGTCTTTGAGAACCCGGATAAAAGCTTTTACATCATGCGAATGGTGTTGGACGATGATCTGGAGTGGATGATGCCAGATCATTCCCTGTCAGCAAGCTCAAGGGCTGATGCTGTTACAGTCAAGGGTAACGTGTCTGGTTTGTCTATTCGTGTAGGATCATGGTTTGGATTTGAGGCCAAATGGGTCACACATGAAAAGTTTGGCCAACAACTTTCAATTACCAGGGCACCTGTGATCCGCGACACTGGTTGGGACGCGAACACTGTGCGCAATTTGTTGACCAGCAGCGGAGTCAACGTGTTCTTGGTCAACCGCATCTACGCGCATTTTGGCAAGGAGCGGTTTATTGAAGCTGTTGAGAACAAGTCTGTTTTGATGGAGATGCCTGATCTTGAAGAACCGGTTGCCCAGCACGTAGTAGAGCGTTGGATCGCGGCCCGAACCTATTTCCAGACAATCAGCTTCCTCCAAGATGTCGAGATCCCCAAGAATCGGATCGAGAACGTTTGGAAGACTTTCGGTGAGGAATCTGAGGCCAAGTTGCGTGCAAACCCCTGGTGCCTGGTACAGATCAACGGTATTACGTTTGAGCAAGCAGACGAGGTTGCCCGCCGGATGGGGGTCACGGATAAAGAGCGAGAGCGCCATGTTGGCCTGATGGTCTACCTGACCAAGAGTCAAAAGAACATGGGCCATTTGTACGTGAAGTCGGGTGCGCTGGTTACTGAGGGAAAAAAGTTCTTACCCGAATTGACCCCACAGGATGGAGCCAGGGCGTTAGTGGCGGCCCACAAGGATGATCTGTTGGTGTTGGATCGAACAACCAAGCCGGGTGTTAAAGCGATCTATGAGCCGTGGTTCCACACGATCGAGCAAAAATGTGCTGACATTCTTCGTAGCCGAAAGGATTCGGCAGCACCTGATCCAGACACCTACATCGAGAAGTTCAGGGATGTCGGTCCCACTACTGAAGCCTTGGTTAAGGCAAAGGCTTCGTTGGATGATGTAGTGGATGCCGCCATACAGGAATGGGGCCAACTGAGCAAGTTCAACCTGTCTGCATTTCAGGAGCAGGGTGTCCGAAATGCCCTGTTAGAGCCTATTTCGGTGTTAACAGGACTCCCTGGCACCGGTAAGACAACGAGCCTGAAGGCTGTTGTCCATGTTTTGCAAGAGATGCAGGTATCATTTTTGCTGGTGGCACCTACCGGGATCGCATCAAAGCGCATGTCTGAGGCGACCAACGCACAGGCTTTCACGATCCACAGGGCGTTTTCTGCTAAGAAAAACTCCAAGGATGAAGATGACAACCGGGAATCACACTATATTGGGATTGTTGGGCGATCAGACGGTGCTATTACCTCTGACGGATCAGGGCAGATCTGGGGCTTTTCTCCTGAGACGCCACATCCGGCCAATGTTTTGATTGTCGATGAGTCGAGTATGGTTGATCAGAATCTCTTGTACCGAATTCTGACGTGTACAAACCCCAAGTGCCGGATTGTTTTTGTTGGCGACGCGGCACAATTGCCCTCAGTGGGACCAGGGAATGTTTTGCGGGATCTAATAGCAAGTGATCAGTTCCCCGTGATTTCGTTGACCGATATTTTTCGGCAAGCTGACACCAGCGATATTGTGTACGCCGCCCACGATATCCATAAGGGGAAGACACCTGCCGCACCGATCACGTCTGATTTCCAGTTGCTCGATGCCCCCAACGAGCATCAGGCATTGAAGTTGGTGCTGAAGATGGCCGAGACTTTTTACAATCGTCGTGAGCAGTTTCAAGTTTTATCGCCAAGGCATGGGGGTGTTGTGGGTGTAACCAATTTCAATGCCCACTTGAGGGAATCCCTAAACCCAGCAATGCCAGGGTTGAAAGAAATCAAGATCGGCAATGACCTGATTCGCACAGGGGATCGTGTTATGGTTGTAAAAAACGACTATGACATTGGTGTATATAATGGTGACATCGGTAAGGTTACGGTAATCAACATGGGTGATCGAACAATCCACGTCAAAATCTATGGTTCCCCCGATGCGATTGTGCCAATTTCGTTTGGGGATGCGTCTGGGTTAATCCGTCTGGCGTATGCTTGTACGGTACATAAATTCCAGGGTCTTGAGATTGACAACATCGTGATCCCCATAGTGGATTCGTTCCACCACCAACTACAGCGTAACTTGTTCTATACGGCGGTTACACGGGCCAAGAAAAAGGTTGTGCTGGTGGGAACTAGGACAGCACTGGCAAAAGCTGTGCGGAACAACAAGGAAGATCTGCGCAATACGCTATTTCTTGAACGATTGCACTTGGCCTTTTCTTCGTTAAAAGTTGCTTGAGTAAAAGAACAACCGTTGTTCAAAACCTAGAAAAAGTTACCAAGGATCTGATTTGATGCTATGCGATCTTTTCAAATCACAGTAAGCATTGGGGTGAACGGTACACCTCCTGGAAAACTATCTCAAGGAACTGTTCTTTCTTTCCGAAAGCATCGCTCTTTTGAGAATAGCTTTGTTGATGTAAGAAATGATTTGTTGATATCCTGTTCACCCCGGAACGTCCGGGCAGAAAGATCTCACTTATTACTCAACACTTTAAATTTAAAGTGTTTTTTCAAAGATGTCAAAGGGTATTTTCATAAGGTAAGTTTCTCTACTTTTGTGTGCCTTTTTCTATCTTTAACGCCAACTACTCGAACCCACAACAATAAGGTTTGAAAAAAAACACGCAGATGAACGAAAAACTTTGGGAGCAAATCAAGGGAACCGTACAGGAAATCAAGACCCGCATGAACGTCACAACCATAACCTGTGCCAGAACAGTGCGCGGGCGGTTCGGTGACGAATATCTGGCCATGTCGGTTGACCTGGAATCTGTGAAAAACCAAGACCCATCAGGACAGGGTACCGTCGCTGGTATGTCGATCAAAGAGGCCAAGATCACGGCGCTGCTTTTGGCCATGAAGACAGATATTGGTGCATTTCGTAATGCTGTGGCTAGCGGGTTGATCACCAAAGAGCATGGTGAGGAATCAATTCGGATGATCAAATACAACCATGCCAGGTTGTTAGAAGATGAGTTCGGAGGGGCCGATGGGGACTAATATAGGATCGCTCGATCTTGAATACGTAAATCGCATCTATGAAGAAATGCAAGAGATGGACGTTCAGCTTGACCCAGATCCCTTGTTGTTTACGCCCACACGGCTAGCAAACAAAATCGCTCTGACAAGGTCGTTCTTGTCACGGATACAGCGTATATGGACTGAGCTATCGCAACGCCAGGGAAACCTGATGCGCCAACTTCGGAAAAAGGAGTTGGTGTATGATCTGGAGCTAACACGTTTGTTGGCAGAAGATCCAGACGTAATGGCAGCACCTTCAGAGGGTTCTCGGGAGGCCGCCGCCAAACGAAGGCTTAAAGACTTGGTCGAAGAGGTCAAGATCCTCGAGAGCGATATCGAAGAGGTCAAGGGATTGGTCAAGGTATCTTCTTCCAAACGCACGGACTTGAAGGATATCCAGCAGCGCATCCGTGACCAGATCAAACTTTGTGAAGAGGAGCTTGGATTGCATGGTCGTAAATGGGGTGAACGGGGACCTGGCAGCGTAACAAGCGATGATCCAAGTGGGTTGTTTTCCTCTGATAATGGGAATTCGTCCGGTAAATCAAAGATCACATCCGATCTTGATGACTTGTTGGAGGGAGTTGAAAAAGAGTTTGTTGATCCCGCTAAATCGGTGTATCAGCCAACCTCAACCCCTGAAGAAGTAGATAATTTTTTTGAGTCAGAAGACGAGGACGGAGGGTCTGAAAAGGCCCCCGATGATTTTTCTGATATTTTCACGTGATCCAACATAAAATAGAGTATTAAAAAAGTGGTCATGGTCTGGTTCGCAAGATAACATTACCCAGACCACTAAGTAACGTAATACTCTGTAGGAGTGAAGATGAGCAACGGTTACATTGAATTAACTTTTGGCGAGAACGACGATCAAATCGGGTCAAACATGTCCCGATTCAAGGCCAAGGGCGGCGAGAGTTACCGGGTGTCCTTAGCCTGGTGGCCCATCAAAGAGGATGGTTCCTTGGAAATGGAGGGGGCGACCCCTAAGTTCATCGCAGCGATGCGGAACTATATCCCCGGTGTTGGGTACGTGATGAACAAAGGCCCTGAGTACACCAAGTTGGCTGGCAAAGAACCCAAGCCGAACGTAACAACCGTGGTCGTTGTTTGGCCCACCACGAAAGCTGGTGATCTGGACAAAGAGCGGTTCAATAAGGGTGAGGGCATTGATGTTTCCATCTGGACTATCTCCAAGGAAAAGTACCAATCCATCAAAAAGATTGCTGGGAATGGGTTTCCCTACAGCAAGTTCGATCTGAGCATCGATTGTAGCGATACCCAATACCAGAAAATGAGCTTTACGCCCTGCCAAGAGAACCTTCTCAAAAAGATCCTGGGTTCCTCCAAGGCCAAAAAGTTGGGTGATCGGCTCCTTGAGCAAATCAAGGCCGCCATTGATGCTGCCCCCAATGAGCTTGCCAAAGAGTTGACCATCGACCAGATCCGTGAGCGGTTGGCTGGTCAGGAGAATTCACCCGTGTCTGGCGCTGGCGCTGTTGCCACCGAAGATGTTGACGCAATGATCGACGGTATTCTGGAAGAATAATATGCGTGTACTTGGGCTTGACCCATCCTTGACCAACTATGGGTGGGCAGTCCATGACACAGCCCTCGATACTTGCTCGGATCGAGGGAGGTTTCAAACCCCCTCCTCCATGATCTTTGTTGACAGATATACCCAGCTTCGAGATTCCCTCCAAGATTTAATCCGACAACTAGAACCTGATAGAGTGGGCCTAGAATCCTCTGTGTTCAACGAATACTGGTCAGAGGGGATGTACGGCCTATTTTTATATACTTGTGAGGCCCTACGGCTTCAAAAACAAGATGTGGTGTTGTTCACACCTCCGCAGATCAAGTCACACGCCAGGGTTTTTCTTCAACGACCAGCAGGGTGGGAAATGAAAAAGCCCGACATGGTCGAAGCAGCCCAAAAGAGATCCAGCGTCAAAAGTAAGTGGAATCACAATGAGGCAGACGCTTACTGGGCGGCTGTTACGGCAAGTCGCTTTTGGTTGTTGTACGAAAAACAGATCAAAAAAAGAGATCTTACGGAAGTGGAAACACATCAGTTCACACGGATAAAAACATACAAGCGGGGGAAAAAAGCGGGTATTACAGAGAAGCTCGGAATTATCCATAGAGAAGACGATCGATTTTTTCTGTGGTCAGAAGGAGTACCCGATGGCAGCTAAAAAAGGGAGCGGCACAAAACCCAAACAGGAAGCCGCGAAAAAAACGGAACCAAAAACACCACCCCCGGCGGAAACACCAGAGGAGTCCAAACCCACAGAAGAAGGGGACTCCCCCAAGGAAACGACCAAAAAGAAAAAAGATACCACTGCAACAAAAAAATCAACTGCGACCAAAACAACGGTTAAGCCAGCGCCAAGAATAACTGCATTAACCAAGGCGTCTGCGATGGTCGAGAAGCTATTCGGCAAAGATTCACCACTTGTCCCGTTAGACGAGGATAACCGCACCGAATCACATCCGTTTGTGCCAACAGGGTCGGTGATCTTGGATTACTTGATCGGTGGCCGCCCTAATTCATTAGGCATACCACCATGCCCAGGAGTCCCACGGGCTCGTATGACAGAGGTGTACGGTACTGAAGGTTCAGGTAAGACCACATTTGCCTTGAACGTGGTGCGGGAGGTATTACTCAAGAATCCCGTAGGGACAGCTTGTTTTGTGGACTTTGAACATGCCATCTCCAGAGATTTTTGCAAAGAGATGGGCATCCCAGTCAACGAAGGGAACCGTTTTCAATTGCACCAGCCCAAAACATTGGAAGAGGGTATGCAGTTGATGTTGGTGATGGCCTCTGCCGGAGTTGATGTTGTGGTGCTGGACTCTGTCGGGGCCGTTGTCCCTATCGCGAATTACGAAAAATCGATTGAAAAACAAGCTGAAAACCCCACGGGGCAGATCGGTTTGATCGCCCGATTATGGTCTTCGTTCATCCCGCGTTTTCAAGGTTTGATTGCCCAGACTGGAACCGCATTGATCGCAATTGCTCAAATGCGACAACGCATTAAGGGTGCTGGCGATTATGGCCCAGCAAGTGCTCCGCAAGGAGGCGACGTTTGGAAGTACTACTCGTCCCTACGGTTGCGCCTGACAAAGGGTACTTTAATCCAGGCTGAGCAGTACGATCCAATCGAGAACAAGAACATGAAGGTCTCGGTGGGTTTGGAAGTAACCGCCAAGATCGATAAAAGTAAAGTGTCCGGTTCTGTTGGATCATTCAAAAAGTTCTACCTGCGTTTCGGTGATGGGATTGACGATGCGCGATCTGTGATTGAGATTGCTGCGGCCCATAAGATCGTTCAGAAAAAAGGTGCTTGGTACTTCTGGCAACGGAAAAAAGGCGATATGCTTAAAGGCCAGGGCGCTGAAAACTTCCACCAAGCTGTTCGCGAAACCCCCGGTGCCTTGGATGAACTGATCGCACAGGTCAAACCAATATTGCACTCCAAAGAGATACCAAAGCCTCGTGATGCCCCCGACACCGACCAGACCACTGACCTATTCTTTGAAGATGGGGATGAGGACGATATAAAAACGTAATTCCGCTGTGCGCAAATCCCTCCAATCGGTGTATCCTATAGGAATACATTAGGAGTATGCCATGCGGGTGCTTGTCGAAAACTTCCAGTCGATCAAAAAAGCTGAAATAGAGGTCAATGGGTTTACGGTCGTTACAGGGCCGAACAACTCAGGTAAGACCGCCTTGATGCGTGCAGTCCGGGGGGTGTTCATAAACCCCCCAGCAGCGAGTTATGTTAGGCACGGTGCCAAGTCTCTCAAAGTCCGGTTGGAGTTTGAAGACGGGCAGTTCGCAGAGTGGCGTAAGGGTGGGCGCGGTTCAAACGAGTACACCATCAACGGCCATGAGCTAAAGAACGTAGGCCGTAACGCTCCTGATCAGATAGCGACACTTGGGATCTTGCCCATCAAGGTGGGAACCTCGGTGCTTTGGCCGCAAATTGCACAACAAATCACAGGTCAGGTGTTTTTGCTGGACGAAGTTGGCTCAGTGGTGGCGGAAGCTATTGCTGATGTCAACCGGGTTCGGTCTCTCAACGAGGCCCTACGGGATGTAGAATCAGACAAACGTGCGGGGGCGTCCAAGCTGAAAGTACGGTACTCCGACAGGGCAGCACTTGAGGAGGAGTTGGAGATGTTCCAGAATCTTGAAGAGGTGGAACAGGTAGTAGCTTTTTTGGTAGATCACAAACAAAAGGCCAAAAAAGCCCACAGTGTTATTTTGTCTTTGGGGCAAGTACGTGACCAAAGGGACCGTGAGAATGCCGCGATCCACAAGTTGTCCCCAGTAGAAGATATCAAAATCCCCTCGGATGAAGTAACCAATGTGATTAAGTCTGAGGCGCGTAAGGTTCGGGAACTCGAGAAGTTGCGGGATCAGTACCAAGCCGTTGTCCAAGAAGTCAACGCATTAGACAGTGCTGTTGACGAGCTACAGGAGTTTTTGACCCTACGTGACTATGACGACGTGTTTGACCAGTTTCGTGCCGCGTTGGGTGTGTTAGGCACCCTCAGCGAACAGCGTGCAGAAGCCCGAAGTAAGATCCACAACTATGAGGGGTCGCTAGAAGAGCATGAAGCAGATCTAGCACATGTGAACGATCTGATTAAAGAACTCACGGGGTCTTTGCCCGAATGCCCTGTCTGTGGGAGTTTGTTAGGAGAACACGATGCCCTATAATGGACTGATCCAAGAACTCAGTGACGAAATCCAAGAGTGCAACGCTGAGTGTTCGGTACCACCTACGGCGGAAGAGTTGGTACACTGGTGGCACAACACCGAAAAAGTTGGGAGCCTGGAGGCTTCTCGTTTGATCTGCGCCTTGGTTGGATCGTACAAACAAGACCGCACCCTGCGACAAACGGTTGATCTGCTTCGCGGCCATCAGATCATAGACGGCGGGGAAGACCAGGTGGTGGTTGTGTACGTGCCGCGAGATGTGTCAGAGGATACGTGCCTTCGGATACTTAGCTTTTTAGCTGCAAACATCCCAAATATTACGGGTAGAGTGGTACTTGTTTCGGAGGACGTACAAATTGAAACACTAGATGAAGAGTCGCTTAAACGATGCGGACTTCAACGGATACCAAATCATGGGAAAGGTAAATCTTCTTAAGAAATGGTCGGTTAAATACCCCCGTCACGCATGGGCATTAGATCAACTACCCCCCCACAGAAGCAAACCACTACAATTGAGCATTGAATTTGCTGGCGGCCTTGGCGCACAAGAAATGGTGTACTTATGGAAAAAGGCATCGTTCTTGGAAAATCTACCCAAGGACGCCTACAACGGACAGCAAGTACAAGACCGTGAGTACGAGGAAATCTGGGTTTATATTAAAGAAAAGGAGTCCTGGGAATGCTCTTAAACGGAATGTGTAATGGTTGCGCAAACAACAAACCTGATGGTCGAACAACAAAAATCCACCCTGCTGAGGGGGATTTTCCCTGGGAGCCAGGTGAGGCCAACCGGTGCAAAAAAGTGATCTTAGACATCGAACTTGGGGTCGAAATACCCCCTGGGAAATTTGACAATGTCCACTGGAACATGTGCATGGAGTGCTCCGAATATCGGACCAATTCATGAGAACCATCAACTCAGACAATTTTTCTACAACCAGGATACCATCGACCGATTGGCGCAGGTGCTGGGCGGGTTCGAGAACCCTTGTTGTCTTTGCGTTCCTATGCTTGCCTGGGAGATGGCGAAGCGTGGGCGAACGGTCCGGGCCCTGGACATCGACACTCGGTTCAAGTTCCTTCCGGGTTACCTGGAATACAATCTCTACCGACCAGCCTACCTCCAGGAAGAGTTTGACCTGATTATAGTCGATCCCCCTTTCCATGCTGTTGGGCTGGGCCAGCTATTTAAAGCTCTCAAGGTATTGAGCCATTTCAACTTCGACCAAAAGATCATGATGAGCCATTTGAAGCGCCGTCAGTGGGATGTAGAGGCTGTATTTGCCCCGTTTGGCTTGCAAGTTACGGAAGAAGGCCCCACATATCTGACCGCCAAAAAGTGTAGTAGTAGAGAAGGCCGAGTGCTTTTCTATTCCAATATATGAGGTTTGAAAAAAATGTCAAAAGAGCAAGAATTTATCGTAGTACATGGTGGCATCGGGTCTATCCCCGGCACAAACGGTGCAGCCCCCGATTGTATCTGCCCCGGCCAAATTGGTGATCTTGATTGCTGGGGCCAGCCCGGGGGCTATACCGTAGATGAATCATGCCCTCTACACGGCAAAGAAGCTCGTCTAGCGAACCTGACACACGTACGGCTCCAGTGGGCCGAAGAGGAGATCCGCTTGTCCAAAATGGAAGGACGGGTACCTCCTTGGGAAGCCCTATCCATGATCGAGAAGCTGGCTGATCAGGTCAAACCTGGTGACCGAATCGGGGTCTTATCTTCTATTGTCTTGCCTCCTGAGCCCTTGGAGAAACGCCAGGTTGTGGTCAACGGCACCCTAGTGGCCCTTAACCCCAAGATCTTGTTGGTGCGTCTGGAGTGCGGCGCGATTTTGGAGTTTGGGCTTGACCAAGTGTCTATGCCGGTTGACAACAAACACTTTGGCTTGCTGGGTTCGGGAGACAAGATCACCTTTCAGGTTTCCGCCAAAGCTCTAAAAGATGCTTTAGATGCACCGTCACCGCCAGCCGAAGATCCAGACTTGACCAAAGAAGAAAAACTGGCAGCCCGTAGCCGCGAGGACTGGTACAAATTCTCTCCAGCGGAGTACTTGGTTTATTGCAACCGGGACCACATGCGTGTGGTAGCCTGGTGTTCTACCCTGACAGACAAGTTCAACCAGAGGCTACCCTTTGTGGTTGATGTCTGGGACAACAAGAACAGCGGTGTTTACTACGAGGCATCTGGTGGTCCTGCCGGGTCCGATTGGTTGTCAGAGTGGCCCAAACATTGGGAGTGGGATTTATTGGAGTATTCAAAAGATGAAAAAAGTCCAGCTTCACCAGGATGAATTAAGCACGAAGGATGGGGTAACCGGTGTGTTCTGGAAGGGGGGTTTCTACCCGCAGGAACTGATCAGGTCACGCTTTCAAGCAATTGACGGGTTGTCTCTTGACCAGGTGGACGAGTACCAAAAAAGGGATATCCAGTGGGTTAGCGACAAATGCAAAGAGCGTTGCCAGGGCAAGGTCGAAGGGATTATTTCCCCTCTGGCAGTTACCACCGAAAAAGGAGTGCCTGGTGTTACGCCCGGCGGCTATGCCGTGTCTACAGTGATCGTAGTTCTCCCTGAAGATTTTGGCGAGGTTTGAAAGATGTCCCCAGAGTTAACCGCGCACATCAAGATCGCACAAGCTATTTGTGATTGGAAAACTGCCAACTGGCGCACCCCGACAAAAGAATTGGTTGTGTTTATGCCTCCTGGGTTGAAGGTGGCTTTTGATAGAGAGGACGATTATATTACGTACCGCCAGCAGACTAGGCCCTTAGAGCTACCAATGATATTGGTTAGGGTTAAGAAAATACCAGAAAAAATATATGTGGTTGTGGATCACCAAATGTCCTCAAACGATCCCTTACGAGTTGACACATTCAACAGTGTCTTGGGGGATTTTTTTGAGACGCTATTCCAGACAAGAGGAAAACCAGGATGCCCAAAACCCAACGAGAAATAGACATGTACGACCGAGGTGGCGGACTCCACACTGGATCAACCATTGTTGGTGAGCCGATTGCTGAAATGCTCAGGGAACACGGCGTTGAAGTGCTTCAGCACATGACGTACGGATACTTTGTGGCAGAGGTGAACCACAACGGAGAACGAAAGTGGCTAAGGTTCGACGTTAATGCGTTCAAGGAACAATTCGATGGCATAGAGGACTTTCCTGTTGAGGAGCAGCCAACACGCCGCCAATGGCTCGACTGGAGGCTTCGTGATTGGGTTGAGAAGTGTGTCTGCAACAGAATTTCTGAGTCAACCGAAGCGTTTTGGCCCCACTTGTTTGATGTCGCGATACGCAATATGGCCAATTGGATGATGGGGTCTGAGACGCGGGATGTCGATGTTAAGGGGAAAATCATCAACGCACATATGATGACAGGTTTTTCCATAATGCTGCCTAGTTTGGGCCTGGCCGATTTTCCTTGGGGCCGGATCGATTGGGTTGATCCAGAACGGGGACTCCCTGCTGATGGTGATACCGTTCATTTTCGTGTTTCCCCATCCTTGTTCAGGCGCTGTATAAAAAACAGGGAGATCTTGCAAGTCCGAGAGGCCCTAACAAGGTTGAAGAAAGTTGCGTCCCAGGTAGACC
>Ga0307377_10002209_pt1 | contig 23276 bp, 19 predicted proteins | sample TR3MG_FD_202535 | JGI IMG/M metagenome (GOLD analysis project Ga0307377, IMG submission 202535) | Soil microbial communities from Risofladan, Vaasa, Finland - TR-3 | ecosystem: Environmental > Terrestrial > Soil > Coastal area > Acid sulfate soil | place: Finland: Risofladan, Vaasa | collected...
TTAAATTTAAGCTCGTCTAGCTTTGTACGATCCACACTTTGATAATCAATGTAATAGGTAGCATTTTTATCAAATTCAGTGGCGACGATTTCGATTTGATCCCAAACGTCAGATCCAGGTGTAGACTCTCGGAAAGCCCACTTGTCTTCTGGTACAAGTTCCCTATTGATCTTGTACAAGTTTGTGATAGTTTTGTCATTCAAGGCAGCGTAATCTAGGTTTGCCAGGTACGGAACCACTTTGATGAAAGTTAGTTCCTCAGTGTCCACATACGCTCTTTTATGTGCTACATTCTGTACTCTAGCTAACCGTGAGCCACGACCCACATAGCAAGGATACCTTGGGTTTCCTGGATCATTTATTGGTCTAGGAATTCTTACGTAACCAATATACGCTCCGGGTCTTACGTACCTAGAGGTTGACAAACGAAAGTCGCCAATCGCCATGATAGAATCTCCTCTTTTAACACTCGATTATGTTGTCAACTCAACCTTGTTCTATTACTTTGTTCTAGGACTGAGTAGACGAAGGCTTACTGGCAAGACCGTATGCCCAAAATATAGTAACTTGTTTGCGCACATGATTTTTATCTAACCACTACTTCAACTTCTTTTTCTAGTAGTGGCGTTGTTAGGTCTCCACCAATGCCGGTCTTCATTACCATTACTTTAAACTTACCTATTCTTTTTGGTTTAATTGTAAACGAAGTGCCCCTAGAAAATATAATCGCAATCCTTTCATCACTACTGTACACTTTTAATGGGTACCGCATTTTTTGTATAGTGAACGGCACATGTCTTGTAAGGGGTATCCTATCTGGCAGCTCTAGCCGCATTGCCCCGAAACCCGGTTGCGTCTTTGGGGCTGCGTTGTATTGTATGTAAGTAGAGTTTTCAAATTCTACTTCCATAGAACAGGTAGCTTGCCAAAGTTGATCGCGGGGGTCGTTGTGCAATGCGGCATGCGATTTCGGACTGATGGAATGCTTTAATGGTATTCTTACTTCCCAATAAACCCCTTGGCCGTTTCTTGGAGGGGCTAATATATAATTGCATGTAAATCTTTGAAACTGCCCGAAGGCTGCCGACATAAACGCGATAAGATCGTCTATCTCTTGTTCACTTTGGGTAGCGCACGTAAGAGTTACTGGAATAGGAATAACATCCATTATGCGGACGATCTGTACACCTTCTTTTGTTCTAGTATTCCATCCTGCGGTTAGGCTACCCAACGAGGCGGGGGTATATTCGTATCCATTATCTTGTACGAATATTTGTGGTGGGTTCTCTCTGGCTCCAGTAAAGAACCGTGCTATCTGTAGATGCCGGGCTTGAGGATCCTCGGATAGCGCTTCGTTGACCACATAATTTGCAGTAAACGTAGCAAAGTTTTTGAAGAACTCCCTGAATTGTCCTTCGGGATGTATGCAGGCTTCGAGATACTTTTGTAGGGTGAGTTTTGTTATTTTTAGGTATTGTGTAATATCTTTTGCATACAGTCCCCTAATCGCGGACTGCGATAGCTCATCTAACCGTACAAAGTGCGGTTTAGGTCTTACTTCATCCGTGGTCACTTACTATGCCTTAATACGGTTTTTTTATTCTTCCGTGTTTTAGTAGCACGTTATACATGGATTTATAGTATCCACCGTAGGTTTTATGTTTGAATACATCTCCAGATACAGCGTCTTTCCTGGCCTGGTTTAATCTTTTCATCACTGTTTTTTTGAATGGAAGCATCCAGAAGTACATGCCAGAGGTAAACTGTTTCGACCTATTCTCAAGGTAGTCGTCGGTTACTTCTCCCTCTGTCCAATATCTTTGTGCAACTGAGAGATTGTATGCTTGCATTTCAAACCGTGCCCGTAATAACCCAAACGGCGGAAAACTTATCAAAAGGAACGGAAGTATAAATAGTAGACCTGCCCACCAGCTAACCCAAACAAAAAGTGGCCAGCTTCCAAGTAGAGGCGGTACGCAGTACACTGGCGTACCCAACAGGTAGAGTGCTCCAAAGATAGGCCGTGTTAAACGTTTTGCTTGGTATGCGTGAACAGTCTCATGCGGTACTGTATACCACATAGACTTATCAACTTCTTTTCCACCAGGCTGTGCAATCTCAAATCCAATAGTAGTCCAGTAGTCACTCATATAGAGAGGGTTTCCAAACAGTTTAAGTACAGCACCAAAAAATTTGTGCATACTAGACGTACTTTTTGGAACCACTTCCGTCTTTGGAGAGTATTTTTTTGCAGCAGCGAGGATGTCATCGAATAGTGCAGCGTCGTTTGACATTTCAGTGTACCTACTTTACTGGTATATAAAAAGGTAACTTGTGTATCTATACGTTTACGTAAGTTGTTGACTTCAAAAGACTGAACCCCTAGGGTGCGCTTCCTAGGGGTTCAGAAGAGGGGAAGGAGCTTCCGTATTTAAAATATAGGATGGTGCGATGCTCCGTATCACACTCAACCACTATATTCTAACTTGTTCTCGGAAGTATTAGATAGATAGAGCTAGCTATTGAGCACTAGCATTTTTATGGTCCCGTTTACTATATCTCCGCCAGATTGGGGTAGGGCAGCTAGAGCTTTCCCTATTATGGAACCTTGTGGGTCTTCCTTCGACACTTTTCTAGCACGTCCGCCCCCTGCGCTTACTAGGAGGTTGCCTACTTCAATCGCTCCACCAGAGGTTGTACACCGTACAGGCACCGTACCACTCATTGCAATTGGTACGGCTTCCGCGCTGGTTTCCTCTTCTGATAGTCGGTCACCAAGTGTCACGCCTGGTTTTGTTGATACTACTCCCACCACATTTGTGTCCGCGTCTATAGGAGAAGCTACTACTTTCCCTGTAGAGGTTACTGACATTACTGTCCCTGCTTCTATTTCTGTAGAAGGAATAGTAGATTGAAATATTTCTGCCAGGTCCAATCCAGTAGTAGTCCATACGCCTCCAGTGTAGCAACTTCTATCGGATCTAACTTCAAAAGCTACCTCCCTGTTGGCTAAATTAAACCCAGTTACACTAAACAAGCGTATTTTATTGGTAGTAAGTGTGCCAAAATCTAACTGTGAGTGGAAGTTTACTAAGTGTGTTCCATCAGTCACAGTTGTATTTTCTCCTCTATGCCAGGTGCTAAGAACGCAGCGACGGTCTTCATTTGGAGCAAGTAGATGAGCAGAAGACATGTGGAAGGTTGGCTGGCAATATGGAGATGTATAGTTTGATGGGTACCCCGCGCCTATTAAAAGGTTACCTGGGTCGTAATGCTGCACGCCAGATTGGCCCCCGACACAGAATCTTGTTTGGAATCCAGATAGCCTGCTGCGAAGTATCAACGAATGCTCGGTTACAGAATCATTAAAATCAACCGAAAAAGAATTATCTGTTGCTGATGCATATAGAGCTAACCCATATGTAGAAGATAGGTTGGAGGGGCTAAGGTACATTGCGTCTCTAGAAGATAAGGATAGTTTTCCTCCGCTTTCTATCGATAATGTGTATGTACTACGTATTTGTGAAGATGAGCTGACCGGGTCTCCTCCACTTAATTTAAGTAGATGATTTGGAGTGGCTCCAAGGTGTTCAGTTCCTAAGTAGAGTTCTGTCTTAAATATATCACCAGGGTTTAGAAGTACTGGATGTGGTCCGATTCTACAATATACCCAAGGTTGATCCGGACCACTACTCGCGCCTAACGCAAACATATCCCGATAGGGATCGACAACTGGAACGGTGTCTTGCCCTTTTACTACTTTTAGATAATTTGTGTACGGTGTAGTTGGATTTGTATTATCAGAATCTACGAAAATATAGACGTCTTCTGTACTTGCTAGAGAGCCTGCGCCTGTGCCCGCGCTACCATAGTTCAGGCCGACCGCTCTATTTATCATATCGGCTTCGGATATATCGTTGTCCACGCTTTGAATTTGTTCTGCTGACCAGTCATCAGCTAAATACCCACCTGCACGAAGTGCATGGATTATCATATCTCCAACACGGTTGGTTAGAAACGGTACACGCATAACATAGCTCTCCTATGAATTATAGGCACAAAGAGTCCTACTCATAGGATAACTAATAATGTTATAGGGTTATTGTGGAAGGTGGGTGCTAGTAGCAGGGAGGAGCTTTAGAAGATACTTTGCGGGATCTAATTAATACTTTAGTCGCTGTAACTAGCTTTGGTATGTGACTTTGTATCAGTTCTATCTGGTCCAGGATTGCTGTGGCCACGGCCAACTTCAGCAGATCGGCCTCGGACACCGAGCTGAATATTTGTTTCCGAGTAATTTTGTCTCGATATTCGGCCACAGGTTTTCTGATTAAATTTAGCATGGTACTTTATGGACAGTCTTGGGGACAGTTAGTGTGGGTCTCTGCGGCGAATACGGAGCAGATGCCGTCCCCACATTCTACAACAGTGCAGTTTATAGTGCAGTAATTGTCCCCACTTGGGTCACATTCTTCTCCATGGTCGGGGAATAAAACACCGTCGTGAACGCGGCCATCTCCACAAAACCCGGAGCAATCTGCGTAGCATCCGTCATCTTCTATATGGTTTCCGTCGTCGCATCCTTCATGCCACGCCCCTGCTGATCCGTAGTCTCTGTAACCGTCTCCACACATAGTGTGGCAGTCTGGATTGCAGTACGGGTCATCTCCGGGGTCGCACGTTTCTTGACCAATAAATATGTGTCCATCCCCACAGGTAGCCAGTTGACACGTACCTCCAACTCCGTCTGGACACAGATCTCCGTTCATGCCGTTACCATCGTCGCACCCTTCAACTCCAGCTTGTACAAAGCCATCTCCGCAGGTGGCGTCGAGACAAGTACCTGCCGGTCCATCCGGGCAAGCATCAGTTAGGACGTGGTTTCCGTCGTCGCACTCTTCCCCACTTTCCACGATACCGTTGCCGCAAATAGCCCCCCCTCCGACGCATCCGGAAATATCCCATCCACAGGTGCCACTACAGGCCAGGGTTCCTTGTGCTTGGCCGATGGACAAGCAGGTTTGCCCTCTTAAATCAGAACCGTCGCAGGTTTCATATCCGGGACTACTAGTGGCGGCTCCTTCAGCTAGGTCGTCTCCGCATAGGGAACACTCTGAAACATCAAACTTGCATTCTTCTGAGCAGTTTAACACACCTTTAGTGTACCCACGCGAAACACATGTATTTCCTGCTAGCGTAGAATTATCACATTGCTCATCAGTATCTATTACACCGTCACCACACCATGCTTGTCTACAGTTAGTTCTACATGCGTTAGGTAATACGTCTGAGTTCATAGATCCGTCGTCACAGTCTTCTCCAGTATCAACCACTCCATTTCCACAGCTGCCTGAATTTGTATTATTGCTATTTGTATTATTATTTAGTCCAACCCCAGCTTCTGGGCTGCATGCAATGGTACTACAGAAAATCAGTGTAAATATAGCCGAGTAATTTTTCAATGCTTCCTCCTTTTTATACTGTCCGTCGTATCTAATCTATTTACGAATTTGGAAGTGTCAAGAGGGAGGAGCGAATATATTAAAAAATGGAGGCTGGCACCCGGTAGGGTTTTGGCTATGGGCGAAGGGGGGGGGTCTACCTGTTAAGTAGTGAACTGTGTATAGGAGGGCTACTTAACTTTGATGCCAGCCTCCACGTTTATTTATGTTAACTATTAAAAATATTTTACGTTTTGCACACTTACCAGGTTACTTCCCTGTCCAAATACATCTTTGGTAGCATATCTTCTGGTTTCCAGGTTGCTTTCAAATCTTCTATGTCGTTCATTACTTGATACTTTCCTACTTTTGTATAGTCTGCATCCTGTAGGGGCTCTGTTTGGAAGAACACAACCTGCGCAACTCTTCTACCAACTACCAGAGGTATCGTGTAATACTGTGAATTATTTTGAATTTCTAGAGTCCACCGTGTGTGATAATTAACGTCACCCATCCCAGCGCAGCGAGAAGTCTCTAAAAAGTTTCTTCCAACACTGGAACGTGCTTTCATCATGGTGGTTACATCACGTCCATGACCACCTATATATTCTATAGTGTGTGCCAAGATGGCTTCTCCTGGACGTATCCATACCACACTGTCTTCTGGAGATATTCCTTTTAGTGGCCACTCTTCTTTAAATAGTGTTCCTTGTTTTGAGATAGCGTCTCCTACCGGGCCAGCCTTACACAGTTTCCAAAGCTTTTTAACATGCAACTCATCGTAAGGATTGTATACTACGTTACCATCGTCTAGACTTGGGAACTCTCTGGAGTTATTACACGTGGTAGGGGAGGACTCTCTCCAAAAATACTCACCCAACGTTACGTCATAGCTATTCGTTCCAAGGTTTTCAATAGTAAACGGGTCAATTAGAATCCTTCCTTCTTCTAGTAACCTGATAATAGCGGGCCTACTTAGCAACGACAACTCGTTCATGGTTTACTCTTCTGCAAGTTTGAACTTTCGTCCTTTTACTTTACTATAGAAATCTTCTTCGTTTACTACACTTGATACAAGAAATTTTGTTCCATCTTGTTCTATGTTTCCAGTAGCCGTTATTACCTCGGCCCACGCTCCTTTTTCACCCCAGATATATGAGTATTGGTCGTAGCGCTCCGCTATAGCTTTTACAAGTTCAGGTTCTACATCCATAAGGAACATGCTATTTTCTTTGATACCATATTTTCCTACTACGGGTATGTACTGTATCACTTCTGATTTTAATAGGGATAGCAGTTCTCTTGTACGCTTGTTGTTCTCTGCTACGTGAAGATTCTCCCGCGATGCCGATACGATTCCAAATGAACCGTTTTTAAAGTGCTTGAATACTCGTCCCACAGAGGAACTTTGTTTCGTTCTATTATCTGTATTTTGCATCGAACTCCTCCATATATTTCGTTATATACTAACTATCAATATACTCTGTTACAGAGGGGCTTATCCAGATACAGTCCTCTCTCTTCTGGTTTTCTTTTACGTTTCCAACACCCTTAAGATTCGTGAACTTCGTTCTGGCAACTGAGTAGCATACTTGGTTGAAGTCTATTTTTATCCAACCTTTTTCTTCTAAGACTTCGTATAGAGGGTTGTTGTATCCAGATAGTACCGACATTCCTTCTATATTTACTAGACGTTCTATTAGTTTTATATGGTCGGAGTCGTCCATCTCATGGGTATACCAACCATCACGACGCGATCCACGTGTGTAGGGAGGATCTAAGTAAAACAATGTTGTTGGGCTGTCATACGTAGTAACCACCACCGACCAGTCTACCTTCGATATTGTTACACCTTCTAACCTTTTTCCTACCCTATCCAATGCTCGAATAGCTTCGATGTACGAACTTACAGGCTGTGCCATTCCTTTAGAACTTGTATTGGTTACTAGCCCCCAGGAGGTTCTGTCGATCATCCCACCAAACGACTGCCTAGATGATACAAAGAACTTTCTTGCGCACTCTAACATAGAGTCTTCTTCATTAGGAACTCTATCTATTTTTCTTTCTTCTCGGCTGTACGGTGTCAACCATAGCAGTTCTTTAAACCTTTCACGAAAACTATTGTTTTTAATTGCGGAAAAAACTGAAAAAAGTCCATTGTCTAAATCGTTGTAGACTTCTACGTCACTTTTAGGCTTACCTAATAGGACGCTAGCTCCTCCTCCAAACGGCTCCACGTAGGTTTTGTGTGGCGGTAGGTATGGAATTATCTTGGAGCGTAGGTGCCCCTTGCCTCCCATTAACTTAAGCGGCGACCGTAGTTTCTTTACTTTTTTACTGGCCATTGCCGTTATCTAAACGGGATAACCACTTTGACAGAAGACCCAAGTTTTTTTATGGTATCGTAGGCGTCATCTGCACTTTGGAAAGCACGTTTGCCATCTTCGAGGACAACCAAGTTGTTTGGTCCAATTTGGAACACTGAGCTATACGCACCAAGTTCTGCTATCCCTATTTCTATACCTCCGCTGGTTACAAAGAAATGTCCTGGTTTACTGACGAACACTGCAACTATGCTACTGGTACTCCTACTTCTTACAGCTTTAGAGGCAACGTTTGGACGGGTGACTTTAAGGTCGTTCCGTTCAACTATTTCTCCATCGTCGAATATAGAAACTAAAGTGTCTCCTTCTCGCATTCCAACTAGTTGCGTGATACGACTTCCGTTTATATCCTTAAATAGGGGAAACTTTATCCTACGCTGTTTTGGAGGGAATGCCACGTAGCGCCCGTTTTCCGATAGGGCCACAACAATGCTATCCTCTTCGGATACTATTCCTACTACCGTCCCAGCTTTATCTGAGAACTTATCTAAGAAAGACAGCGACACGAGTTGCCCTATGTTCTCTTCTGTACCTACTACGAAGCTTCCAGGTGTGGCCACTAAGTTAACGTAGTTCCAGGCTGCCTTGCTACTAGTTGGCGGTTCTGTAAAGCTGTCTAGTTTGGCTTGTGTGGTTACTCCTACATAGTACATCGCGCTATCTTCTAGGTCTACTTCTTTACCGCCAAACCTTAGCTTAGTTCCACGTTTATCCGCGTAGGCACGCATCTCTTCCAGACGTTCTATGACTACACTATCAATGTTGGAAAGCTTGCTATTTATCTGTAGTTTATTATTATCTAGCGTTGATATACTTTCTACGATTTTGCTTCTGTTAGCTTTTTTCAGAAGTGTTCGTAATTGTGTATTCAGGATTATTTCTGCTTGTGTTGTCGTAAGTCCAGGTATCTTTTTTACTAGTAGCTCTACTGCGTTTTCTGCGGAATCTGCTGATGTAAGTACATCTTTTACCGTGTCAATATTATCTATGGCTTTTAACTTAGCATCCTCGCTTTCACGTTTTTTGTTATTCTCCGCTAGATCATTCTTGAGTACCAGTTGTTCGACGCGCCTACGAAACTCTACGAACACTTCCAGCATTCGTTTCAGGTTGTACATCTTTGGAATCTTGTTGCCGCCCAATGCGTAGAATTGATAACTTACAGATGTCTTTAACAGTGGAACAACCCGATCTTTTATTATATTTTGGTCAGTGAAATCCACTGTAATTCTTGTTCCGCGTTCTAAGGAACCCTCATCGTTAGCTGGTCCAATCAATAGTTTTTGTTCATACAGCTTTCTGGTGGCTTCTAAGAACTTTCCCTTTTTAAATCCAGGCGCAAGACTCGTAATAACCAACCGTCTTTTTGTTGCACTTATCTCTTCAAAGTTATACACACACGTATAATCGAGTCTTCCTTTTCCATTTTCATATAGAGTTACTATATCAGATTTTTTTGAGGTTAACGCTCCGGTGCCATAGTCAGGACCTTTTATAAACCCAGCTAGGTCTTGTGTAGTACATTCAGGGTTTTCTATCAAAAAACGGATAGCATCTAGCGATTCCGTTAGGTTGTGCGGGGGGATACAAGTAGAGAGCCCTACGGCCACACCTTGTGTACCATTTACCAATAGTAGAGGTATTCTTGTGAGAAGCAGCCTAGGTTCTTCATGTTCTTCTGTGAACGACTTATCCATTGGTGTAAGGGCAATGTCATCCATCATCCTATCACCAAGTTTGGACAGACGTGTTTCTGTATAACGGTGCGCCGCGTACCCAGTTTCTATTAGACTGGTCTTGCTACCAAAGTTACCGTGTTGCTCTACTAATGGATACCGTAACCAGGACAAGTTGACCAGTGTATCATATGTAGAGGAGTCCCCATGTGGATGGTACTTACCAATCACCTCTCCTACCGCTGTAGCACACTTAATAGGAATAGCGGTGCTCCCCCGGCGTAGAGACTGAAGTGCCCATAGTATTCGTCGTTGTACCGGTTTTAACCCATCGCGTATATCTGGAAGTGCCCTATCTTCTAGCACATAAAATCCGTACTCCCGCATAGAATTACGAACGACGTCACTAGTGGTTAGTTCTTCTTTGATGTCGCTCATTTCTCGCTCCCGATATTAAGTAGGATCTTTCTAGCTGTGGAGTCGTCTCCCATGTATTGTAGTACTAAATCTTGATCCGCCTTCCCATTCCACAGTACTCTACAGGTATTCCGTGTTCTCTCATCCATTGCATACGCTCTCAAGTCCAAAGCGCTGGACTCTCCTAGTCCTTTGAAGCGGGCTAGGCGGAACTTTGTAGCCTTTCCCAGCTTTTCTTTTACTTCTTCTATAGTATCACCGTAGACTCTGGTAGTAGAGGTTACTCCCATGAACAGTGGTGCTAATACTACCCGCAATCGGTCATCCTCAATTATTCTTGGGAGGTACTGTGCAAAAAATGATAGAAGCAACGCTAGAATATGTTTTCCATCGGGGTCTGCATCCATTAGTAAGTAGATTGCTTTGTATCTACACTTATCTAAATCAAACGCCGGGCCTATGCCAGTTCCTAACGCTTGGGTGACGCCACTAAGCTCACTGTTTTTCAGTACTTCATCAAGTCCGCCTTTTTTAGCAGCGTTCATCACCTTTCCACGTAATGGAAGAACTTCTTGATAATGAATCTTCCTGGTCTTTCCACCGCTTAGTATCCTGGCGTTTTTTACAGTTCCGAAAGCGGAATCCCCTTCAACTATGTATAATTCTCTAGTGTCTGCGTCACAATCTGGCGCCTCGCACAGTTTTCCAGGAAGAATACCTCTTGCACCTTGTTTAACTTTAGTAGACCGTATAGCCTTTTGCCTAGCCCGAAATTTAGTACGCTCGTTGAATAGTTCCGTAGCACGTTCCACAATTGATTTAACTACCTGTTGGTTTCCAGTGGCAAACTTGCGAAGGGCTGTTTCCACAGGGGCAGCAACTGCTGCATCGACTTCTGTATTTCCTAGCTTTGTTTTTGTTTGTCCTCGAAACTCAGGTTCTTTTACATGTGCATGAACTATTCCTATTAAGCCGTCACGCAAGTCCTCTCCTTTTACACGAACCTTTTTATCAACGTAGTCAGCGAGTACCTGCTGGATCGCTCTCTTTGCTCCCTGTACATGGGTTCCATGGTCTGTAGTTGGAACAACATTAACGAATGACTTCCATAGCTCTCCTGTTTCACGGTCGGTCCATGCGAATACGGCATCAACTTCTGGGGTGGAGACTGTTATAATCTCTTCGTGTACTTTTGATACGCCCTCACCCATCAGATTAACTAACATGTCAGCTAGCCCATTCTTGGAGTAGAACAACTCCGAAGGTTCTTGGTCCACTCTTAGTTCTATTTTTAATCCTGGGCACAGGTAAGAGATATCACGTAGTAGGTTTCTTACTCTACGTGGGTCGAATTTCACCCGCTTGAAAATAGAAAAATCCGGTTTGAACTTAACAACCGTTCCCTTTTTAAGTTTGTTTCCTACAGCGCGCACCTTTGTAACTGGTTCGCCTTTTTTAAATTCTTGTGAGAATACTTTTCCCCTACGACTGGTCCATACTGTTAGCTGCTCCGATAGTGCGTTGGTGGCTTTAATTCCAACTCCGTGTAGCCCCCCTGTAGCACTGGTATACGCACCTCTTCCGAATTTACCTCCGGAATGCAGCTTTGTAAAGATAGCTGTAATAGTAGGCACACCGGCTTTAGGATGTTTGGATACAGGAATTCCACGCCCATCGTCTACCACCACTACAGTCTGGGTTTCAGTGTCTATTTTAACACCGATAGCGGACACGTGACCATCCATATACTCATCTACAGCATTATCGATTACTTCTTTCAGTAGATGGTGCAATCCATCTATCCCAGTATCTCCGATGTACTGAGAGGGCCGAAGTCGAATGTGCTCTAGATCTTCTAGGATCTCAATGTTGTTGGCGTCATAACCTGATTTCTTTGGCATTTTTACCCTACGGTACTTTTATTTGTATCCCAATATTTTGAATACTTGTACCTTGCGTCTAGATATTTTAGGGCCTTATCGAGAGGACCTTTGCTAACCTCGATAAGTACGCTACGTGAGCCGCACTCTTCACAGCGTTTATTACTTGGCCAAGAGGTTTCCGTTCTCTTTGCTCCGCAGTCTCGACAGATTACTATATACTCTTCGAGGATGTCAATGTCAATCTGTGTTCCCCAGTTAGGTCCAATAGTAAAATCTGCTTTAAAAGGGACCTGAAATTCAATGTCAAAATCTTTTAACATCTGTGGGTCTGTCATAATCGTGTCAACTACTTTTATGTACTCTTCGACTTCTGGAAAAGGAACTTCCGCAATAATACTATCGTGGACTATATTTATTAGTCTCCAGTCTTTCTTTTGATCCAAGATACGCTCTTGAATGTTTATACAGGCCATAAGGTTTGTGTCTGAGGCAACGCTTTGTATAGGAGCGTTCCTACAGACTCTATCTTCGTATCTCTTGTACTTCCCCACATCTGTAAGGTACCTATTATCTTTTTCTTCGTTGTACAGGTACTCATTATCCTCACCTAGCACAAAATGGGACACCAAGTGCCGTCTTCTCCCTACTGGAGATTCGACGTATCCTTTTTCAAACCCTTGTGTCTCGATCCAAGATAACCACTTTCTAGCGTCAGGGAACTGGCTTAAAAATTTTTCTTGGTAGGCCTCTGCCGCATTGTACGAAATACCTAGTCTTGAAGACAACCCAAAAGCACTCATACCGTAGATAAGTCCGAACACAATTGCTTTTGCAGCGTTGCGTTCCTCACTTGTTACATCTTGTGGTTTTTTACCAAATATCTGTGCAGCGGTTTGTCTATGGAAGTCGCCTTCCATCATCAGTATAATGAAGTTTTCTTTTGTTGGGTTTTTCTTGTACGCTTCCTGTGCTAGGGCTACGTTACGGAATGCGGAGATCAGGTTCTTGTCTCCTGTCATCTCCGCAAGCCAGCGTACTTCGGCTTGAGAGTAGTCGGCACAAACGAGTACGTACCCTTGGTCTGTTACATATAGCCCTTTAATGGCACGCGCCATTTCAGTCTTCCCTTTGGGGACGTTCTGCATATTAGGAGAATCACAGCTGGTTCTTGCGGTAGCAGTAAGATGAAAGTTATACCGCGCTCGGATACGCCCATCGCGCATGTCTGGATGCTGCTGAAGTAACTTATAGATACCTTCAATGTAGGTACCCCGTAGTTTGTCTAGGGCGCTCCACTCTGCAAGAAAATCTACTTCTAGTACTCCTTTGTGTTTATCAAAAAATGCTTTTCCTATGGAGGGTCGCCCCGTCGAAGTTAGTTCAGCCTCCAGTCCTAGTACATCAATGTACAGTGCCATTTTTGACTTTTGTTTATTAATATGAAAAGACCATGGAGCTGCTTTACGGGATCCCCATATACCATCTAACCCCTGTATTTTTTTGTCTTCTGAGATTATTAACTGGTTTGCCTTTTTTACCGTTTCTAACTCATACAGACTTTCTTCTATCTTACGTTGTCTTTGTAGTATAGGAGACTTAGGCGTCATCAGAAACTTTATTCTGTCTACATTTACGCGGTTACCATTGCGTTCCATCTGCGCAGCAAAAGCGGATGCCCTTCCCTGAAGGCGCATTCCCAAACGTTTTAGTGTATCTTTGTACCCTTCTGTGTCTGCTACAACGTCTTGCATCGAGTATAGACGTTTAGTGACATAGCAGTCCATAGCGTTGTACTCACAAAGCGGAACAAGAGGGGCCTCTGCTAGTCTTCCTTGGTTTCTGAGTTCTACGATAGGGAGTATGTCTGGGTCTGAGTACCCCTTGAACCCCAACCACTCATCAGATAGATCTTTAAGTCCAAATGCTTTCCCTAGGACGTCCTTTCTATTTTCGTTGATGGCGTGTGCTCGTAGCATAGTATCTTCGATAGGAAACGCACGTAGGTACACTCCAAAGTTGTCTAAAGTGACTGCACACTCAAACTTTAGATTGTGGCATGCTATCGAGCTAAATGAAACATTCTTGGTGGAGAAGAACTTTGTTAGGAGGGCTTTGACTTTGTCGAACTCTTCTTTATTCCATGGACTCTCAGGGTGTTGGTACGGTATAACAACGCCCTGGTCTTCTCTGTACGACATACCTACTGTAAGTAGACGATTATTTATTCTTGTATTACTGTCTGTTTCGTAGTCCATACAGATCACATCGTTCTTGGTTAGTTTAGTTACCAAGAACTTCAGAAACCTGTGTACCTCGTCTACAGTAGTAAGTATTTTTGCTGGTTTTCCTCGTTTGCTGTAATCTATAACCTCCCCTTTCGCTCTAAGGAAAGCCTTTGATATGTCTTCTCGCATAACAGATCCACTGAGTGGGTTTCTGTTTACATACGCAAAATGATAAGTAACTGTCGCCGGATACTCAGTACCGTCTAGTGTTTTTACTACGTAGTCCATCCCTCGTAGTTTGGAGATAGGCGTCTTTGGATCAATCGGTTGTTTTGTTTTTGGATCTAATGCTAGAGCGTACGCCGCCGATCTACCGCAGAGTACAACATACTTTGGATTTATATTCTTTATATCCAATAGTATGTTTGCTTTACAACTGTCTACTTCTTTTGGGGTGGGGGTCCTATCTTTTCGTTTTCCTGAGCTTGCTTCGTCTACAGGTCTACACCGCACTATATTACCATAGGCTACCCCGTCTTCAGATTTATTTAATTGCATTACAGTACGTCTAAGTATCTTACCAGAGATGCCCACCACAGGACGCCCTATCTCGTCTTCAGTTCTCCCTGGAGCTTCTGCGATGAACATGACGTTTACACGTTGGCCATGTACTTCGGTAGTAACCTGTTGTGTTACGTAATTTGAGTCTTTTAGGGGGCAGGTTTCGCAGGTCTTAGAAGCGGTCGGGGACAGGTCCACGCTTGGCATTTTGGCTACTCCTTGTATCTTTCAGGACAGCATCGGCTGTCTTTAGCAGTGTTACAAGAGAAGCGCCGTTTGCGAATTTACGGAACGGGGCGATGTTTGTACGCATCGCTTGAAGTATCCGTTCCGCGTGTAGTAGTATACTACGTGCTGTAGGACCGCCGCACTTATGCATAGACAGATACGTGGTTATATCGTATCTGTCTCCAGAGGATGGGGCCCGCATAAGCAGCATCGGTAACCCACGGTCCGTAGCCACCAATAGTTTTAGTCCAGCGCCTCCTTGCTCTACCTGTTTACAAGGTGCGGAGCCATTGTGGCTGGCTACTACTTGCTGCTGTCTTCCTCTACAACATCCCATGTTAGTACACCACTTTAATTTTATTCAGCATACCCGGTTTCTTTGGGCCAGTCTTCCGTATTATCCATAACCACTATCACTGTATTAATAGGATACTCTCCCTCTTCCTGGTATTGTTTTTTAATTGCTCTTCGTATAGTTAGGCCGCATATCCAATTCGGTCCAAGTTTTTTTGGGTGCCACACAAATTTAGGATATAATAGTATCGTGTTTCCCTTTCGTATACTTTTGTAAGTACCTGGAATCATTCTTATAATCTCTGGCTTTTCTTCCCCATTTACTAAAATATTATTAACCTTTTCAATAGGATTAAGAATAAATAGTCCTTGCGAAGTACCTGCGCCTCTTTCCTTCACTATCTCAACAAACCAAAACTCTTCGTCTTTTGGTAGACGTTTATGTTTTTTAACCTTTTCCCAATCTAGCACTCCAACTTTCCCCATAGTCTTTGTTACTAGATAATTGTTTCTGGAGGCGTTTTTGGCCTTGTTGTAGTGAAACTTTACGAGTGTGATCATGATAATTTCGCTTGTACTGCACCGGGATTGCTATGGGTATGGCCAGAAGGTGGTTTTTATACGGCTTAGTTTAATACTTTCATTTGGTGCGACGTTGTACGTCAGCCGTATGGTGTACGGTTTTCCAAGGTCAAATGTTCCGTCTATCCTATCTAACGCAAACGTAGTCTCGCTCCATCCGCCTGTTCCGGTTATCGTTTCTAGCGCGAACCCACTATCAAAGTTTACAGGAGTTTGGTTTGTATCATACACTTCTACCACAAGGTTTGTGGTTACCACTGTAGTGAAATTGTGGTAAAAAGAAATAGTTGCTGGGCGTGTCGCAGTAGACCCTTGTACGTATAGCTGCACCTGTTGTATAAGTGTTTCCACTGGGATAGCAAGAGGTGCATTACGAACGTCTTGAAAAACTACGAAGTTAATTGCATCAAAGTCTGCTGCGACAAAAGTTATATCAAGATCAGCTGATGTAACTACCGACCTTGTTATCGGTGCAACTAGTTCTATTGGTATAGCATTTACTAAAGCTGTTGCGTATTCTTCTGTGTTTGATTTAGGAGCGGACACCAGCATATCTGCAGAAAGGGGAACCCCTACGCCACCTGGATGATGTATCCACCCCAGCACCACGCCGTTAGTAATGTCAGCGTTAGTAAACTCACCTACTAGTAGGTCATATTCTACTGATACCCCTCCAATGAGCTGTCTGTTATCGTGTGTTGCGACCGCCGTGTATGCTGTCTTTGCAGCTGGTGGGTCAAACGGAATGGTAATATCTGTAGACTCATACCATATCACACCATCGTGCTGTAGTCCATAACCAGAGGCAACCGTAAGGTCAAAGAATACAGCATCTACCCCGAGGTCCATCCCACGGTAAACACCCTTTTGGTTTAACGCATAATGTATAGCGTTCTCGTAGGTAGAACTGGCCGGTTTGCTGTAATCGTAGAATCGTTGCTGCGGCATAGCGTGTTTCCTTGTTTATCCAAAAACTACCATACTGGTATGCTCGTTACACAGTACTTCTAATTTTATTCTGGTAGGAGGTACCGCAGGTGAGGTAGCTTCATACATATTAGGCATTCCTGGTACGGGAGTCATAGATGCAAAAGTCCAAGAACCAGTATAGAAGTGTATGCGTGGCTGTATCGCGCCGCTCTGCAGATTAGGTAACCGAGTGCTATCCAATGGATACAGTGCCAACCTCCAGGTCATTCCAGACCCCGTGTTAACGGGTAATGCTCTTGAGGTGTACGTAACTGCGTGTCCTGTTCTTAACTTACTAATATTTGAAGCAGTTATCGCATCGAATAGTGTATCGCCTTCATCTGTGTTTAAAACTTGTGCATGATACTTTGGGCTTCTGAAGTTCTCTGCGTACACTGTGTAGTTTCCACCACCGAACGCGTGCATCATTTGTGTTAATGCACCTTGTCCCATGGTGTTTGTAACTATATCCAGTGCTTTTGTATCTATTATACGCTTATCGCGCATATTAGTTATTCGTAGACCATCCCAAATTAGTTCTGCTACATGACAAGCGTCTTTTAGCTTATCATACGTATCGTATGGATTTATTAGGTTCCATACCATAATAGACGCGTTTAGTCCAAGGTCTGTAGCTTCTTCTATAGTAAGCTCGTCTACACTAGCAAAAACTACTGGACCAGTTGTTGGGCTATCTGATATTTGAAATGCTTTTGAGTTCACTACTTCATTTGGAATAGGGCCTGGATTGCTCCAGTTAGAATCAAATTCAAACAGGTAGTCTATGTTTGTTCCAGAAGTGTCTTTTCCATACACACGTACTTTTAGTGACATACCAAGTGCACCAGAGGCCTCTGCCAGCCCCATTGCAAGTTTTCCTGGTCCGTACATCGATATTTCAAAGTCGTCCGATGAAACAATCGACGCTAACGACTTGTAGCAGTATATTACTTGTGGGGCTTTAAACAAACTACCATCTTCATCTACGAGCATATCGTAGAGCATTGGAAACTTTTGTGCGTCTGCAAACCCTTCGCTGGTAGTACTGATATTGGTTAGTGCTAGCCCTCCAGCGATAACCAACTCGTTTTCTGTAGGCTGTTTTGTAGTAAACGAAACCTCGTTAGTACCAATTGGGGGTTCACAGGCATCTACTTTTGTGTAGTACACACTTACCGTAGTATTAGGAGGATCATCTGAAGAGAATACTATGCGGTTTGTTTCTTCTACGTGTAGTACCGCAAGCTCTTCAAGAGTTTGTTCATCCCACACCCTTCCCACTCTAGTTGGGTACCCCGGCAGCTCAATATACATCTTGTTTGGGAAACCAGTGAATGTTCCAGAAGCGTCATCTGTTAGTATAGATGAAAATGGTATTGAAGCATGGCACCTATATCCTGGTTGTTTGGGTATAGATACGTCGTCTCCAACAATCATTCCGTGGTCTAGTTGCAGCTGTAATGGAGAGAACTTTCCATTTGAGATCTCATTTCCAGATATTGCATGCGGATTTGAATCAGAGGCAACACCCGACCCAATTCTGGATCTATGTTCAATATCTTGTGGAGAAAACCATGGACGGTTGAAATCGTAGCTGTTTCTGGTGTGATCGATATCCAAAGATGTTGTTGTAAATCCAGTAATAGGATCTATTACGTTTTGTACAGTTATTACAGCCAGAGGAATGTAGTCTTCTGTGATCTCTGGAGATAGTTGTAAATACGCGTCCACTGTGTCCACTACTACTTGTATAGAAGGATTAGATATAGTGGTTGCAGTATCCGCAGGTAGAAGACCTCCAGGGCGTACAGTAAATGGAGGCACTGGTTGTGAGTAAGCGTTAACCTCTGGTGAAGCAGAGGTTACTACATACTGTAGAAACAGTACATTGGGAATATTAAGGGAACTGTCTGCCAGGTCTATCTGGCGAATGTGCTCATTCAGTCTTATCCATACTCCGCTTTTTGTTACAGCCATTCCAGGATTTATGTCTACACTTAATTCTAATGTTGAATTAGTGGTGACCGCTAGAGAGTCATTGGTTCCTGGAAGCGCGTTTGTTGGATCAGAGTCCGTTACTATTCCATAAGAAGGTAGCGTAACGTAGTCTGGGTGCCCAAATACAAGTTTCAATCGTTCTATAAACTCTTGGTTATAAACTTGAGCTTGGTACTTATCACGGTCCAAGGACTGTCTTATCATAAAAGTTAGTCCTGGTATCTCTACATTGGCCATAAGTTTTCCTCTTTTTACAGACGCAGAAGGCCTGCATCCAGCATCCCGTTAAGATCCAAGATCATCTCACCGTCTTTTATCGAAGGCAGTATAGGCTTTATCCACAACCCGGTAGACGCTGCATTGTAGTCTCCATAGATATGTGCTACATACTCATGCGCTATAGCGTCTATCCTTACGGAAGATGTATTCCAATCTTTCATTCTGATTTCTTTTGTAGGATCCACACCTAGTGCTAAAATATCTATTCTTTCGATATCTTCGTCTGTAGGTAACACATCTACTGCAACTGCCTGTGAAACACCTGCTACTAGTGTGACATCCGGTAGCCACGTGTTCGGGAACAACCGTAGACGCATTGTTGCATTTTGATCTGATACCACTTCAAAATGCCATTTGAATCCGCCTGTTCCTCCAGACATCCCACTAACTAAAAATCCTACTGCAGAGATATTTTTTGTTATTGGTATGTTGCCTGCGGTACCTTTTAATGTACTGAACACCTTGAACGAATTAAACATTCCTGGGTTGTCTGCACGTACTTTAAGTTCAGATCTATTTATTGCTAGACTGGTAAGCAGCGCTACTTCTTCACTGGTGGTAGTTAGGCTTACATCTATTGTTACAATGCCGTCTGTTCCATTTACCATTCCTACAGAAGTCCACCCTAGTCCTAGCAGTACTGGGTCTAGTTGTATTGGAACGTTCCCACTCATACTAATTCTGTCGTTAACGAGAACAATACTGGGGCCTACTCTGCTAGCTGAAATACCAAGATCTGATAAACCATTTATTATTTCTACTGAAGCCACCGCTACGTCTGTTGGAAATACTGCAGCGGAGACGTCTATCGCGGCGTACCCTGGTGTAGGTGTAAACGTACCTGGGTTAACGATGTACTCAAAATATTGTTGTTTTCCAAAACCGTCGTCCAGGAAAAACCATTGGTTGTTTACTGTTGGAATGGCGGTAACTGTAATCTGTCCATCTGCAGGAGCAGAAGGTGTAGGTACATATGTACCGTCTACTTTGTACTCGAATAACTTTGCGTCTTCTCCGTCTGATATTCTGAAGTACTCATTATTTGATAGAACACTTTTGTCTGTAGTTACAAAGTAGCCAGAAGCATAGGTAAAGGGTACCTTGATGTTAGGTACACAGCTATGCTTAAGCCACCATTTACCTTCATGATTAAGTTTTATAATCAACTCTTCTGTAGTGGCGTCGTAGTTAATTCCACCGTTTACCTTGTCCCAAAACAAAAATTGATCCGCTTTTATGGGAGCGTTCAGTATGAGTGTGTTCTTATCTATAATTTCTGGTGGTCCTACTTGAATATGCGCAGCATTGTACTTATATAACGTTTGTACATCTGTAAGAGGAAGCTGGGATACAAATGTCACAGAAGCCCAATCTATAAGATAGGGACCGTATATCCGTTTTATACTTCCATTCTGTATAGGCAACGGCATTATCATAGACTTGTACGCAAGGTACGCTCGGATCTGAATAACTTCTTCATCAGCTAGGTCTCGATGAATACCCCTATCCAAAGTTATCTGGTATTGGTTTATGCCTGCTACGGTGCTTACTAAAAAGAAGTCCTGTACTGTGTATTCTTTGAACGACAGTGTCAGCCCCTTACTAGAAGAAATGGCTATTATATCCCCGCGTACTATGAAGTATTTGGTGTCTATATTTATTATATCATGCCCTGCAGAGTACGCCCCCTCTACAACAACTGGATTTGAATAATGGTGTACAGGTTGCCCCGCAAGATGGTCTGCCAGTAGCTTAGTAGTTAGTATTACAGTCGTATCTACGACGTCTTCTACTTCATGAAGCTCCAAACCGCTAATGAATACATACCCACCAGAATCTATCCAATCCGGGTCTCGGTTAAGTTCTATACGATCCATTTGATAGATCGCGTCTTCTTCAAGGGTATATCTGTTTTCAGGAACCAGTATCGGCAGTAGGAAGTCCAGCTTCCTACCAAATCTTATTGCACCCTTAGCAAATGGGTCCAAAGGAACCGCGATCCCTCTAGGGATGACATGTGCGCCTGAGCCTAAGTACAGCTGCTTCGTTATAATGTCTTGTATGGTGCTGATTAGACCCATAGTTATCCTTCTAGCTTATCTGTTAATTTTTCGAGTATCTGAATTACTATTTCCGATATGTAGCACAAAGGACCACCTATCACCGCCGCCACTACAAAACTGGAAACGGAGCCCACAATATCGTTACTCAACAGAATATAACTATTTAATATGTGTGGGTTATACGGTGCCAGCACCACTAAAGTTCCGTGTGCCAACATTCCTGTCCATACCCCAAGACAGAAGTAGCATGAGAATAGCTCTCGAAAAAAAGCATTCTTTAAAAACAGCTGTCTTATTTTTAGTATACCGGCGTGTCTGATGTACTCTGTATCGTCTGGTTGGTCTTTATAGTCTGTGGTTGGGCATCCAAATAGTTTGGCGTCAGCAGCCAGGAAGGCATACCCGTAGACTAGGAGGGCGAAAAGTGATAATGTCGCTAGCATCTTAAGTTGTATCCGAAATCAGCTACTCTTTGTTTATTAGCAGTAGCACACCATCCAAAAGATCTGAAAAGTCTTCTAGTTTACTTCTCTGTATTTTTGCCACGTTACCGTAGTCATCTTTTATGTATAGAAACTCATCATCCAGGCGCACCTCTGGGCAGTTTCTCCTACGACAACACGATGTCCATTCTTCGTAGTTGGACATTTTACCTACCTACTGGTAAAAGGATGTGAGCATTTGTACTACTGCTACTAACGCCACTTCCTTTAGTTAATCCATACACAAGACCCGTTACAATAGCCATCCCGACTACTACACCGATTCCAAATCCAACAAGTCCCTTATTCTGCTCCCACCAGGTACCTCTAGCTAAAGCTTTAGCACTTAGGTGCGATATAGTAGAGTCCGCAATAATTTGTTGGATAGCTGCCTTCTTCCTCGCGGCTTCCAGTTCCTTCAATCGTCTATCGCGCTCCGCTTTTATCGCCACGTAGTAGGTTGCCTTATCCTCATCTAGCAGAATACCTTTATGTGGAGCTGGCGCATCTTTTTTAATTACCTGTGATGTTCCAGGTTTGTAATTTTCCCGTTCTTCTATGGGTTTAGTTACCAACGGTCCACGTTTGTTCACTTCTGCTTCCGCAGACTCATACGTTCTGACCGGAGGTATCTTTATCGATGCGCAGCCTGCGCTAACGATAAATGCTGCAACTATTGCAACCGCTGCCACGAATAGCAGCAACCCTTCATAGAAGGTTGTTGAGTTCTTCAAGGCGCTTGTCCTCATTGTCTATCTCCTTGATCTCTTTCAACTTATCTATAACTGCTTTTTCGGCCCCTTTGGCTTCGGCAACTTTTATCTTCTCTTCCATGTCCGCTTTAGCAGATTCAGTTTTTGCTGTTTGTACAGCTTCTTTTACACCCGTTACCGGGCCTTTCCCTTTTAGAAGGAAAATGATCCCGACGACAGCACCAATCATTGCTAGAATAGCGGCACCCCAGATTAAAACCTTTTTCCAAAGTGATCCTGTGGCTTCTTTAAGATCTTTTTTAAGATCCTCATCAACCTTTGGGGTGTCTTTCTCTGGAGGTTTTGTTGCAGCAATCAACTCGGCTGATGGCTTTAACGGTACTGTAGGTGTTGTTTGTGTGTCGTCGGGCATCGTATATCTCCACGGTGTGGATCTATTTGTCGTCTTCTTTAGGCTTCTCTTCTGTCTTTGGTTCCTCTTTAGGAGCGTCTTCTTCTTTTTATACTCCTTCTTCTTTTTCCACTTCAGTTTTTGGAACACTAGTACGGGTAAGCCCTAAACGAGATTCAATAAGGTCAGCTAAGTAAGCTGCGCCCTTTTCGGGAAGTCCAGAGTCTACTAGATATTGGTTAGCTCCCTTGATGGCGATGTCTAGCTTTTTTGCACCGTCTATCGGGTTATCTCGCAGCTTGTATGCGGCTTCCTCTGCTTTTCCAATACCAAACATAGCAGCTTTCATTACCGCACCATCGATCTGGTCTTTGTGCTCTAGATTGGTAATTTTTAGCTTTTTGTACACCCATGCAGTGAGTACTGGGATAAATGCAGCTAGTAAGATTCCCACAAGGTAGAGTAGCAACTGGAGAAGCCAACCTCCAACAACAGATCCTTTTGAATCTTGTTTTACTGCTGGAGCCACTTTTGTTTCTGGTACCGCTGGAGTGGTTACAGGTGTAACCACCATTGCAGCAGGTGCTACTGCCATTACGGGAGCGACTGCTTCCATTGTAGGAGCGGCGGCTGCGGGGACTGCTGCCATGATTACGGGTTTAGCGGCGGGTTTAGCCGCACGGCGCACAA
>Ga0307377_10002210_pt1 | contig 23273 bp, 23 predicted proteins | sample TR3MG_FD_202535 | JGI IMG/M metagenome (GOLD analysis project Ga0307377, IMG submission 202535) | Soil microbial communities from Risofladan, Vaasa, Finland - TR-3 | ecosystem: Environmental > Terrestrial > Soil > Coastal area > Acid sulfate soil | place: Finland: Risofladan, Vaasa | collected...
AGAACGTGGTAGGTATACTAACCATGAAGGTTATCAGGGGAAAGAAGTTGGTAACCTGTTTTATGGCTCAGAAGGATACCTCGAAATCTTTGGTGATACATGGAAAGCTTTTCGCAGACGCGAAAAAGAACCTTTTGCAAGTTCAAAAGATATTGAGATTAATCGTGGTTCTCATTATGCCAATTTTATAGATGCTGTACGTTCAGGAAAAGACGACCTCCTTCACTGTGATATTAATGAAGGCGTCGTATCATCGGACCTTCCTCACCTTGCAAATATCTCTTATCGGGTTGGTCGTGAATTAACTTTTGATGGAGCTACCGAAAAGTTTGTTAACAATAGTGAAGCTGATGCTCTGCTTACAAGGGAGTATCGTAAACCATATGTCGTTCCGGATAAAGTATAGAAATATAAGATTGGATAATAAACTGATAAACTTAATATACTATAAACAGTTATTATTATGGCAGAAAGAGAGTATTCACGCAGGAAATTTATTGGTAAATCTGCAGCAGGTATTGTAGGCGCAGCTGTTTCAGTAAATGGTTTCTCCATGGAGGCATCTTCCTACAATAGGATTATCGGAGCCAACGACAGAATCAATATTGGATTTCTTGGCTGTGGGGCCCGAAGCAGAGGGCATCAAAACATGGCAAAGGACTCGGCTAAGGATAAGAATCTTTCTGTTGTAGCTGTATGTGATATTTGGAAGCTTAACAAAGAAAAAGCTGCAGCTAATTGTAAAAAGCTATTCGGAACAGACGTAAAACAATTCAAGTATTCCGAAGAGATGCTTAAAATGCCTGAACTTGATGCAGTGATGATTGGTACAGGCGATTTCCAGCATGCAAAATTGCTGGCTGAAGTGGTCAGAGCCGGAAAGGATTGTTATTGTGAAAAACCTATGGCAACCGATGTTGAAGATGCAAAACTGGCCAGAGACACAGTTCTCAAATCTCATCAGGTAGTACAACTGGGATCACAATGGGTAAGCGACCCAATGCAGATCAGGGTACGCGAGATAATTCGCTCTGGCAGATTGGGGCAGATTACAAAGATTGAACAGGTATGGAATGATAACAATCCACGCTGGCATGTTCCTGATGATCCCGATGTAGCTGCAATAAGAGAGGAAGATACTGACTGGGTAAGGTGGCTTCTGGGTAAACCCTATGTCCCTTTCGATCCATGGAAGTATTTTGAATTCAGAATATTCCGCGATTACTCCGGAGGTATTACATCACAATGGATGAGTCATGCCTCAGGTTTGGTTCACTTTTATACAGATACCTCAATCCCCGATTCAATGGTGGCAAACGGAGGGATATTCGGATGGCCTGATATCAGACAGAATCCCGACACCTTTCAGTCTCTGGCAACCTATGGGGACGCAAAATTTTTACATTCCTATACTTCTAATTACGCTAGCAAATTTGGCGACTATACTTGTATCAGGGGTAAGGAGGGCACTTTGTTCTCACATGGAGGAGAAGGGAGTGCCAGGTGGTTTTTTATACCAGAACATCAGGACTTGCCGGGAGGATTTGATTTTTATGAAGGAATGAAAGATGCAATAAAGAGTGGAAAGGCAGAAATAGTTACAACCGAAGAATATGGTATGAAACTAGGGCCAGTCAGCTTGAGTGATGACAGTAAATATCATTTGGATAACTGGGTTAATTGTATGAGAAACAGAGATGTTGTACCTAACGGAAGTATTCATACGGGTTTCTGGCATTCGATAGCCGCCATTATGGCTACACAGGCTTATCGGGAAGGAAGAAAGTTTTACTGGGACCCAAATAAAGAAGAAATTACGGGACATCCTGTGATAAGTTGATGTTTTTAAGTTATACCAGAATACTCACATGCAGAAACTAAATTATTATAGACATGAAATTTAGACCTATTTATCTTTTGTACATTGTATTATTCCTTGTTGTATCATGCAATCAGGCTGGATTAAAGCCAAACTATTCAACTCCACCTTTTATTATCGATTCTCATATGCATTACAGAGCAACTGATGAATGGGAAAAATCTTTTATTGAAGTGTACACAAACCATAATGCAATGGCCTGTCTACTTATGCCGATGGAGGATCTGGAAAGAGGTATTGCATTTGCAAAGGCTCACCCTGACCGGGTAATACCTTATGCGGCTATAGATATCGATAGTCCTGGTGTAGTTGATGATATCCAAAAAGTCTATGCCATGGGATTTAAGGGACTGGGTGAGCTATTTGCTAAAGGCAGGTGGGATTACAACGATCCAAAATATGATACCATCTGGTCGCTGGCAGAAGAGCTTGGAATGGCGGTAGCACCTCATACAGGTAATCTGAGTAACGGTATGATGGCACATCTCCGGCCCTCATTTCTTGCGGATGTAGCAGCAACACATCCTAAACTGTTCATGCACGCCGCTCATTTCGGTAATCCATGGTATAACGAGGCTGCTGAAGCTGCCCGGAGGAATAATAACCTCTATTTTGATTTGTCCGGTTCCTCTCTGATCAAGAAAGAGAATGACCCTGGTTACTGGGCTCAATGGCTTTGGTGGACAGATGCCATCGGAAAACCGCATATGCCTAAGGATGCTGTCCCTGCCTGGGAAAAGATACTTTTTGCTTCCGATGAAGGACCCGATGAACTTGAAGAGAACATTAGAAGGTTTAATAAGGTTCTCGATGCCTGTAATGTGCCTGATGAGATCAGGGCTAAATGTTATGGTCTTACAATTGCAAGGTTCCATGGGATAAAGCCTGAAATTGCAAAGTAAATCAGCTGATAGAGGTTGATGAAAAATAGTAATTATTAAATCTCAAATTGAGATTGTAGAAAGATGTTTTATGAAGAAATGGAATTTTGGAATAATTGGTGCCGGTCTGATTGCTGATTTTCATGCTAAGGCTATTCAAAGTTTACCAAACACAAGACTTATTGGTATCTGTGGATCCAACACTGATAAAGTCAAAAATTTAACCGAAAAATATATGTGCAAAGCATTTTCCGATTACGGAGAGATGCTCATTTCAGATGATATTGATATTGTTACAATCGCAACACCCAGCGGAGCCCATATGGAACCAACCATTGAAGCTGCCCGGAATGGAAAGCATGTGATATGCGAGAAACCTCTTGAAATATCCCTGGACAGGATTGACAGGATGATTGCTGCTCATGCTCAGGCAGGGACAAAGCTTGGGGGAATTTTTAATTTTCGCTTTAACGATTCTCTGAAATATATTAAGGGAGCTATTGACAAGGGGCGCTTTGGAACTATCACTTATGCAGCGGTGCATGTTCCATGGTGGAGGAATGAAGATTATTATAAAGGGAGTTGGCATGGCACAGAAAAACTTGATGGCGGGGGTGCTTTGATGAACCAGTCAATCCATATGATTGATATACTTCAATACCTTATGGGACCAATAGATTCTTTGCAGGCATACACAGCTACTCTCGGGCATAATATAGAAGTTGAAGATACCGGAGTTGCAGTATTGAGATTCAAAAACAGGGCTCTGGGCATGATATATGGATCGACAGCTTCATTTCCCGGACAGTTTCGTCGACTGGAGATAACAGGAACAAAAGGAACAGTGATACAGGTGGAAAACAGTTTCAAGGTATGGCAGTTTATTGATCAGACAGATCAGGACAATGAGATATTCAATAAGTTTAATAAGATATATGGTGGTGGTGGAGTCTCCGATCCGGGGGCAATTCCATTTGAACCACATGCATCTAATATAGCTGCCTTTATTGAGTCAATTGAAGCCAATCGACCCTTTGAAATAGACGGTCACGAAGCACGAAAAGCAGTGGAAATTATTTTGGCAATATATGCCTCATCAAAAGAAGGGGAACCTTTTTGTTTTAAATAAGATTCTTTAAATGAAGCAATTAACTGGAGTTTTGCTATTTGTCTGGTTGGTCTTTGTGCTTTCATCATGCTTGAATGATCCAGTTTCCACAGAGGATATAGAGGCTAAAGAAGTTATCTGGGAAAAAATTGAACCATTTTTTTCAGCTCCGGCGGAGTATAAGGAAGAATATGGTAATTACCGATCACCCCTGAAATTTTATGATGGTGGATCTGTAACGGATATTAATGATTGGAAAAAGCGGAGGCAGGAAATCCTTGATCGGTGGAATGAAATGATGGGACAATGGCCTCCATTGATTGAAAATCAGGAAATAGAGATAGTGGGATCTATTAAGAAAGATGGTTTCACTCAACACCGTATAAGGTTTAAATGGTTACCTGATGAAATAACAGAAGGATATCTCCTGATCCCCGATGGAGAAGGAAAGAGACCTGCAGTAATAACTGTTTATTATGAACCTGAAACAGCAATTGGTGATGGAAAACCTTATCGTGATTTTGCATATCAGCTTGTGAAAAGAGGATTTGTAACTCTTTCAATCGGGACTGCTGAAACAACAAATTCAAAAACATATTCTTTGTACTATCCAACTATTCAAAACTCAAAGATTCAGCCACTTTCTGTACTGGCTTATGCTGCTGCAAACAGCTGGGTCCTTCTCTCTGAGAGGGTTGATGTAGATCCTTCCCGTATAGGAATTGTTGGTCATTCTTATGGTGGTAAATGGTCTATGTTTGCTTCATGTCTGTTTGATAAGTTTGCATGCGGTGTATGGTCAGATCCCGGAATAGTATTTGATGAATCGCGGCCAAATGTGAATTACTGGGAACCATGGTATCTAGGGTACTATCTTCCTCCCTGGGATAATACATGGCGTAAGACTGGAGTCGTAACTGAGGCAAAAGGCTTGTATCCAAAACTCTTAGCTGAGGGTTACGATTTGCATGAACTGCATGCCCTGATGGCCCCACGTCCCTTTCTCGTCTCCGGAGGTTCAGAAGATACTCCTGAACGGTGGATCCCTCTTAACCATTCCATTGCCGTTAATAAATTGCTTGGCTTTGAAAACAGGGTAGCCATGACCAATCGTGCTGAACATTCTCCTGATAGTGTGTCAAATGAACAGATTTACCTGTTCTTTGAATACTTCCTCAAGTGAGATCCTATTTATAAACCATGAGAATTTTTTTTCTGATGCCGGCTTCCGGCTACCGCTAGCCGGCTTGTCGACTTAGACCCCTTACTTTTTAGTTTTTATAAGCTATATTTGGCCCTTGAAAAATGCTGCTAAAGACTAAATAAAAAAATATGAAGACTGCCTCAATAATAGGATCCATGATTGTGATCTTAGCCCTTATATTCTATTCTGTCGGATTTATTAAAGTACGAAGAAGAAAAGTTACTTCAAGTGTATTATTATTCTATACAATAGGTGTGTTACTTGATATTACTGCAACCACATTTATGATAATTGGTTCCAGTAAAGGGATGCTGACAATTCATGGTTTTATTGGATATTCCTCACTGTTGGGTATGCTTATCGATACATTTTTGTTATGGAAGCATAATTTGAAACAGGGTGGAGGCAAGGATGTTAATAACAGCTTACATATCTATTCACGTATAGCCTATATTTGGTGGGTAATTGCATTCATAACCGGAGGGCTGCTGGTTGCTATAAGTAAAATGTAACTCTCTGTCAACCGTTTGATTTTGATTGAAAGGATATTTATGGCGCCATTTGTCTGACATATGATATTAGGTCCTTAATGTAATATATCGATTTCATATTTAACCTGCATTATTCATGCAGAAGATAAAAGACACAAGTAAAAAGTTTCGGATGCGCCTCAACTTTTGTCTTTTTTGAGGTTTATGAATTAATCAGATTAAATTTAAAGTCTATTGAATATTTTATTGTTGGTGTCTATAATATTGTCATTTAATATTGAAATCATAGAGGAGATGAATGTAATTATAAATGTAAAAAAGTTGTATATTATCCACATAGAGCTTATATTTGTGGATAATATACCACATTTAGTATGAAAACAAAAAAACAAATACTTTTTCCAAAGCATCAGAAAATACTTGAAAAATTAGGAGAGAACATTAAGCTGGCAAGGAAGAGAAGAGGCTTAACTACAATTCAGGTTTCTGACAGGGCAGGAATTGACCGTTCAACTCTGATAAGAATTGAAAAAGGAGATGCCAGAGTCTCTCTGGGTTCATATTTTAATGTACTTCGAGTACTTGGATTGCAAGATGATGTTTTAAAATTAGCAGTAGATGATGAGCTTGGCAGGAAGCTTCAAGACCTCAAATTATTGGGTGAAAAATATAATGGATAAATCTAAAGCAGATATATGGGTTTATGCACATTGGGCAGGTATGGCCGCCCCAGGGTGTATTGGAATACTATCAGCACATTTTGGTAAAGGGAGAAAATCATTCAGTTTTGAGTACGATAGGGGATGGATCTCTTCACAGGAACAATTGCTTCTCGATCCGGATCTGGGCTGGTATTCCGGAACACAATTCCCGGGCGATAAAGATAATTTTGGTATATTCCTTGACTCCATGCCGGATTCCTGGGGAAGAACCTTAATGCAAAGAAGAGAACCACAGCAAGCAAAGGATGAAGGAAGAGAGCCGCGTAAGTTGCATGATATAGATTATTTACTCGGTGTATATGATGAAAGCAGGATGGGGGCATTAAGGTTTAAGCTGGATCCCAGTGGTCCATTTTTAGAAACTGCGTCAGTTATTACCACTCCTCCATGGACCACTTTAGGTCAATTGCAAGAAGCTGCTAAGGCTATCGAATCGGATGAAACTGATGATAATATACATAAATGGATTGCAATGTTATTGGCACCAGGATCTTCATTGGGAGGAGCACGTCCAAAAGCAAATTTTACTAATAGTTCAAAAGATTTATGGATTGCGAAATTCCCATCGAAAAACGATACAATTGATAAGGCAGCCTGGGAAATTCTTGCATATCGGTTAGCCATAAAATCTGGAATAACTATGTCTGATTCTCGAATATCAAAAATATCAGGGAATTTTAATACATTTCTAACAAAAAGATTTGACCGCATTAAAAAAGAGCGTATACACTTTGCATCTGCTATGACAATGACAGGTTATAGTGAAGAAGTCTTAAGAGACAAAAAAGCGAGTTACCTTGAAATTGCTGAGTTTATTAAATTTTCAGGCGCTTCCAATAAAGAAGATTTACATCAATTGTGGAGAAGAATAGTTTTTAATATTTCAGTTTCAAATACTGATGATCATTTAAGGAATCATGGATTTCTTCTTTCTGAAAAAGGATGGAGGCTATCTCCTGCCTTTGATATTAATCCATCTATCGATAAGTATGGACTTGCTCTTAATATTGATATGGATGATAATACATTAGATTTTGAATTAGCAAGAAGTGTCGGTGAATATTTTATGTTAAATATCTCCCAGATGGAAATAATTTTAACCCAGGTCAAAACTGTTGTGGCGGACTGGGTTACTCATGCTACAGCTATTGGTATTTCAAAGTATGAACAAGACAGAATGCAACCGGCATTCCAATACTGATACTGCAATTCAAGCTTAATTGTTTATGAATTATTTGCATCTTTCATAGAAAAGTAATTGCGAGCTCCAAAGTGAGTATGATTAAGAGAATATTATAGTCTGGGGGACAACGGAAACATTTAACAACCCCCTGAATTGATTGATATTCAGAGGGTTTGTTGTTGTAAGTGTACCCGGAGCCGGGATCGAACCGGCACAGCATTACTGCCACTGGTGTTTGAGACCAGCGCGTCTACCAATTCCGCCATCCGGGCATAATTAAAAATTTGGTAGATATATTGTATTTCTAAACATTCAAATAACTCTGCCTGTCCCAGAAGATGGCGGAATTGTCCTCCCCTGCATGCTGGCTGCTCGCTTAAAACACCCACCGGGTGTTTTATTTACGCTCGCCCCTGCCATCCGGGCATAAACAGGACTGCGAAAATAGCTATTTTTTTAAACTTTTATCTTTTTACTTTTGTCTTTTATCTTTTTTAGATAAGTCAAGTATTTCAATTTTCCGGAACTCAGTGGGATGACTTTCTGCCTGCAGGCTTACATATCCTTCCTTAAGCAAGGTGCCGTCGGGAAGAGGAAACCCCTCGGGAATATCACCACCGACCTGTGGATACATGTAAGTAAGTACCGTATCTCCTTCGAGGATATGATGAATGATACTATCACCCAATACCACAAATTCAGCTCTTACCCATACATCTCCATTATAAGTCTTCGAGGTGGATTCATTGCAATGTTGTGTTATAAGCTGTCCGTTCATAACAATATTTGTTCCAGGGGTACATACATTTGAAGTATGTCGTTCAGAAATGCCATCTCCGCCCAGGAGTTGTGCTTCAACTGAAACAGGGAAGTCCTGGTTAAGTCCCATTGAAGCAGCAGATTGACAATGAAGCATTACTCCATTGTTTCTGAATGCCCACGATGGACCTTCGGGAACCTGCTCCCCTACAAAACGATATTCTACTTTTAGCTTGTAGGATGAAAAAGGTGTCTTATAGAAGATATGACCAAACTCATTATTGAATTTATCATACTCATCATAGCAAACTCTCAATAACCCATTCTCAACCCTGAAGGTGTTTTTGTAATTATCGTTAAGCTCATATCCTTTTATTTTAATATCCCATCCTTCAAGATCTTTACCATTAAACAGGCTGACCCATTCCTCTTTTGAATTTTTATCAGATACATTGGTACATGAGACTACTAAAAGCAGCAATAATAAAATCTGTGTTTTCATTTTATCATTTTTAGTTTTATATAAATCAAATTTCTTTGTTCAATTGTTCCTTATTCGCTTGTTAAAATTCAAGCCAGTTTTCTACTTACTTTTTACTGCCTACTGCCTACCCATCACCTCTTCACCCCATCACCTCTTCACCCCATCACCTCTTCACCTCTTCACCCCCTCTTTCCTCACAAGTATCTCTCTTATAGCTAATTCTATACCTTCAGCATCAAACCCGCACTCCCTGTAAAGCTCAGCCTGAGTTCCATGTTCAACAAAATAATCAGGAATGCCTAGTCTTCTCACATTAGAGTTATATTCGTTATCTGACATGAATTCGACTATGGCGCTTCCAAATCCTCCTTTTAGTACTCCGTCCTCAACAGTTATTATATATTTGAATTTTTTAAAGATGAGATGGAGCATGTTAGTATCAAGAGGAGCTACAAACCTCATGTCGTAATGGGCAATTGATATTTTTTCCTGTGCAAATTTTGTTACAACGGAAGCAACCACATTTCCGGGATGGCCAATTGTCAAAATTGCAAGGTCTTCTCCTTCAGTAATTATCCTTGCTTTTCCGATCTCTATCTCCTCAAATGGTTGTTTCCAGTCATTGCCCAATACTCGTCCGCGTGAATAGCGAATTGAAAAGGGAGATCTGTTTTTCCCAAGCTGAGCGGTGTACAGAAGATTTCTTAGTTCAATTTCGTCCATTGGAGCAGAGACAATCATATTGGGGATACAGCGCATAAATGCAAGGTCGAAAAATCCATGGTGTGTGGCACCATCTGCTCCTACCAGACCAGCCCTGTCAACACAGAATACCACATGAAGGTTTTGCAATGCGACATCATGTATAACCTGGTCATACGCTCTCTGAAGGAAGGTTGAATAGATATGGCAATATGGTATCATACCCTCTGTGGCAAGACCTGCAGAAAATGTTACAGCATGTTGCTCTGCAATGCCAACATCGTATGTTCTCTCAGGGATATCCTTCATCATATATGAAAGTGAGCTGCCTGTTGGCATGGCAGGAGTGATGCCGGCTATCTTATAATTTAACTCAGCCAGCTCAAGTATGGTTCTGCCAAATACCTCCTGGTAAGTGGCAGGGATATCACTACTTGAAGTATTAATTATCTCTCCAGTCTTTTTATTGAACTTCCCGGGGGAATGGAATGTAGTCTGGTCTTCTTCAGCTTGCCGGAACCCTTTCCCTTTAACGGTAAGACAATGAAGTAGTTTTGGTCCGGGTATTCTTTTCATATCTTCAAGCACCTCTGCCATACGTTTGACATCGTGTCCATCAATCGGTCCGAAATACCGGAAATTCAACCCTTCAAATAGATTGCTTCTGTCAAGTATGGTGCTTTTAAATCCTGCTTCAAGCTGAGCAGCAAGGGTCCTTGCATTTGGTCCAATTTTCCCAAACCCTCCAAGCATATTCCATACTTTGTCCTTGAACTTGTTATATGTTTTGCTGGTTGTTATATCAAGAAGATATTCCTTCAGAGCACCTACGTTTGGATCTATTGCAATATTGTTGTCGTTAAGTATTACCAGGATATCTGATTTACTAATACCAGCATTGTTGAGTCCCTCGAAAGCCTGACCTGCTGTCATTGCTCCATCGCCTATAACTGCAACAACATGTCTGTTTTCTCCTTTGCTGCGTACAGCATGAGCAATACCCAGGGCTGCCGATATAGATGTGGATGAATGACCGGTACCAAATGCATCATATTCGCTTTCAGCCATCTTTGGGAAACCACTTATTCCTTTATATCTTCTGTTTGTTGAGAAATTTTCTCGTCTTCCGGTTAGAATTTTATGACCATAAGCCTGATGTCCAACATCCCATATTATCTTGTCATAAGGTGTATTGAAAACATAATGAAGAGCTACAGTTAACTCAACAACACCCAGGCTGGCTCCGAAATGGCCAGGATTGTTACATACTACATCTATAATGAATTGACGAAGCTCTGAACTAACCTGTACAAGGTCATTCAGATCAAGTTTTCTGAGATCTGCCGGAGTCGATATTTTAAGGAGTAAATTTTCTTCCCTGTCCATTAAGAAATGATTATAACAAATAATCAGCAAATATAACAAATATTATTCCTGTGTGTTTGCTGAAGCATACCCGGGATTTTCTTATTTTTGTTGCAAGAATAACTGTTTGGATAACAATTTTTAATCATATTGATTGTTATAATATTATATGAGTATCAGCTTTATAAATAAAAAATACTATGGTGCTTAAAAATCAATTATTTGCCCCAACCCTAAAGGGAGTAATTGATTTTCTTCGCACCCTTCAGGGTAAGGGGCATACGAAGGAAATCAATAAATCTATGTTTAAGATTCCTGAAAGTCATTTAATATTAATCAATTTAATGCCATGAGTAAATCAATATTTTCAATATTGGGTATTATCGCAGTAGTAATATCTTCTGTATCATGTGTTCCAGGCAAGAAATATAGTAATTTGAGTGATACCAGCAGGCAATTTATGAATGAGCGGGATGTCTTTAAGTCAGATAATATAGGGCTTGAAATGCAAAATAGAGAGTTGGAAGCGAAGATTGCCTCGCTTGACAAAGAGATTATTGAAGTGCAGGAGAATATTGTAACTGCTCAGAGTGAGCGCGATAAAGCGGTTGAAGAGTATAATAGGATTTCTTCCAGGTATAACGAATTACAAAATGCACAGGAAGATCTTATCAGAGGAAATGTAAAAGAGACACAAAAGTTGCTTACTGAACTTCAGGCAGCCCAGGAAAACCTTCAGAAAAAAGAGGACCTGTTACGCCAGCTGGGAGAGAGCCTGGATATGAAAAAATCTTCACTTGATGAGCTCACCTTCGAACTGGAGAAAAGAAATGAAAGACTGGCTGAGCTTGAAAGAATTCTTGACGGCCAGAAACAGATAGTTCAGGATTTAAAGAATAAGGTGTCAGCAGCACTGCTAGGATTCGAAAATAATGGACTAACAGTAAGTATGAAGAATGGAAAGGTATATATTTCACTGGATGAAAAATTATTATTTAAATCGGGCAGTTGGAATATTGATGCTAATGGGAAAAATGCTTTAAAAAAGCTAGCCGGGGTACTTGAGAGGAATCCGGGTATTCAGATTACAATTGAAGGGCATACCGATAATGTTCCATATAACCCGGGTAGCGGGCCCTTACAGGATAATTGGGATTTAAGTGTCAAGAGAGCCACTACAGTTGTTAGAGTGCTGCTTAACGGATCTAATATTGATGCCAAACGGTTAACTGCATCAGGAAGAAGTTCGTATTTGCCTGTTGATAGCCGTAATACTACTGATGCCCGTCAGAAGAACCGCAGGACTGAGATTATTCTCACCCCTGATCTGACAGAGTTGTATAAGTTGATTGATAAGTACTAAGGCGGTTAATTTAATGTGCGGAACAGGGGGCATTCATTCAGAAAATTTCTGCAGCTTCACATTCATGTTCTTAAGAGCTTGTAATAGATCATCTTCCGGTTGGAGGAAATCCTGGTTTCCCCAAAAGAGAGGATCGTAACTATTAATGGTTTTTGATAATATTGAATGAACCGGCGCACGCTCTTCTCTTTCAAACCTGGTAACATTTTCTAATTTAACATCTGTGATTGCAAGTTCAAAGAATACTTTGAACTGTGTGTTGAAGAGTCTCTTTTTCTGTTTTGCAGAGAATAACAGATCGCCTCTGACATGGCTTAAGAAATATATGTTATTCATTTTACGGTAACTGACTGAATATTTAGCTGAGACAGGCCATGTATTAAATCCACGTGTTGAATTAGAGATAAATGATTCTTTTATCTTATGAATAAATTTTTGATTTAGCTCAAATTCGGCGTAAAGAATAGCAAAATCTTCAGTATTGATATAGATGGATCCCCTGTAGAGTGGTATATCAATAAAATCGCGTTGCTCAAATTCAATTACATAGGCCGCCTCATCATTGTAAGTAACAATATCTGTTATCCTGTAAGTATATTCCGGCATGCTTTCCAAAGTAAGAAAATCGAAATTATTTTTTGCCCCATCCAGGTTAAGGCAGGTGCTCAATCCGGCTTTCAATCTGACTGTAAGAGTATCTCTGATGTTAGTGTTCTCAATTTTCCTGCTTTTGTAAATTTTAATCTGATCACCAGGCAGGGGTCGGGAGTATGAGGCTTTATAAATATGTAATACTGCTTCAGAATAGTTTTGGAGTTGATTTTTCTTCATAACTCCTTCCCTGTAGAAACCTGACAGATAAGCTGGAGTGTTAGAATAGTTGCGTACTATAGCCAATCGTGCTTTTGAAATGATCTCTTGTGGTATCTGAGTTTTGATTATAATCTCGGAAATGGGAATGAAGTCTCTCTGCATCCTGATTGTGAGGTCGTTGTTGAATGAATTACTGAGAGATATCTCTTTTCCAAGGTATCCAAGATATGATATAGAAAGAGTATCATCGAAGAGATTTGGGTTAATTGCTAATCCGAATACCCCATTATTATTTGATACTGTTCCTCTTCCTGTATTCTTTAATCCAATTGTAGCAAAGGGAAGTGGATCAAGTGTCTCATCATCAATAATACGGCCGGTTAAATATTTTGTTTCTCCTATGGAAGAGGATTCTGCAGGGGAGGAGTCTGGTTGTATTGCGAGAGAAATTATAATGTATTTGTCTATAACTGAAAATGCGAGCGAGTCATTCTGTAATATTCTATCCAGAATCATTTCAAGTTTGGCCTCACTGAAATTCATTTCCGTCTTTTTCTCTTCATCGATAAGACGGCTATCATATGTAAAATTGAAACCGGTTTGGGCTGAAATAATTTCTAAAGCATTGCCTGTTTTAACTATTCCTGCCTTGAAGGTAAATGTTGAATCAAGAATGCTTACCTGACAGACTGCTTGCTTATATGGCAGTAGAAGTATAACAAACAAAACAATGGCAGGGAATCTTTTAAATATATAGCCATTGATTGACAACATTTTTTAGTGTGTTATCTGTTTTTTTTGGTAAGATGGTAAACACTGCCATCTTTAACATAACTCAGGTTAAAACTAGTACAAATTAAACGAATTATTGTCTCCTGAGGTTGATTATTAATAGGAGAGGTCCACCTGTTCTCAAGTATAACAGAATCATCGGCAACAATATCCATATTATAGACTCTTTTAAGATCGTTGAATACAATATCTAGTTTTTGTCCGTTATATTCAAGCAGACCGGTGTTCCATGACATATAATTTGGATCTTTATTAACACTCTTTCCGGAAAATTTCGAGTCCATTTTACCTATAAATCCCGGATCGAGGTTTAGGGATTTGGATCCTGAATTATCAGATAGAATCACATTTCCTGTTTTTACATAGACCTCAACTGCAGATTCGCTATTTTTTGTAATGACATTGAATGATGTACCTATAACCTTCACTTTTGCTGCTCCGGCATCGATAATAAAAGGTTTTGAGGCATCAGATGATATTTCGAAGAAAGCTTCACCGTCAAGTTTTACATCTCTTCCGGTTTTTCCGAAATTTCCACGGTAGCTCAATATAGTATTACGATTCAATGATATATTACTTCCGTCGGGGAGTGTTATCTGTAGATTTTTTTGATCATTACCGGTAACTACCGTGATTTTCTTACTTAGAATACCAGAACTATTTATGTAGATCACTGCTGTCCCAATACTAAGTATAATAAGAGCCACTGCTGCAACTTTCATTATAGACCATCTAATTGAACTTATTCCTGCCGGCAGTTTTTTTGTTGTAACTCCACTAACATCCATCTTTGAATAAACTTTATCCCAGGCACTGTCAACATTTATTTCCTTTTTACTATTCATCTTACTTAACTCTTTCCATTGTTTTTCAGTGTTATAGCTGTCTTCAGCCATAAACCGATTAAGAATATCCGACTCTTCACTCTTTTCATCTGAAAGGAGTAAGGCAAGTTTTCCCCAATCTTTATTTGTATATGTATTTGTTTTTTTCATCTCATTCATTGTTCTGTCAATTCTTTTCGAAATTCTTTAAGTGCTCTGCCCATGTTCGATTCAACTGTTTTTACCGAGACGGATAATTTTATTGCAATCTCACTATATTTCAGTCCTTCAAACCTGCTCATGCAGAAGATCTTTCCGCATCTTTCAGGCAATCTTTCCAATATACTTGCTATACGAGCCTGAAGTTCCTTATAATGGAGAATGTCAGAAGGGCTATCATGATTTTCTGATTGCTGGTATGACATCTCTTTGGCGTGTTGTTCTACAATCCTGTTATGATCCAGGTAGTGCAAACATTTATTGTGAACAGACCTGAAGAGATAACCATTTAAAGAACTTTCAATTTTTATTTTTTCTCTGTCTTTCCAGAGTCTTGCAAAAAGATCCTGTACAATCTCTTCAGCTGTGTCATGATCTTTTATAAGTTTCATCGCGTAATGTACAAGAGAGACATAGGAAGATCTGAAAAGTGACTCGAACTGTCCTATGTCACCATTTCTGATCCTCCCGATTATCTCATTACCCATGATTATTATCCAACCTTTAATTATTTGTTTTCTTCCCTGTCACTGAACTTAAGTTTTCTTCTTAGTTTTCGTATAGCTGATTCAATACTCTGGTCAGGTTCAATTATATTATATTCTCCCCAGAATTCCTGATCAGTGAAAGCACTTACTTTTTCAGAAAACACATCAGTGTACCTCGCTTTCTCTTTCCCTGCAAATTTAATAACTTCCTGGTCAGTTCGATCAGTTACGGCTATTTCTGACATTGTTGAATAGTTTGTATTAAAAAGTTTCTTTTTCCAGTTGGCTTTAAAACTGACTTCAGCTCTTGAATAGGCAAAATACCATTTTCCATCCTGTTCACGGTATTTTGTCCGGTAGGTTGCTACTTCCGGAGTAACTTTCATTCCAAACGGCTTTTTCTTTATAAATATTGATGATGCCGCCTCCTTATCTGAAAGGTTAAATCTAAACACGATCTCTGTAAGGGCAAATGTTTCCATCTCAATATATAAGGTGCCCAGAAACAAAGGTATTTCAACTGACGGTTTCTGAATGAAATCAATAACGTAATGAGATTTATTATCAATTTCAATGACACTTGTGAGGGAATAATCATAATTTTCCATTGCTTCTCTGGTCAGAATTGATTCGTTGTTTTTGACAATATCAAGTTCCAAAGAATTACTCAGGCCGCCCTGAAGTTTAAACAGCACTGTGTCCATCTTTTCAACATCTGAACCTTTTCTCCCTTTATAAATTCTTATACCATCAAACCGAATATCATTGGCATAGGGCGCTTTAAAAATTTCAACAACTGCCTCTCCAATAGCTACATAGGTGCGGTTTTTCCTGATAGTTTCTCTATAGAAAGCTGTCATTAAGTTAGGCTTAGTCTCATAGTTTTTGCCAATGAGATTAATCGCTTTATCCACAATGTATTCAGGGTCGAGAGGTTTAACAATAATCTCTTCGATTGGGATTGGAGCAGGTTCCATTGAAATAACGTTTTTGTAACCATTATCCTTCATATCACTTATCAGGATAGTAAGGTTTTTATAACCTAAAAATGTGATTTCAAGGTTTGTCGGGTTTTCTGATTCTCCTATTTTAAGAGTAAATTCCCCGTCAATATTAGTTACAATTGCAACATTGGTTTCCTTAACAGAAACTGAGGCAAAAACCAGGGGATCTCCACTTTCAGCATCAATAACTTTTCCTTTGATAGTGATATAACCTTGCTGATCATGCTTCTTCTTACTTAAAAGACTCCCTGAAAATGCATTTTGGGCTGTGAAAGCCACAAGAAAAATGGATGCAATAAGCGAGATGTGATTAAAATATTTCATGGCTTTAAAATTTAATTTGTGATACTATATTTTATTTTTTAGATCTCTAAAATTTTCACTTCAGTAATAAGACCTTCAAAATGGTATTTTACCCTATTATTATCATAAAAAATTATTTTCTTATCTTACTTCATTATTGACAAAATCAATGAACAGGCTACTTATAAAACCTGCTAATTTTATACTGGCTGTATATTCATACCTGCGAAGCTCCTATTCCGGGAACCCTACGGTTGCGGGGATGCCTGTATTTATCGGCGTGGAATTGACCAATAACTGTAATCTTCAGTGCCCTGAGTGTTCATCAGGTTCAGGACAGATGCAAAGGGAAAGGGGTTTTATGGATATTGAGGTTTTTAATAAGATTATTACTGAACTTGGGCCATATGTTTTTAATATTAATCTCTATTTTCAGGGAGAGCCGATGTTACATCCCTCTTTTTTCTCATTTCTTGAAAAAGCCAGGAGCATCCATACAATTGTTTCGACTAATGGACATTTTTTATCAGTTGAGAATGCAGAAAAAATAGTAAAATCAGGATTGAGTCAATTGATAATATCTCTTGATGGTATTGATCAGGAAAGCTATTCTGCCTATAGAGTGGATGGGTGTGTAAATACAGTTATTGAGGGAATAAAAAATATTTCAGATGCAATTGAGAAATTTAATTCATCATTAAAAGTAAAAATACAGTTCCTTGTACACAGGCTCAATGAACATCAGATCCCTCAGATACGGGAGTTTGCAAAAAAGTTAAAGGTTCGGCTGAGGTTAAAGTCTATGCAAATAATTAATAATGAGGACTTCGTAAAATGGCTGCCGTTAAATGAACGATTCAGAAGATATAAGTTGATAAATGGAGAATATGTCTTAAAAAATTCTCTGCCAGACAGGTGTGTAAGGTTGTGGCTTAACCCTGTAGTAACATGGAATGGAAAGGTCATTCCATGCTGTTTTGATAAAGATGCTGAACATGTGATGGGAGATCTTAATAACGATTCATTCAGAGAGATATGGGATGGTCCGCGATACAGGATTTTCAGAAAAAATATTTTGTCGGAACGTCATACAATAGAGATTTGCAGAAACTGTACTTCAGGTCTGAGAGGTGTAAAATATTAAAATTACAGATCGGACTGTTTTATTGTTATGGATACTTTTAATGGGAGAAAGTCATTATACAGTCATTACATCCTTCTCCTTTAATTCCATAACATTATCTATTTTAATATTAAAGGAGTGAGTCATCGTCTGTATTGTTTCTTCAGCATCTTTTTCGAGATCTTCAGGTAATCCGTTTTTAAGTAATTGCTTTAGTTCATCATTTGCCCATTTGCGGGCATTACGGATACTTATTTTGGCTGTTTCGCTTTCGTTTCTTACCTGTTTTACCAGCTGATGCCTTCTCTCTTCGGTAAGGGGTGGTATATTGATCCGGATAATTTCTCCGTTATTGACAGGCGTAAGTCCAATATTTGCCGCCATTATAGCTTTCTCAATTGTACCAAGCATATTTTTTTCCCATGGTTGTATTGAAATTGTTTTTGCGTCGGGAGTATTGATATTGGATACCTGAGTCAATGGAGAGATAACCCCATAGTAGTCAACTGTGATGCCATCAAGCAGAACAGGATTAGCCCTTCCGGCACGAAGTCTGGCAAGTTCATGTTCGAGATGTTCAAGGGCTTTTTCCATCCTTTCCCTGGTCTCCTCTGTTATCAGTTCAATTTCTTCGTTCATATAGTACAGGTTAGATAATCAACTGTCAGATATTTCCTATTTTTGCTATAAGTTCTTATTACTGGTAGAACAAAAATAATAAAATTGACGGAATTGCAATAATTCTTTTAATTACTGACAATAGTCCCAATAAGGTTTCCATCAAATAACTTCTTCAGATTTCCGTATTTATTCATATCAAATACTATAACAGGCATATTGTTTTCCCTGCACATAGTAAAAGCTGTTGAATCCATTATTTTTAGTCTCTTGTTAATAGCCTCTTCGAAGGTTATTTCATTAAATTTCTCGGCGGTGGAATCTTTTTCAGGATCGGATGTGTAGACCCCATCCACCCTTGTACCTTTTAACAGTGCATCCGCTCCGATCTCTACTGCTCGTAGGGCAGCAGCGGTATCAGTTGTGAAGAATGGATTGCCGGTTCCTCCTGAAAGGATACATACAGTGCTGTTTTTCATGACTTCCAATACTTTGTCCCTGTTGTAAAGCTCTCCGACTGGCTCCATCCTTATAGAGGTAAAAACCTTCGCTTTACCTCCCAGTCTTGATATAGCATTCTCAAAAGCAAGGCTGTTAATTACTGTCGCCAGCATTCCCATCTGGTCTCCTTTTAATCTGTCAACCCCGGATTTGGTACCACTTAGTCCACGGAAAATATTTCCACCACCGATCACGATCGCCACTTCCCATCCTTTTTGTACCACTTCAATAACCTGTTTAGCATATTCTTCCAGGACATCAGTACTGATTCCATGGCCTTTTTCCCCGGCCAGTGCTTCCCCGCTTAGTTTTAACAGAATCCTTGAATATTGCATAATTGTTATAGGTTATGGTTAAGTACGTTTATTTGATTTCAGACCTATTTAATTAAGATTTAAGATCAGTGCAACGAATTTAATAAAACAGATCGGAAAAAGGGGATATAAAAATAAAAAAAAGTGGCGTCATTAGGCGCCACCAGGGTATTTAATTATGAATCTACGTATTACAAGTTAAGTGTAAAGCGCTTAAAGTCAGTAACAGTAAGGTCCTTATTAGCAGATTGTAGATATTGTCTGATAGTAATCTTGTTATCTTTAACAAATTCCTGGTTAAGCAAGGTGCTCTCTTTGAAAAATTTACCAAGTTTCCCTTGTGCAATTTTTTCAAGCAGCTCTTCAGGTTTCCCGTCGCGTCTTGCTTGTTCTTTGCCAATTTCAATCTCCTGGGCAATAACCTGATCTGAAACAAAATCTTTATCAATTGCAACAGGATTCATCGCGGCTATCTGCATGGCAACATCTTTATACACTTGGGAGTCAATTCCTTCTTTTGTAAAACCAACCAATGTAGCAAGTCTGTTGCCAGGGTGGATATATGCCTGAACGTAAGCAGCTTCAATCTTTTCGAAGTATGACAGTTCAAGTTTTTCGCCAATAATTCCAACATATTCCACAACCTTATCACCAATCTTACCACCATCCATAGGAAGTGATTTGAGTTCTTCAAGATTTGCAGGATTGTTTACAATTGCAGTATCCAGGATTTTGTTTGCAAGTGCTAAGAAGTCAGCATTTTTTGCAACAAAATCAGTTTCACTGTTCAGAACAATAATTGCTCCGATTTTTCCATTGGAAGATACTTTTGATAAAACAACTCCTTCTGAAGCCTCTTTATCAGCACGTTTATTGGCAACAGCCTGTCCTTTTTTGCGGATTAATTCAATTGCTTTGTCAAAGTTGCCTTCGGATTCTTCCAGAGCTTTTTTGCAGTCCATCATTCCGGCCAGAGTCACTCTCCTTAGTTTGGCAACATCAGCAGCATTTATAGCAGCCATAATATTTTCTTTAAATATTGTAAATAATAAATTTTATTCTTCGTCAGTATCTTTGTCAATTACTTTGACTTTTTTCTTCTCATCCTTTGGTAGGATAATATCATCGTCATCATCTTCGATAACATCGTTAATATCTTCAGCTATATAGTCAGAACTATCTTTTGTACCAGACTCATCCTTTGCAATTTTTTTATCCTTTTGTTGAATGTCTTTATCTTTTTCAAGTTTTCTTTCATTTAGTCCTTCATCAATAGCCTGACATACTAACCCTACTATTAATGAAATCGACTTTGATGCATCATCATTTGCAGGAATTGGAAATTCAATATCTGATGGATCTGAATTGGTATCAACCATTGCAAAAACCGGGATTCCAAGTCTTTTTGCCTCTTTCACTGCAATATGCTCTTTACTTACATCAACAACAAAAAGTGCTGAAGGGAGTCTTGTAAGGTCTATAATACTTCCAAGTGTCTTTTCCAGTTTGGCTCTTTGTCGGGTGATTTGAAGTCTCTCACGTTTTGAGAGGTTCATGAATGTACCGTCAGTTGACATTTTGTCAATAGATGACATTTTTTTTACAGCTTTACGGATAGTTGGGAAGTTTGTAAGCATCCCTCCTGGCCAGCGCTCCGTAACAAAAGGCATATTAATCTCTTTTACTTTTTCGGAAACAATTTCTTTCGCCTGTTTTTTTGTTGCTACAAAAAGAATTTTCTTTCCTGATTTGGCGATTTGTTTCATTGCTGAGGAAGCTTCATCAATTTTCTGGACAGTTTTCTCAAGATCAATAATATGAATACCGTTACGTTCCATAAAAATATATGGAGCCATTGAAGGATTCCACTTTCTTTTAAGGTGTCCGAAATGCACACCTGCATCAAGTAATTCTTTGAAATTTGTTCTGGGCATTTTTTTTGGTTTTAAGTTTACATTCCTTCCTTCAATCACAAAGTAGTCCCACCGTGCGGGAGTCTTTGCAATTTAGATACTAAACTTGCATCTATAACGATTTACTTAAGTATTTCTAACGTTTACTGAACTGGAATCTCTTACGGGCTTTTGGCTGACCTGGTTTTTTTCTTTCAACCTCACGTGGGTCACGTGTCATAAATCCCTCTGCCTTAAGTGCCGGTTTATTTTCAGGATCAATCATAACAAGCGCTCTGGCGATCCCTAAACGAAGAGCTTCAGCCTGTCCTTTTACTCCACCACCATCAAGGTTGACATTTATATCATATATATCAGTAGAATTTAAAAGAACAAGAGGCTGGGTTACAACATACTGAAGTGTTTCAGCTCCAAAATATTCTTTATAATCCCTGCCATTAACAGTAATTTTTCCCTTGCCATCGCTTACATATACCCGTGCTACAGCTGCTTTCCTTCTTCCAAGAGCATTGATTGGTTCCATGTCTGTTGCTTAATAATTTTAAAGTTCAATCGTTTTAGGTTTCTGTGCTTCATGATTATGTTTGCTACCTGCATAAACATGCAAGTTTCTATATAGCGCACTACCAAGCCTGTTCTTAGGCAGCATGCCCTTTACAGCACGTTCAATCAATCCTATGGGATTCTTTTTCAATACTGCTTCAGCAGATTCAATTTTTTGACCTCCAGGGTAGCCTGTATGCCGTATATACACTTTATCTGACATTTTCTGACCTGACAAAGCGACTTTTTCAGCATTGATAACAATAACGTTATCACCGCAATCCACATGAGGTGTAAAGTTGGTCTTGTGCTTTCCTCTGAGCATTGAGGCCACAACTGATGCAAGTCTTCCAAGAATCTTGCCTTCAGCATCTATAATTACCCACTCCTTGTTTACAGTAGCTTTATTTGCTGATACTGTCTTATAGCTTAAGGTGTTCACTTGTTATTGTTTTTTAATTGATATAGTCCTGCTTAATGTGATTACCCTGTAATTTAGGGACTGCAAAAATACAATATATTTCCTAAAAAAAAAGAATATTGCTATAATTAAAATAAGTTAGGTAAATCTGGCTTATTTTTATATTTTGATATAATAAACCAATAAATTGATTTTCTTCGTTTACCCCAACCCCAAGGGGAGCAAAGAAAATCAATTAACGCCCCCCCAGGGAGGTGATAAATAAATTGATTTTCAAACGAATTAGTATTGTAATTATGGAAACAGATAAGTCATTTCTCCTCAGGGCGGTTGAAATTGCAGGTGATGGAATTTTTATTGGCGGAGGACCCTTTGGTGCTGTAGTATTAAAAGAGGGTAAAGTAATCTCTGAGGCAATAAACAGGGTAGTACTAAACAATGATCCAACAGCTCATGCTGAAATACTTGCTATCAGAGAGGCTGCATCTGTTTTAAAAACTCCTGATTTGAGTGATTGTATACTTTTTTCATCCTGCGAACCTTGTCCTATGTGCCTTGGAGCCATTTATTGGTCAGGTATTAAAAAGGTAGTTTATGCTTGTGACAGGATCGATGCTGAGAAGGCGGGTTTCAGCGATAATCATATTTATAAGGAAATCTTACTTGATCCTGCTAAAAGGAAAATAAATTTTCTTCATTTGGATAATACCGAAGGAAAAGAGGTTTTCAGAAAATGGGATGAATTGGAAGATAAAACACCCTATTAGTTAATGGTCCCCGGTAGCAGATTATTAAAAGACTTTTTTATTCGCGATGTTTTGGATGTTGCCCCTGAGTTATTGGGGCAAATTCTGGTTATCAAAATGCCAAATGGTAGTTTAGGCAGATTTCAGGTTACAGAAGTTGAGGCATACCGTGGGGTTAAAGATAAGGCATGTCATGCATACAAGGGCAGGACTGCAAGGACAGAGATAATGTTTCACGAAGGAGGAAGGTTGTATGTATATCTTGTTTATGGCATGCATTGGATGCTTAATGTAGTGACAGGTCCGGTAAACAATCCTCAGGCAGTACTGATAAGGGGTGTGGAAAATTATTCAGGCCCCGGGAGAGTAACAAAGTCACTTGGCATAGATCGAACATTTTATGGGGAAGACCTGGATATGTCTGATAGAATATGGTTTGAGGAAAACGGAGTGAGTCCGGCAATTAATTCTGGTCCCAGGATAGGAATCGATTATGCCGGAGCTTATTGG
>Ga0307377_10002212_pt1 | contig 23238 bp, 21 predicted proteins | sample TR3MG_FD_202535 | JGI IMG/M metagenome (GOLD analysis project Ga0307377, IMG submission 202535) | Soil microbial communities from Risofladan, Vaasa, Finland - TR-3 | ecosystem: Environmental > Terrestrial > Soil > Coastal area > Acid sulfate soil | place: Finland: Risofladan, Vaasa | collected...
AGTTTCGCTACTCCCAGCCTCCCTTTCGGGAGGACTCCAAAGATTCTGGAGTAGCAGAGCTTGCTCTGCGTTATTAACGCGAAACAAGTTTCGCTATTCCCAACCTCCCTTTCGGGAGGACTCCAAAGATTCTGGAGTAGCAGAGTTTGCTCTGCGTTATTAACGCGAAACAAGTTTCGCTACTCCCAGCCTCCCTTTCGGGAGGACTCCAAAGATTGGAGTAGCACCGCTTGCTCTGCGTTATTAACGCGAAACAAGTTTCGCTACTCCCAACCTCCCTTTCGGGAGGACTCCAAAGATTCTGGAGTAGCAGAGCTTGCTCTGCGTTATTAACGCGAAACAAGTTTCGCTACTCCCAACCTCCCTTTCGGGAGGACTCCAAGATACTGGGGGCCTTGGGCGAAAAAAAAGATTGACAAGACTGGGGCCTTGTGGTACAATTCTGATAGCACAAGGTTAGTGCTTAAAGAAAAGGGACGAAGGCGTTCGAGAGAACGTCTTTTTTATAATCTTTTCTTTTAAAGTTAGAAAACTGGACAAAGACGTCCTTTTTAGCAGGTTTGCTAATAAGGACGTTTTTTTATTAAGACAATAATGTCTTTCGTAGACCATTATTTTTCTTGACTAATGTAAAAAAATTAGAGATAATTAAAAAATGTATTCCACGCAACACCGTCCTAATGACTTACAATAGATTATATCTACTGATGTTTTGTGAGTCAGGTGGTAATTGAAAGGAGAGGAAAAGATGGTAGAGACGAAAGTGAAAAAGTTTATGGAAAAAGTAATTGAAAAAAATCCCGGGGAAAAGGAGTTTCATCAGGCGGTGGAAGAGGTTGTTGACTCCTTGATGCCATTTCTGGGAAAAAACCCAAAATATCAGAAAGCCAAGATACTTGAGCGAATCGTAGAACCGGAAAGAGTAATCATATTTCGTGTTCCCTGGGTTGACGATAAAGGGGAAGTTCAAGTTAATCGTGGGTTTCGCATTCAAATGAACAGCGCCCTTGGTCCGTATAAAGGCGGACTTCGTTTTCATCCCAGTGTCAATTTAGGAATCCTAAAATTTCTCGCTTTTGAGCAGGTGTTCAAAAATAGTCTCACCATGCTTCCCCTGGGAGGGGGCAAAGGCGGCTCTGATTTTGACCCTAAAGGAAAATCGGATAATGAAGTTATGCGTTTCTGCCAGAGTTTTATGAATGAACTTTTTAGACATATCGGGCCGGATACGGATGTTCCTGCGGGTGATATAGGTGTGGGAGCGCGTGAAATAGGTTTTCTTTTTGGCCAGTATAAAAGACTTTGCAATGAATTTACAGGTGTTCTGACTGGTAAGTCCATTGATTGGGGGGGAAGCCTGATCAGGACCGAAGCTACTGGTTATGGCTGTGTTTATTTTGTTCAAGAAATGTTGAAAACGAAAGGCGAGTCGATTGAGGGTAAAGTTTGCACTGTTTCTGGCTCGGGAAACGTTGCCCAGTACACAGTAGAGAAGTTGCTGCAATTAGGGGCCAAACCTGTTACTCTATCTGATTCCAATGGATATATCCATGATGGAGATGGAATAGATGAGAAAAAATTGGCATTTGTCAAGGAGCTTAAGAATGTCAGGCGTGGACGTATTAAGGAATACGCCAAAGAATTCGACTGTGAATACTTCGAAGCAGGGAGGTGGCCCTGGGAAGTGAAATGCGACGTCGCTTTTCCTTCTGCAACACAGAATGAAATACACGAAAGTGATGCCAAGAAACTGGTCAAGAATGGCTGTATCTGCGTTGCTGAAGGCGCCAATATGCCTACCAGACCAGAAGCAATAAAAATATTTCAACAAGCTAAAATTCTCTTCGGGCCTGGTAAAGCGGCAAATGCTGGTGGAGTTGCTATTTCTGGTCTGGAGATGTCTCAAAATAGCCAAAGATTATCCTGGAGTCACCAAGAAGTGGATAAAAAACTACACGATATTATGGTAGCTATTCACGAACAGTGCGTGAAATATGGTAAACAAGGCAATTATATTGATTATGTTAAAGGTGCAAATACTGCCGGGTTTGTAAAAGTTGCAGATGCTATGTTGGATCAGGGGGTAGTATAGGAAGAGTATGTGAGGAAAATGGTTGGACAAATGTCCAGTTTACCATAGCCAAGGCCTTACCGGATCCCTCCAAAACTGTTACCAGAAACCTCCAGGAAATAAACAATGCAGGAACAATGCATAAAGATTGGATAGCTATTTTAGATTTTGGTTCGCAATATACTCATCTCATTGCTCGCCGGGTAAGAGAGTGCGGTGTTTATTCAGAAATAGTCGGTTATAATATCGATGCAGATAAACTTTTAAAAAGAGCGCCAAAGGCTATTATTTTCTCCGGTGGACCGGCTAGCGTTACTTCAAGAAAAAATCCTATGTGCGATAGAGATATTTTTAATATAAATATTCCTGTTCTTGGTATTTGTTATGGGGCACAACTTATGGCTAAAGCTCTGGGCGGCAGAGTAGTAAAAGCCAATGCAAGGGAATATGGAAAGGTTACTCTTCAGGTCAAATCGAGAGAAAACCTATTTAGAGGATTATCTTCCAAGGAAACTATCTGGATGAGTCATGGAGATAAGATTTTGCGATTACCCCGGGATTTTCGGATAATCGGGTCAACAGAGAATTCTCCCATTACAGCAATGGAGAATAAGGTGAGAAGATTCTATGGACTCCAATTTCATCCCGAAGTAGTTCATACGCCCAAAGGAAAAAATATATTAAAGAATTTCCTTTTTCATTTGGCAGATTGCAGACCTTCCTGGAGTATGCATTCGTTTGTTAAAGGTTCGATTAAGGAACTAAAAGAAAAAATAGGCAATAAAAAAGTTCTATGTGCATTAAGTGGAGGTGTAGATTCATCTGTTTTAGCAGCATTACTCCATAAGGCTATAGGAAAGAATTTAATAGCCATCTTTATTGATAACGGGCTTTTGCGCAAAGATGAAGTAGCACTTGTTAAAAGAAGATTCAAGAATCATTATCGGATTAACTTAAAGGTTGTAAATGCACAAGATACCTTTTTAAAAGGCTTAAAAGGGGTTAAGAATCCTGAAACCAAACGCAAGATTATAGGAAGATCATTTATAGAGGTCTTTGAGAGAGAGGCCAAGAAGTTGGGGAAGATTAAGTTTTTAGCCCAGGGCACATTATATCCAGATGTAATTGAATCAAGGTCTCCCGGTGGTGGACCTTCGGCAACTATTAAGACCCACCATAATGTGGGAGGATTACCACGCCATTTAAAGCTTGAGTTAATTGAGCCACTAAAAAATTTATTTAAAGATGAAGTAAGACTCGTTGGCAAAGAACTGGAGTTGCCCGATGATATTATTTACAGGCAGCCTTTCCCCGGTCCAGGACTGGCAGTTAGGATCATTGGTGCTATTACCAAAGAAAGATTGGATATCTTGCGTCAGGCAGACTGGATATTAATAGATGAGATAAAACGGGCAAAATTATATCGGAAATTGTGGCAGTCTTTCTGTGTGCTCTTACCCGTAAAGACAGTAGGTGTTATGGGAGACCAGAGGTCATATGAGAATCTTTTGGCCGTAAGAGCGGTAACAAGTGAGGATGCAATGACTGCTCATTGGGCGAGGCTTCCCTATGAAATACTGGAGAGAATTTCTAATCGTATTATAAATGAAGTCAAAGGGATAAACCGTGTGGTATATGATATTTCTTCTAAACCACCAAGCACAATTGAATGGGAATAAGAAATAGAATCTCACAACCCTCCTCACCCCTGGCCGTTAAGGCCCAGAATGGGCAGGCGGCACGGGCAGGCTCAATCCTCTCCCCTAATGGGAGAGGAAGCAACAAGAGTGGGATTTCAGTACTCATTAAAGAAAGGAGGCTATTTAATGGAGACGCAAGTTAAGGTTGATGTAGAAGTGGCAAAAGAATTGGGACTTACGGAAGAAGAATTTAATGAGATAAAGAAGTTGCTCGGTAGAGTTCCAAATTTTACAGAATTGGGTGTTTTTTCAGCTATGTGGTCGGAGCATTGTAGCTATAAGAATTCACGTAAGTTGTTTACACTCTTCCCTACTAAAGGCAAACAGGTATTGGTTGGTGCAGGCGAGGAAAACTCTGGAATAGTTGATATAGGTGATGGCTTAGGAGTTGCCTTTAAAATAGAATCGCACAATCATCCTTCAGCAGTAGAGCCCTTTGAGGCTTCAGCCACAGGTATAGGCGGATGCTTAAGGGATATATTTACCACTGGAGCAAGACCTGTTGCCGGCTTAGGGGCATTGAGATTCGGAAGTCTGGATAACGAAAGAGTTAAATTCTTGTTTAAAGAAGTTATTAGAGGGTTAGCTCATTATGCCAATACCGCAGAGATTAGTGCAGTGGGCGGTGAGACTTATTTTGATGAGAGTTATGAAGGCAATCCTTTAGTTAATGCCTTTGTTGTGGGTATTGTAAAGCATGATAATATTGTAAGAGGCACCGCATACGGAGTAGGAAATCCTGTATATTATATAGGAGGAGAGACAGGAAGAGATGGTGTGGGCGGGGCAAGTTTTGCTTCCAAAGAAATTACTGAGGAGTCTAGTTCTGATACAGGCGCAGTGGCCATAGGTAATCCAGAACTGGGAAAACGTTTAAGAAAAGCCTGCCTGGAATTGATAGAAAAGGGGCTTGTCGTGGGAATGCAGGATATGGGTGCAGCTGGACTTACTTGCTCTTCCTCGGAGACAGCCGCCAGAGGCGGAACAGGCATTGAAATAGATGTTGCCTTAATTCCCCAGAGAGAAAAAGGGATGACACCTTACGAAATCCTCCTGTCCGAATCGCAAGAGAGGATGCTGGCTATCTTGAAAGATGGCAAGGAAAAAGAGGCTCTGGATATATTGAAAAAGTGGAATATCGATGCGGCAAGAATCGGGAAAGTAACGGATGATAAAATGATGCGGGTCAAGGAGAATGGGGTGGTGGTTTGCGAAGTTCCTGCAGAGGCCCTTACCAAAAAGGCTCCTCTTTATGATAGAGAAGTTGCAGAGCCTGCCTACTTGAAAGAGGCACAAAAGTTGACTCGGGAATCGATACAGCTGCCAGATGACTTCAATAAAGTGTTATTGCGATTACTCGACTCCCCCACTATTGCCAGCAAAGAATCAGCATATAAAAAATTTACTGCTATAGATAAGAATGAAGTAGCAGTAGGAGCAGGTTCAGATGCAGCTGTGGTTAAAGTTAAAGGCACTAAAAAGGCCTTAGCCATAAGCGTAGATTGCAATGGCAGGTATTGCTATCTGAATCCCTATAATGGGGCGATGATGGCGGTGGCCGAAGCAGCAAGGAATATAGTTTGCAGTGGAGGGAGACCGCTGGCAATTACTGACGGTTTGAATTTTGGCAATCCCATGAAACCTGAAAACTACTGGCAATTTGAGAAGTGTATAGAAGGGCTTTCTGCAGCATGCAAGGTTTTGAATACACCGGTTGTCAGCGGTAATGTAAGCTTTTATAATGAAAATCCCAAGGGCGCAGTAGACCCCACTCCTATAGTGGGAATGGTGGGGTTGATAAAAGATGCGGATAAATATGTTACTCAGGATTTTAAGAATGAGGCTGATTTAATAGTCCTCTTGGGTGAAAATAAGCCTGACCTTTCCGGTAGTGAATATTTGTATCTGGTGCACAAACAGAAGAAGGGTAATCCACAGATAGATATAAACATGGAGAAGGCTGTTCAGGAAGCATGCCTGGAAGCGATCGAATCAGGTATTATCAATTCTGCCCATGATTGTTCCGAAGGCGGATTGGCAGTAACCCTGACTGAATCGTGTATAGCCAGGGCAAACAAAATGTTGGGCGCAGTGATAAAGTTGGATGAGTCTAAAAACAAAAATATAAGGATAGATGAGATTCTGTTTGGTGAGACGCCTTCCAGAATAGTAGTTTCTCTGAATAAAGATAAACTGAGCGCCTTAGAAAAGATATTGAAAAGACATTCAGTCCCGTATCAGATTCTGGGCGATGTTAAAGGAGATAGATTGGTAGTTAAATACAAAGAAAAGACGATAATCGATCTTCCTTTGGCCACATTAAGTAATACCTGGAGAAAGGCAATCCCCTCAAGATTATAATATGGGTAAAGCTCCCTCTCCCCTCTGGAGGCGGGTGGAGTCCTCCCGAAAGGGAGGGTAAATATTAGTGACATTTCCTCTCCCAAAGGGGAGAGGGTAAGGGTGAGGGGAAAAGTAGAGAAAGAGGTATAATATAACGATGAAACCAGTAAAAGTAATTCCCTGTTTGGATATCAAGGATGGAAGAGTAGTTAAGGGTGTAAAGTTTGTTGATTTAAAAGATGCCCGCGACCCGGTGGAAGCAGCCTCTGCTTACTGTGCTGCAGGTGCGGATGAGTTGGTATTTCTGGATATTGCTGCTTCTGTGGAGTCAAGGCCCACGCGTTTGGATTGGGTGAAAAAGGTAAAACAAGTAACCACTGTGCCTTTTTGTGTAGGCGGAGGCATCAGAGGTTTGGAAGATATGCAGGCTCTTTTTAATCTCGGAACGGATAAAGTCTCTATTAATACAGCTGCAGTTAAAAATCCCGGTTTAATCAAAGAAGCTAGTGAAAGATTTGGTAAAGAAAAGGTTATTGTAGCTATTGACGGAAGGAAAAATCCTCCTGGTAGTTCTCGCCCAAGATTAGAAGTTTTAATTATGGGCGGAGAAGAACCCACAGGCTTAGATGTAGTTGAATGGGCAAAGCGAGTTGAGCAATTAGGTGCAGGGGAGATTCTTTTAACCAGCAAGGACGCTGATGGTACTAAGGATGGATACGATATTGAGATGACTCGTCTTGTTTCAGAATCAGTGGACATTCCCGTGACTGCCTCTGGAGGAGCAGGAAAATTGGAGCACTTCTATGATGCGGTGACCAAAGGAAAAGCAGATGCAGTTCTCGCTGCTTCTGTGTTTCACTTTGGAGAATATAAAATAAAAGAAGTGAAAGATTATCTTTCGAGCAAAGGAATAAATGTAAGAACTTAGAAATTTCTTGACAAAAGAGGAAAAGAACAGGTAATATATGGAGTCTTCCGGCAATAGTGACTGGAGGGCTTTTTTGTTTAGCTCAACCTAATCTCCTCTCCCCTTGGGGGAGAGGGGAAGGGCGAGGGGGGAAGGACAAAATGACGACTAAATACATTTTCGTTACCGGTGGAGTAGTATCTTCGTTGGGCAAAGGCATAACCTCAGCCTCTATTGGATGTTTATTAAAAAGTCGCGGGTTGAGAGTAAATATCCTGAAGATAGATCCTTATCTCAATGTAGACCCTGGAACGATGAGCCCTTTTCAGCACGGAGAAGTTTTCGTTACCGAAGATGGAGCGGAAACCGATTTAGATTTGGGCCATTATGAGAGGTTTCTGGATGTCAATCTGAAAAAAATTAATAATATCACCAGTGGCCTAATCTACGATGTAGTGATTAGTAAAGAAAGAAAAGGAGATTTCTTAGGCAAAACGGTTCAGGTTATTCCCCATGTCACTAATGAGATTAAATCTCGTATCAAGGCGTTATCGAAAGATTCCGATGTAGTAATTACTGAAATTGGTGGAACCACAGGGGATATCGAGGGACTGCCTTTTCTGGAAGCAGCGAGACAGTTTAAACAGGATGTGGGAGAAGGAAATGTTTGTTATATTCACGTGACCCTTGTGCCCTACATTAAGGCTGCTGAGGAGATGAAGACCAAGCCTACGCAACAGAGTGTAGCCAAATTAAGAGAGATTGGAATTGAGCCTCAAATAATTATTTGCCGCACTGAAAGACCATTGACAAATGAATTAAGGAGAAAGATAGCCTTATTCTGTAATGTTCAGGAAAAAGCAGTAGCTGAAGAAAGGGACGTTTCCACCAGTATCTATGAAGTCCCCTTGATGCTAAAAAGAGAAAACCTCGATACTATTTTATTGGAAATGTTACGTTTGGGGAAAAAGAGGAGTGACCTATCTAAATGGGAGGAAATTGTTAAGAAAATAAGAAATTTAAAAGAAGATGTGACCATTGGTGTTGCCGGAAAGTATACTGAGCTAAAGGATGCCTACAAGAGTATCTGGGAAGCATTGGTTCATGGAGGATTAAGTAATAGTGTAAATGTAGAGATAAAATATATTGACGTTGAGGATAAGAAACTGGAGAAAGTATTAAGAACTGTGGATGGAATTCTTGTTCCCGGAGGATTTGGCGAGAGAGGGATTGAGGGGAAGATAAGGGTTTGCAGATTTGCTCGAGAGAATAAAGTTCCTTTTTTGGGCATCTGTTTAGGAATGCAGTGCGCAGTAATAGATTTCGCTCAAAATGTCTGTGGAATGAAAAGAGCATATAGCACAGAATTTAAACCAGATACGCCCTATCCGGTTATCGATTCGCTTCCTGAGCAGAAGAAGATATTTCAAAAAGGTGGGACGATGAGATTGGGTAATTATCCATGCAGAATTAAAAGAAACTCCCTCGCCTTTCGTGCTTATAAAAAGAAACTTGTGTTGGAAAGACATCGACACAGGTATGAATTGAACAATAAGTTTCGGGCCAGGTTGAAAGCAAAAGGGCTTTTGGTAACTGGCGAATATGAGAAGAAACGTCTGGCAGAAATTATTGAGCTCAAAGACCACCCCTGGTTTGTAGCGGTTCAGTTTCACCCCGAATTCAAGTCCCGACCCACCAGACCCCACCCCCTGTTTAGAGAATTTATCAAAGCCTCCCTGAATAAGAAAAAAAGCATACAACTCAAAATTTGACCTAACAAGAGATTCCGAGAGAATTTAAAACCTGCTCGATAACTGATTACGTCTATATAAGAAATGGAAAGCTAAAAAATAGAATGGAAAGAATGAAAGAAGACAAAAAAGCAGTAGTATTATTGAGTGGTGGACTCGATTCATCCACTTGCCTGTACAAGGCGATAGAAGATGGGTATGTCCCTTACGCATTATGTTTTGACTACGGACAGAGGCATCTCAAAGAGGTCGAATCTTCAAGGAGAATAGCTGAGAAAGCTGGTGCAATTTTTAAAAAGATTAAGATTGATTTAAGACAAATAGGAGGTTCGGCTTTAACGGATAACATAGAAGTTCCTATGGGAAGAGAGATAGAAGAAATAATTAGCGATGTCCCTCCAACTTATGTACCGGCAAGAAATACAATTTTTCTTAGCATAGCTTTGAGTTTTGCCGAGGTGATAGAGGCAGATGCAATTTATATAGGTGCAAATGTGATAGATAGTCCAGGTTATCCGGATACAACACCGAGATATATAGAAACATATCAAAAGCTGATTAATGTAGCTATAAAAAAGACAGTAGAAGGCGGGAAAATAGAGATAAAAACCCCTTTAATTCGAATGACAAAGAAAGAAATAGTACAAGAAGCAGTAAGGCTAAAAGTGCCTTTAGAACTTACCTGGAGTTGTTATCAGGGGGAAGAAGAGCCTTGTGGCCAGTGTGATGCGTGCAAATTGAGAGCTAAAGGCTTCCAAGAAGCGGGTTTGATCGATAGTTTATGTCAGAAATATAATAAGATTTAAATAGATTACTTCACTCAATTTTTGAAATTCATGCCTAAATTCCTCTCCTCTCCCCTAAAAAATTCTCTTTCATATAAAAATTTATTGCTTTTTAGAAAGAATGCTGTTATAATTTAAAAATTGCCAGTGGGTTGTTGATATAAGTAGTGTAGGGCTTTATGCCCGTAAAAATTACGCCCATAAAGGGCTACACTACATGGAACTATTGGAGACTTTAAGGATGAGAACTTTTATTGCTGTAGGAATATCCAGTGAAGCGAGGGAAAATATTGCTCAAATTCAGGTGGAGTTGAGGAAAGGAGACACAGATGTCAAATGGGTTGAGCCTAAAAACCTCCACATCACTCTAAAATTTCTCGGCGAGGTAAGTGAGGACAAACTTTCCGGAGTAATTGAAAAGACAAAACTTGCCGTCTCAGGGATTTCCAATTTCAGGATTCACCTTTCTGGGTTAGGTAGCTTTCCCAATCTGAGGTCTCCACGAGTAGTCTGGGTTGGCGTAAACGAAGGCAAGGCGGAACTGAAAAATTTAAGTGAAAGGATTGAAGAAAACCTTTCCTATTTAGGATTTGCCAAAGAGAAAAGAGAGTTTTCTGCTCATTTAACGATTGGCAGGGTCAGGTCCCCCAAGGGAAAGGGGAAATTGGCTAAGAAAATCGAGGACTGGGAAAGGTGTGATGTAGGAGAATTTTCTGTGGACAAAGTGCTGGTTATGGAGAGTCAGCTCAGTTCCAAAGGACCCACTTACAGGATAATAGAAGAAGTAAATCTAAAATGATAATCAAGAAATTGAAAGATAAGTTACTGGAGAAGAGGTATCGTGTCATACTGGTTATGGCTTTCTTATTGCTTATGGGAGTGGCAGCTATCATTTCCCGGAAGAGTGAAATGGAGCTCCGTTCTCTCCCCTTCTCTCCTGGCGGTTTTAAGGAGATAGCCCTTACCTTTGATGATGGCCCGGTCCCCAGCGCCACACTAAAAATTTTGGAGGTGCTGAACAAAGAGGGTGTTAAGGCGACTTTCTTTGTAGTGGGAAAGATGGTGGAGAAATACCCATGGTTACTGGAACGGATATGGAAGGAAGGACACGATGTAGGCAACCATACATATAGCCATCCAGATTTAACTAAATTGTCTAAGAAAGATATCCTTGAAGAATTAGACAAGACCCGTATATTAATCAAAAAAATCACTGGAAAAGACACATATCTCTTTCGTCCCCCTGGCGGGAGATATGACAACAGGGTAATTGTAACCACTACCCTAACTGGATACAAGATGATTCTCTGGACAGATTATCCTGGTGATTATGGCTGCCCGTCCAGTAAAGTGATTTATCAAAGGACGGTTTCCAAAACGGAAGATGAAGGAATAATTCTTTTGCATAATGGATTAGATGCTACCTTGGAAGCTCTTCCTAAAATCGTTTCTGAATTGAAAAAGAAAAAATATAGGTTCGTTACAATTTCTGAATTAATGGAAGAGATAATGGGGAAAGAAAGCGTCTATTTCGAAAAATTTGAAAGGGAGCAAAAAGCAAGCCCTTCCCCATTAGAAATGGCAATCACAGATTGAGCAGTATGCTTGGGAAAGGAGTAGCGAAGCAAAGCTTCGGCACTCTGAAGAGTGCCCGACCAGATTAGGTCGGTCGCCCTTTAGGGTGACAAGGAGTAGCGAAAGATTTGGTTTCGTTGCTGGTGTGGAATAGCTATGAAAATTTTAGGGATCGATTATGGAGAGAAGAGGATTGGGTTGGCAATGAGCGATGTTTCAAATATGGTTGCTGGTAGTCTAAAAGTTGTAAAGAGAAATGCAACTCGTAGTTGGCTTGGGGAGATAAAAACAATTGTCGATGAAAACAAAATTGAAAAGATCGTTATTGGTTTACCTAAAAATATGAATGGCTCTATTGGGGAGAAAGGGAAAGAGGTTCTGGTATTTATGAAAGTTTTGGGAAAGGTGGTAAAGGTGCCTATAGTGACTTGGGATGAAAGGTTAACAACTGTTAGTGCAGAGAAGGTGCTTCTACAGGCAGATTTATCGAGGAAAAAACGGAAAGATATTTTGGATAAACTTTCTGCCTGTATAATTTTACAAAACTATTTGGACAGTATTGAGTACAATCAAAAAGAGAAAAGCAAGGAAAGCAATAAATGAAAGTAATAAAAATAAGTGTTATAATCCTGTGCTTATTAAGTCTGGTAAATTTAATGGTCTTCTTTTTGTCTCCGCGCTATAGTAAAACTTCCCTGGTAACAATAGAACAGGGAGTGACTGCCCAGCAGGTAGCGGAATTACTTGAAAAGGAAAATTTAATTTCCAGTAAGAATTACTTTCTGTTTCTTCTTAGACTAAGAGGGGGGCATAGAAAAATTAAGGCAGGAATTTATGAAATAAATTCAAAAGAAAGCACTTGGCGAATTATTAGTAAACTTGTTTTAGGAAAAAGCAAGAAAATAAAATTGACTGTTCCGGAAGGATTTACTGTTCGTCAGATTGCCCAGTTAATCGAAGAGAAAGGATTGGGGGAAAAAGATAGGTTTTTAGAAATTGTTGAGGAGAGAAAACTGGAGGGTTACCTTTTTCCGGAAACCTATTTTGTTGATTACGATGCTACCGAAGAAGAAATTATAGGTATAATGGTCGACCAATTCAATAAGGTGTTTACAAAAGAGATGGAAGAGAGAGGAAAGAAGTTTAAGTTTACAAAAAGGGATACAGTAATTCTGGCTTCCGTAATTGAGAAAGAAGCCGTCAAGGATGAAGAGAGACCATTAATTTCTGCTGTTTTCCATAACCGGTTAAAGAAACGGTGGTATTTAGAATCTTGTGCTACGGTTCAGTATGCGCTGGGAGAACATAAGGAGAAGTTGACCTATAAAGATGTAAAAGTTGACTCCCCCTATAATACTTATATCCATTTTGGTCTACCACCCGGGCCTATTTGTAATCCTGGTCTAGCCGCAATTAAGGCCACCTTATATCCAGCCCAGACCGATTTAATGTTCTTTGTTACCAAAGGGGAAGGCACTCATAGATTCTCTAAGTATTATCAGAAACATCTGGAAGTGCAAAAGAAAAAATCCAAAAGATGAGTGGAAAAAATGCCTGAATTGCCAGAAGTAGAAACAATAAGAAGAGGACTGGAAAAGAGAATCTTGGAAAAGAAAGTAAACAGAGTGGAAATAAACACAGATAGGATGGTAAAAAAGCCTTCCCCGAAAAGATTTAAGGAAGAAGTTGAAGGCAGAAATTTTAAACAGGTTATTCGTCGAGGAAAGTACTTAATTTTAGTATTATCTTCTGGGAAGGAGATAGTGATACATCTTAGAATGACCGGTCAACTAATTTACGGAAAGAGGGATACAAAGAACAGGGTATCCTTTCTCCTGTCAAACGGCAAATATTTGAACCTTAACGACAGTAGACATCTGGGAGAAATCAGATTAGTAGAAAACTGGAAGAGAGTTCCCTCCATTGCTAAGATGGGGATGGAACCTCTGGAAGGTAGTTTTACGCTCAAGGTTTTCGGTGAAATGTTAAATAAAAGAAAGGCTAAAATTAAACCTCTATTGATGAATCAGGAGTTCTTAGCTGGCGTGGGAAATATTTATGCTCAAGAGGCACTATTCAAGGCAAGAATTCATCCAGAAAGACATGCTCACCGGCTGAAGCGAGATGAGGTGGAGTTACTATTTTCTGAAATAAAGAAGGTCTTAAAGAAAGCTATAGATTACAAGGGGTCGTCTTTAAGTAGTTATGTTGATGTAGAAGGAAAAAGAGGAAGTTTCCACTCTCGCCTGCGGGTCTATGGACGGGGAGGGGAGCCCTGTGTTAAATGTAAGACACCGTTGGAGTTTGTTAGACTTGCTGGCAGGGGAACTACTTTTTGTCCAAAGTGCCAGAAGTAGAGAATTAACCGGGGCTCTAAAGAGTGACGACCAAATTGGTCTATGTATCTGGAGCCTCCGATGAAATAGGGGGAGGAGTAACCTTGCTTTCGCAAGGACTCCAGAGTCTATGGAGTCCTCCTGAAAGGGAGGGAAGCAAAAAGTTGTAGCTGCAGAGCGATAGCTCTGCCAATGGAAGAATTTAGTCAGGAGGAAATATGAGAAAAGGAAAACTCGGATTGGTTCTTTTTTTGTGGATTTTTCTGACACTTATACTATTTCCTGCTTTCCTTAGTGGATGGGGAAGAAAACCACCTCCAGAACCAAAGACAATCGAGGAGAAAATTGCGAGCAAGTTTCACATTGAACAGGGCGTTGTTCTGGCTTTGGAAGAGAAAGGTTATGGGACAGAAGAGATTATTAAGCTTTTGATTCTGGCAACCGCCACAGGTAAGAGAGCCGATGAGATTAGTATCCTCAGGGAAGAGGAAATGAGCTGGGAAGGGATTGCTAAGTGGTATGGAGTGGAAATGTCCACTCTTGGTAAAGAAACCCAGAGGCTCTTATCCGAAGTGGAGGGAAGAAAAGAAGAAGAAATAAAAGAAGAAGAAATAAAAGAAGAAAAGGAGCCAGAAAGCGAATTGGAAATTGAGAAGGAATTAAGAAAAAAGTTGGAAATGGAAAAGACGGAATCGGATGAGTTACGTTGAACTTTATGAGAGAGGTATCTTAAAAAAGAGAAAGGAAGAGCTTAATAAATTACTCAAGAAATGTCACCTCTGTCCCAGGAAATGCCTGGTAAATCGGTTGCAAGATGAGAAAGGTTTTTGTGGAGCAGGAAAAAGAACAGCTGTTTCCAGTTATAACCTCCATTTCGGTGAAGAGCCACCAATTTCAGGTTATCGTGGTTCGGGCACCATCTTCTTTACCCACTGTAACCTTCGTTGCTGTTTCTGTCAGAATTACCCCATTAGCCAGTTGGGAAACGGCCAGGAAGTGGAGATTTCTCAATTAGCTAAAATGATGATAAAGTTACAAAAACTCGGGGCACATAACATAAATTTTGTTACCCCTACCCATTTTGTTCCCCAAATCGTCGAGGCCTTAGAGCTTGCAGTAGGAGAGGGATTAAACATTCCTCTTGTATACAACTCGGGTGGATACGATTCTGTGGAGACTTTCAAACTTCTGGATGGTATAGTGGATATCTATATGCCTGATGCCAAGTATTCCAATTCCCAAAGTGCTCAGACATACTCCAGGGCAGCCGACTATTTTGAAGTCAACAAGAAGGCACTTCTAGAAATGCATCGGCAAGTCGGCGACCTGAAAATGGATAAAGAAGGGATTGCCAAGCAGGGACTTCTTATTCGCCACTTAGTTATGCCTGAAGACATAGTTGGTTCTCGAGGAGTCTTAGAATTCATTGCCAAGAATATCTCCCAAAATACTTATATGTCCATTATGGCTCAATACCATCCTGCTCACCTGGCTTTTGAATTTCCGGAACTCTCAAGAAGAATCTCTAAAACAGAATATGATGCAGTGTTGAAGATGGCAGATGAATTAGGGTTGGAAAGAGGTTGGAGACAGACCTTTTGACAATAAATTTTTATTTGCAATACCAGTATAAAATTTGCTAAATTTAGAATATGAAAGTTAAGAATCTTCATTCCTGGCAGGTATCTCCCGAGAAGGCTAGAGAAATCCAGGAGAAGTTGAGAAACAAAGTTGTATTGAAAAGTTATTTTAAGTCTATAAGTGAGATAGGTTTTATTGCCGGTTGCGATGTTGGGTATGATGAGAAGAAGAGAAAGGCTTATGGTAGTGTAGTTTTGCTTACTTTCCCTGAGCTGAAACTGGTGGAAAAAAAGGGAGCTATGGAAGCTTCTGAGAGAATATTTCCATATCTTCCCGGGCTACTCACCTTTCGCGAGGGTCCTGTTCTAATAGCTGCCTTAAGAAAATTGGAAAGATCTCCCGATATAATCATTTTTGATGGTCAGGGAATTGCACACCCCGTGAGATTTGGGCTGGCTACCCACATGGGTCTTTTGTTAGGGCTTCCCACGATTGGCTGTGCCAAGTCTATTTTATATGGCCATTATGAGGAGCCTGTAAATTTAAAAGGAGCTTATACTTTTTTGAAAGACGAAGGGGGAGAGCTGGTTGGGGCGGTTCTGCGCACTAAGAAAAATGTAAAGCCCATATTCGTTTCTCAAGGGTACAGGATCGACCTGGATCAGGCATCGGACGTCATCCTCACTTGTTGCCGAAGAGAAAAGATTCCTGAACCTTTAAGATTAGCACATTTAGAGACAGTGCAAGCTCTGTAGGGTCAATTAATAAAAGTTAAAAGGGGGAAGGATGATTAGAAAACCAACACAAGCAGGAAGGTTCTATATGAGAGACCCGGAAGCACTAAGAGAACAGGTTGGGAAATATCTCAGGAGCGATATTGAGAGAGAGGACGTTTTGGGAATAGTGGTTCCCCACGCAGGATATTTCTATTCAGGAAAGGTAGCTGGAGCAGTCTATTCTAAGATTAACCTACCCGATACTATTATTATCATTGGGCCTAACCATACTGGTATTGGCGCAGAGGTTTCCATAATGACAGAAGGTGAGTGGGAAATGCCCAATGGCAGAGTAGAAATAGATTCTTCCCTGGCAAAAGAGTTACTTTCCCAGGCTGGTGATTTAGCACAGGAGGATGAACAGGCTCATTTATCCGAACACTCGCTGGAGGTTCAGCTTCCATTTATTCAGTATTTCAAGACTGATTTTGCCATGATTCCCATTTGTATGCGGGACCATCGAGTCTCCACCTGTAAAAAATTGGGTAAAGTAATAGCTAAAGTGATTAAATCTAAATCTAAAGCTCCTTGTCTAATTGTTGCTTCGTCGGATATGACCCACTATGAGTCCCAAAAGGATGCTGAAAGAAAAGACAAGTTGGCAATTGATAAAATCTTAAAACTCGATCCAGAAAATCTACTGCAGACAGTAATAGAAAATGATATTTCAATGTGTGGTCCAGGACCAACGGCTACAATGATTTTTGCCTGTAAAGAGTTAGGGGCAAAGAAGAGTGAGCTGGTGTTGTACAATACCAGTGCAGAAGCCTCAGGGGATTATTCCGCGGTTGTAGGATATGCAGGTATTGTTGTGAAGTAGAGAACAAATAGCACAGGCAGATTTATCCAGCCCCTGAGACCCTAATTTTTGCAGGGGTTGAATTCACATAGGGAGGAAAAGATGTCAGAACTAAGAAAAGATCCCATATCCGGAAGATGGATGATTACTGCTACGAGGAAGGAGGTGGATACACCAATTGGTTTAATCACTGTCCGCAAGGAAGAGCGGGAGAGGGATTGTCCTTTTTGCGAAGGGAGAGAACTGGAAACTCCACCAGAAGCATTTGCGTTCCGTAAGGAGGGGAGTAAACCCGACACCCCTGGGTGGGCGGTGCGTGTAATTCCCAGTAAATTTGGAGTGGTAGGGCTCAATGAGGAGCTGGAAAGAAAAGGAGTGGGTGACTTCTTCTTCTTTGATACAATAAATGGATACGGAGTCCATGAGATTGTAATTGAATCTCCTCTACATATCACCCATATTTCGAAGATTCCCCTTGAGCAGATAGAGAAAGTTCTCCGTGTCTATCAGGTTAGGTTAAATGAATTGAAAAAGAATTCTCTTCTGAAATATGGTCTCATCTTCCGTAATCAGGGTTATGGGGAAGAAATTTCTATGCTACACGTCCATTCCCAGATAATCGCTCTGCCCCTGATTCCTAAAAGTATTAAGGAAGAGCTAAATTCAGCCAAAAGTTATTATGAAGAGAAAGAAAGGTGTATTTTCTGTGACATAATCAAACAAGAATTATATTCCCATGAGAGGATTGTTAGCGCTGGAGATAAATTTATCGTTCTGGCTCCTTTTGCCTCCCGCTTTCCATTTGAAACCCAGATTTTTCCCAGAAAGCACGAATGCGATTTTACAAATGTACCTGCAGAAGACCTCTGGGAACTGGCAGAGAAATTGAAATCTACTATTATGAAGACTGTCAAGTTATTGAAAGACCCTCCTTTAAATTTTGTTCTTCATACTGTTCCCTTTATGGTTCCCGAGGCAGGATTCTGGCTGACTATTAAACAGGATTACCACTGGCACATCGAGATTCTGCCCCATGCTATGCTTGCCAGGGGCTTTGAGTGGGGTGGCGATTTCTATATTAATCCACCCTCCCCAGAAGCAGCGGCAAAGTTCCTGAGAGAGGTGGAAGGGGAGTAAATAGGGAATGAAAAACAAAGAAGTTGTAAAATTACTCCAGGAAATCGGACAACTTTTAGAATTGAAAGGAGAGAATCCTTTCCGAGTGCGTTCCTATGAGAAGGCAGCTCAGAATATTGCCAGTCTCACCGAACCAATAGAGAAATTCGCAAGTAATGATAGACTGGAAACAATACCCGGCGTAGGAGAGGGGATAGCGAAAAAAATTAAGGAATATCTGGAAACGGGTAAATTAAAATATTTTGAGGAGTTAAAGAAAGTTTTTCCCGAGGGGCTTCTGGAAATCATGTCTGTTCCTGGAATTGGGCCCAAAACGGCAAAAACTCTATATCAGGAGTTAAAAATAAAAAGCCTTGTTCAACTGGAAAAAGCAGCTAAAGAACACCGTTTGAGCGAGCTTCGCCGTTTGGGGGAGAAGACCGAAGAGAATATTGTAAGAGGCATTCAAATGGTGAGAAAAGGTGGGGAAAGGATTCTTCTCTCCGCAGCACTATTTTTAGCAAAACCAATCATAAAAGAATTGGAGAAGTGTCCTGATGTTAAAAATATAAATCTGGCTGGTAGTATTCGCAGAAAGAAAGAGACAATTAAAGATATAGATATCTTATGTACGGCAAAAAAATCCGATGTAGTAATGGATAAATTTGTGAATCTTCCTCAGGTGAAAGAAATACTGGCTCAGGGAGAGACGAAATCAAGCATAATTCTCGATGAGGACATACAGGTTGACCTGAGAGTGATTAAGCCAGAATCTTACGGGGCTGCCCTGATGTATTTCACTGGTTCTAAAGACCATAATATTGCCCTTCGCGAGCTGGGTCGAAAGAAAGGGTATAAAATAAACGAATATGGTCTGTTTAAACTGGGAAAGAGGTCAAGTGGAGTTTCCACCAGGGGAAAGGGAGCTGTTGCCACAAGACCAGTGAAGGAAATAAGGGTAGCTGGCAAGACCGAAGAGGAGGTCTATAAGAAATTGGGACTTCAGTATATCCCCCCGGAAATAAGAGAGGCCTCGGGTGAAATTGAGATGGCTTCGCGAAATAAGATTCCCAGGCTGATTACAGAGAATGACATTAAAGGTGATTTGCACGTTCATTCCCGGCATAGCGATGGCGTGGGGAAACTATCAGAAATTGCAGAAAAGGCAGAAAGTATGGGGCTGGAGTGGGTAGGAATTTGTGACCATTCCCAATCTTTGAAGGTTGCTGGAGGGGTCCGTCCTGATGTACTCTACGAGAAGATAGAAGAGACAAAAAGATTTAACAAAAAGAGTAAAGACTTTATGGTTCTTTGCGGTACGGAAGTGGATATCCTTTCCGATGGATCGTTAGATTATGACGATGAGCTCTTATCTCAACTCGACCTGGTTATCGCTGCCATTCACACAGGATTCAAACAGTCAGAAGAGCAGCTAACGAAAAGAATAATTTCTGCGATGGAGAATAAGTATGTGCATATGATTGCCCATCCCCAAGGCCGGTTGTTAGGTAAGAGGGAGCCGTATGCACTAAATATGGAGAAAGTTTTAAGGACTGCTCAGGAAACACAGACTTTCTTAGAAATCAATGCCTATCCTGAGAGGCTTGACCTATATGATATCTACTGCAGGAAGGCAAAAGAGAAGAGTATCCTTATGGGAATCGGAACAGATGCTCACACCCTGAATCAGATAGAGAATCTCTACTTAGGAGTTGCCGTTGCTCGTAGAGGTTGGCTTGAAAGAAAAGACGTATTAAACACCCTTTCTTACAATGAATTAATTAAGACTTTGAGGAGAAAAAAATGTGCGCTGAATTGAGAAAAGATATAATTTCCGGAGGGTGGATTATTACCAACACTAAGGGGAAAGAAGAATTCTTCGAATCTTTGGAGCCTGGAGTAAGGGTCAAGGAGAAGCCCTGCCCTTTCTGCCCGGGAAATGAAAAAGAGACACCTAAAGAAATCTATGCTTTGAGAAAGCCTGGTACTCTGCCGGACCAACCGGGTTGGAGCGTAAGAGTCTTTCCCAGCAAAGAGAAAGCACTGGAAATAGAGATGGGATTGGAGAGGCGTGGTGTGGGCATATACGATGTAATGAATAATGTGGGAGCACACGAGTTAATAATAGAGAGTCCTGAACACATCAAGAACTTAAGTGATTTGCCTAATGAACAAATAAGGAATGCCCTTATCGTTTATCAGAAAAGAATCGTCGATTTGAAAGGAGATAAGCGTTTCAGATACGCCATAGTTTTCAAGAATCAAAGACCCAATTCTCCTTTCCGATTGGGACACACTCATTCTCAGTTGGTTGCTCTACCTCTTACTCCCGAAAGTGTAAAAGGCGAATTGGAAAATGCTAAAAGTTACTACAGAGAGAAAGAGCGTTGTATTTTCTGTGATGTGGTTAGAGAAGAGTTGGAGGCGGGTCTAAGAATAGTTAAGGAGAACAAATTTTTCATCTCCTATGTTCCATTTGCTCCACGTCTTCCTTTTGAAACCTGGATACTTCCCAAAAGACACAATGCAGATTTTACTCAGGAAGATGATAGCACACTTTTTGATTTTGCAGCTATCATGAAAGTGACTTTAAGCAAGATTTGTAAACTGCTGGAGGATCCGCCACTCAACTATATGATCCACTCCATACCTTACATGCGGCCAAAGGTAGGTTACTGGAAAACAATACATAAGGATTACCATTGGCATTTAGAGATACTTCCCCATATTTTGAAGGTCGAAGGTTTCTCTTGGAGTTCTGGTTTCTATATCGAGCCACTTTCCTCGGAGATAATGGCAAAACTTTTACGAGAAGCGAAATTGTAGAATTAAGGACAGCGCTTTGCTGTTATAGCGGTAAATAAGGGGGTGATGGTTAATGGTAGGATTAATTCTACTCAGGTTGGAAGCAGGAAAGGAAGAATCGGTTCTCTCTAAAATCAGAGATGTAAAAGGGGTCAAAAAAGTTCAGGCTGTCTTTGGTCGGTGGGACATTGTAGCCACTGTGGAGGCACCTGATTTAAATGCCCTGACTTCATTGGTGATTAAGAATATTAGGGCAATCGATGGAGTTTCCGCTACGGAAACCCTGGTCTCTACCGCCCTTTAAAAAATGGGGTCAACTCTATTTTCTTTAACAACTTGTGCTATGATTATTTAATATGACAAGACCATTAAGGATTATTGTTCCTAATATACCTTTCCATGTTCTTGATAGAGGTAATAATCGTCAAATAGTTTTCCGAGGAAAGGAAGATTTTGCCTATTTCCTCAAATTACTGAAAAAATATAAAAAAGAGTTGACCCCATTTTTTGACCCCATTTTCGAAAGGAGGGTCGCTGTTCCGACGAATAAGGAGGAACGTGTTAGCGACGCCTGCGAGTTGGTGAGCAGGCAGGTCACCGACTGAAGCGAAGCGAAAGGAGAGTCGCTGTTCCGACGAATAAGGAGGAACGTGTTAGCGACGCCTGCGAGTTGGTGAGCAGGCAGGTCACCGACTGAAGTGAAGCGAAAGGAGGTGAGAAAGGATGAAGGAGATAAACGATTTGCTCAGCGAAACTAATTCCCATGTAATAAGAGAGGTCTTAGATTCAGGAGGAGTCATTGTGGGAATAAAAGCTGAAGGATTTGCTGGAGTTCTTATTGAAGACCAGAAGCTCACAGATAGCCTGGCTAAGAAAGTTGAGAAAGAAGCCGGGGTTAAAGGATTTATTTCCACCGATGAACTACCAAAATATGGTCTCAATAAACAAGACAAAAGGAACATCGAGGAAGCTTTCGGAGTTAAGGAGGGTGATGTAGTTATTCTGGTAGCTGACCAGAGGGAGAAAGCGGAAAAAGCAATTCAAATTATTGAAGCAGAAATAGCCAAACGTAAAGAATAGTCTACTGTTTCAGGAGATAGATGAGAAGAATTCTGTTCAGGATAGTTCTTATTTTATCTTTTCTATTTCTTTCCTTTTTGGGAATGTTCTTAGAGCAGGTAGACTCCTCAGCTCTCAAAGGAGGTAGAGGAAAAGTGAAGGAGAAAAATATTAAATTACCCTCGCCTAAGACAATTGGCAGGATGAGCCTTGAGGAGGCGATAGTAAACAGGCATTCGGTTAGAAGCTTCAGTAAGAAAGAATTGTCTTTAGAGGAGATTTCTCAGCTTCTCTGGGCTGCGTATGGGCAAAGGGATGTCGATTCGGTGACAGGTGCTTCCAAGACTGTTCCCTCTGCAGGCGCTCTCTATCCCATGGAAATCTATCTCGTTTCTCCCAATGGAGTCTTTCACTATTTTCCTTCAAACCACAGTTTAAAAGAGATTTCGGACAAAGACCTCCGCTCTGCTCTTTCCCGCGCTGCTTTATGGCAGGAAGCAATCGCCGGGGCAGCAGTCGATTTTGTGATTACTTGCGTATACGATAAAATATGTTGGAAATATGGAGAGAGGGGCATGAGGTATGCTCATATAGAGGCAGGCCATATAGCCCAGAATATTCACCTTCAGGCAGTCTGTCTGGGTTTGGGTTCCGCTCCTATTGGCGCATTTAGCGACACTGCTGTGCAAAAAGCGCTGTATCTACCAAAAGATAATATACCACTCTACATTATCCCGGTAGGACATCCAGAATAGTAAAGAGAAGAAATGAGAAAAGTCATTACAATTCTTGTCCTAATAGTGATAGTAGTTGCTCTTACTGGGGTACTCTTCTATTTTGCAAAAAGACCCTCCCCTAAACCAAAGGATAGAACACCTACCAGTGAACAACATCCTCCCCAACCAGCCTATGGAGATATAATCATCGAGGCATCTATTGGAGATGCCAGTTATTTGAATCCTATTCTTGCCAGTGACAGCGCTTCCGGTGACATAAATGGTTATGTCTATAATGGGTTAGTGAAATATGACAAAAATCTTAAGCTGATAGGAGAACTGGCAGAATCATGGGATATATCTGAAGACGGGTTGGTAATTACCTTCCATCTTCACAAAAACGTGAACTGGCATGACGGAGAACCTTTCACCAGTGAAGATGTTAAATTTACTTATGAAAAGTTGGTCAACCCCAATACTAGGACGCCTTATGCCTCGGATTACCTTATGATTGACAGGCTTGAAATTGTTGACCCTTACACAGTGAAGATAATATATAAGGAGCCTTTCTCTCCTGGATTGGAAAGTTGGGGTATGGGAATTATTCCCCAGCATATTTTTGAGAAAGGAGACTTTAATAACCATCCTGCCAACCGGCACCCTATTGGAACAGGGCCTTATAGATTTGTGGAGTGGAAGACAGATGAGCGGATAGTCCTGGAAGCAAATGAAGACTATTTTGAAGGAAGACCATATATCGGTCGTATAATATACAGGATTGTGCCAGACCAGGCGGTACAATTTTTGGAGCTGAGGAAGGGGACGATTGATACAATGGGACTGACTCCAGACCAATTCCAAAAAGAAGCCGTAAGCAAGGAGTTTCTGGACAGCTTTAATAAATTTCGCTATTCCAGT
>Ga0307377_10002213_pt1 | contig 23236 bp, 18 predicted proteins | sample TR3MG_FD_202535 | JGI IMG/M metagenome (GOLD analysis project Ga0307377, IMG submission 202535) | Soil microbial communities from Risofladan, Vaasa, Finland - TR-3 | ecosystem: Environmental > Terrestrial > Soil > Coastal area > Acid sulfate soil | place: Finland: Risofladan, Vaasa | collected...
GCAAATGGTCAACAAATCTTAGAAAAGATAAACCAACCGTTGACTGGCCACAAATACAAAAACAGCTTGAAACTATCGGGAAAGTTAATAAAGTAAATGTTTTAGGCTTTGACCAGGTTGAATTTGTTATTAATGATGTTAAAATAACATTCCTAACCTTGCCAAAAAGGCTAAGCCCGGTAGATAACCTTGTTCCTGTCATAAATAACATAAAAGCAGCGGATCTCGCTTCCCTTGGAGTAATGAAGGTTGAATTATCGTTAAGTAGAAGCGAGTGGAGGGATTATTACGATATTTATTCGTTGTTAAGGGAAGGTCAATCATTAAAAGTCATGATTGACGGTGCCAGTAAATATTCAAACCACGTATTAAAAACAAGAGATGCCCTTATTTTCTTGTCAAATGGCAGCAATTATAAAAAAGGCAAAGATTTTAACCTTTTAAAACCTTTTTATGATGTAGATAGCAAGACTATTGAAGAATTAGTTAAATCTAAAATAACAAAAGAATATACTTAAGATGTTCCTGCAGTAGAACAAATTGCAGGAAAAATTAAAGACAAAGGATTATCAATGGTAGTATCCTAAAAAGTGTGTCAAAGTGAATTTTTAAGTTAAATTTTTAATCTTTGATTTTTTTCTTTCTATTTTCTTCTTACCTTAGAACTACTCTTATAAAAACAGATTATTCTTTAAAATGGGTCAAATGAAAACAAAAGCCATCATCTTAAATAAGAGAACAAAGATATGTTGTCTGATTATCTTTTTTTCATTAACACTATCCCCGATATCAGTTAATGGTCAGGTAAAGTATAACTCTGCCAACGAACTTCGTGAAGCAGAGATGGGAGTAGAAAGAGTAGCCAGGTATTATCTTCCTGCTTACTCCACAAAAGCTAATAATAATAACGAAACCCGATGGGTGCAGATTGATTTGGGACAGGTGAAAAAGATAGACGGAATAAAACTACTTCCCGGGGTACAGGGTTGGGGACCCGCTTCCGGCGGTTTCCCTGCGCGTTTTAAAATTGAAGTCTCTGATGAGGCGGATTTCAGGTATTCAATTATGTATGAAGATTATACCTTGAAAAAAGAGTTCCCAAATCCTGATGATGAGGTTGTTACATTTGATTCAAAAGAGGTTAACGGAAGGTATGTTCGTCTTACAGCAACAATACTCAGGGACAATAAACTGGCAATGACAAAAATCATGGTTCTCTCTGATGGCTTAGATATTGCCGGGGGATGTACTGCTACAGAATCAAACCCTGGCAAGGATTCCCATATTGAATTGCTGACTCGTCCGCCACGTCCGCAAGGTGAATATGTTGTTACCAATAACCCCGGGAATGTGATGCCGGTGGAAACATGGAAACCGGTAGCTTATAGGGCTCAAACACCTTTGGGAGGTGTGCATCTGAGCGATGGCTTATTTAAAAAAACAATGGAAAACAATATCAGCTATCTGATGAACTCGTTTACTTTCGATCAGCTGGCTCGTAATTTCCGCGTGAAAGCAGGTCTTCCTGTTGAACCTCTTGAAGACAGGTTTAAAAATATGTGGTTCCGGATTCTTCCCGGATCTGAGGCGGCACGTTTCCTTACAGGAGCCGGAAATACTTTGCGGTGGATAGAAAATGTCGGTTTGCGAAAAGAGATTCGGATGTAACATGGCGACCATTCTCCTAACTCCCATCATTGCATGAATACTTGTTGTGAGGGACAGGGAACAAGGGTGTTCGGCTCACTTCCCGAGTACATTTATTCAATTGCTGACGATGGCATCTTTGTTGATTTGTATTCAGCATCAGAAATAGATTATACTATTCAAAATAACACCATGAGCCTGAAGATGAAGACCCAATTTCCTTACGATCCGAAAGTGGAAATTAGTGTAGGAAATGACAGTCCCATGAAAAATAAAATTCGTATTCGTATCCCATCCTGGGCTTCCGGCAAGATGGCCATAATGGTCAATGGCAAAGGAGCCGGAAAGGGAACCCCGGGTACCTATTTCGTTATTGACAGGGAGTGGAAAAATGGGGATCTGATTTCATTTACCCTCCCGATGGATTTCAAAGCAACAAAATATACAGGGATGGAAAAGGGCTTTGAAGAGAATCACTATGCTATTGAGTATGGACCAATATTAATGGCAATGGTTGGCGTTAAAGCAAAGAAGTTTGATATTGGTGTGAAATCGGGTCCTGAAGATATTGAAAAACTGCTTATCCCGGTTCAGGGCTTACCTTTGCATTTTTCAATTGAAGGGGATAGCCAATTTGAGTATTGGCCATATTTTGAGGTACAGGAAGAGCCATTCTCGTGTTTTCCCGAGCTTCTAAAATAAATTATAACAGAAACAATTCAGGATTATATTATTACCTTAAATCCGCAAGAAAAAATCAGACAACAAATTTGAGTTTATCCCTGATTAGAAGTAAAGTTGGTGCTTTGAGTAGATAGTTCTATTATCCCACGTAATATTGTATCTGCACTTGGGACATGGTTGCCCGGGATAGATTTTAGATGTTTCCCTAAATGAGTTTGAATATTTTCGGCATCATATCCTCCGGAATAAAAAATATTGAATTGGGTTTTAATGATATCGCTGTATGAAAAACCAACAGTTTTAACTCTTGTACCTAATTCGTTATCAATTAGTTGGCTTATTTCAGTTATGTTAAGAGAATTATTAACAAAAGAAATCCCTGCAAATGGACTTACATAAGTTGATATTTTTTGTATTTTCATATTGTTGATAATTTTTTGCGGATTTAAGTAGATACAGAAAGTCATGGAGATAGTTAAATGTTTTATTCAATTATTTTTTAAAAAAATCACACATTTATGCTAAAGTTTAATGAACTATTGTAAACATTTATCTTATAAAAGTATTATGGAAAAGCAAGATCAAAGGGCATATGACTTATTGGCTGAACGCCTGGCAAAAAAAGGAATTTCCATCGAGAATATAAAAAAGCGATTAAAGGAACAAGTCATTGAGCTGCCTTCCTGGGCGGTAGGCAATTCTGGTACCCGGTACGGTACCTTTCGTAATCCTGGTGCTGCGATCACGATATGGGACAAAATAGATGATTGTGCAGAAATTCAGAGACGAGTGGGTATATGCCCAAAAATGGCATCCCACGTATTATGGGATGTCACTGAAGATGGAAAATTCACTCCTGTAAAGGAATATGCAGAAAACCTGGGGATGTCGATTGGTACGGTGCATCCCAACACCTTCATGGGCCAGCAATTCCGGTTGGGAAGTATTTGCAATCCTTTCGAAGAAGTGCGTCAGAGCACCATCGAACACTTCAGGGAATGCGTTCGCATTACCAGGGAAATGGGATCAAAATACATTGGTATCTGGCTGGCTGACGGTACCAATTATCCCGGTCAGGACAACCTGTGCGAAAGGAAACACAGGTTGGAAGAAGGCCTTCAATCTCTTTACAAGGCGATGGATCCGGATATGACACTCCTTGTGGAATATAAGCCTTTTGAACCGGCCTTTTACACTACTGACCTCATGGATTGGGGCATGTCATACCTGGTATGCAAAAAATTAGGTGAACGTGCAAAGGTATTGGTGGATTTGGGCCATCACCTGCCTGGAGTCAATATAGAGCAAATCATTGCCATATTGCTGGATGAAAACAAATTGGGTGGGTTTCACTTGAATAACCGCAAATACGCCGATGATGATCTGATGGTTGGCTCTATCAATCCCTTTGAACTATACCTGATATATTGCCAGCTGGTGGAATCCCTTGAGGATGGTCAGGGTGATAAAACCTGTTATATGCTTGACCAGTCTCACAATATTGAACCTAGTATCGAAGGTATTATACAGTCTGTAATGAATGCACAAACTGCTTTTGCCAAAGCACTGATCCTGGAACAGAAAACTTTAAAAATTTTCCAGCAAGAAGGAGATGTAATGATGGCCAACCGCACTATTATGGAAGCGTATGAAGCAGATGTTCAGCCACTTATCAAGGAGGTTCGGTCTGAAATGGGACTTGAACCAGATCCGTTAATAGCTTACCGCCAGGGAGGCTACGCGAAAAAAATCGCACAGAAAAGAAAGGATCAGGGAAAAAATACTTTAGGAGGTTAATCAATATGACATCAAAAGAACGAGTAATTAAGGCATTGAGGCGGGAAGAGCCCGACCGTTTACCTACTTTCGAATGGATCATTCATCCCGGCATAATCAAAGTTCTGACAGGTCAGGAATCAGCGATCGAATTCATACGGATGATGGGGTTGGATGGTATAGCGCTTGGGACCGAAACAACAGATCCAACCTCCACTATGAAAAAGGTAAAGGTGGATAATCGTCACTTCAGGGATGAGTGGGGCATCGTACGTGTGTCATACGATGAATATCCTAATGCGGTGGGGCACCCGATACAGTCCGAGGAGGATATGAAGTTCCTTTCCATCCCGGATCCGGATGCGGAATACCGCTTTGACAATATCACAGAAGCCATGAAGGAGCTGGATGGGGAAAAGGCCGTTATCATTCGCCTGAGGGATGTGTTTTCACAACCGAGGGACCTGATGGGCTTCGAGAACTTCCTGACGGGTTTTTACACCCAGCCGGATCTGGTGACCCGGCTCATGGAGATCAGTGTTGACTATAACACACGGCTTGCTAAAAATGCACGTGAAATCGGGGGAGAAATAATTGTTGTTGGAGACGACATTGCCGATAGTAAGAGTACATTGATTAGTCCTGAAATCTACCGCGAAATGATACTTCCCCATTTCCGACGGTTGATCAGGAATTTCAAAGATATGGGATTTTACGTGATCAAGCATACTGATGGCAACATCTCTGATGTGATAGATGATATCATTTCCTCAGGTATCGACTGCCTCGATCCCATCGATCCGATGGCCGGAATGGATATCGGGAAGATCAAGGATCAATACGGATCACAGGTTTGCCTGAAAGGGAATATAGATTGTGTAAAGACCCTCACTGAAAAAAGCGAAGCCGAGGTGATTGCAGAGGTCAAGGATTGCATTCTAAAGGCTTCGATAGGTGGTGGACATATCATATCGTCCAGCAATTCTATTCATTCGGGTATCGATCCGTTCAATTATAAAGTATTTCTCGAAGCCATTAAGGATTATGGCCGTTATCCATTAGATATTGATAGACTAAAATCATAATATGGTTATGAAAAAATACCTTGCATTTGATCTCGGTGCAGAAAGCGGACGCGCTGTTATAGGATTAATCGAAAATAATCTCCTGAATTATAATGAGATATATCGTTTCCCCAATAAAAGCGTCGAACTCAATAGCAATTTGTACTGGGATGTTTTGTGTATCTATGACCACCTTTTACAGGGACTTAGGTCCTGTTCAAAGATTTATGGAAAGGATATCCATGGTATTGGGATTGACAGTTGGGGAGTGGATTACTGTCTTATTGATGTTCAAGGCAATCTGGCCGGCAATGCTCATCACTATCGCGATTCCCGAACAACCGGTACCCCTGAAATTATTGATAAAATCTTCGGCAAAAAGCAGCTTTATGACATTACCGGAATTCAGATGCTCCAGATAAATACACTTAACCAACTCATCGCGTCTAAAAAGGTAAATGATCCGGTCATGATTATCGCAGATAAATTGCTTTTCATTGCCGATTTTTTCCACTATTGCTTTAGTGGGATTAAGGTGGCAGAGTTTACCGCAGTCAGCATTTCCCAACTATTCAACAATAAAACCTTCCAGTGGGATGAACGGATATTTGATGCGTTTGATCTGCCAAGCCGAATCTCTCCTGAGCTTGTGTATGCGGGCACGGTCATCGGTCGCCTCAAACCGGAAATTGCCCTGGAAACTGGCTTGAATCAGACTAAAGTGATAGCACCTGCAGTACACGATACTGCCAGTGCAGTGGTAAGTATTCCTGCCACTTCCGAAAATGGTTGGGCTTTTTTGAGTTCTGGTACCTGGTCCATCCTGGGATTGGAACTTGATGCACCTATTATGGATGAAAGAAGTATGGCTTTCAATATTTCGAATTCTGGCGGAGCATTTGGTAAAACACTTTATCTAAAAAATGTGATGGGATTGTGGATTATCCAGCAATGCAAAAGATACTGGAATAAGGACAACCCATCGCTTGATTACACCGATCTTGTAAACCTGGCATTTAAGGCGGCTCCATTCAGAGCATTTATCGATCCGGATGATATTTGTTTTCTCAATGCGAAAGATACCCCCAATGAGATTTTGAAATTTTGTAAAAAGGCTGATCAATTTGTTCCGGATAAAGAAGATATTGGCACGATCAGCAGGATCATATTTGAAAGCCTTGCCATGAAATACCGTTTGGTTCTTGAGCAATTAATGGAAGGATCAGGAAGCAATGTGGAAGTTTTGTATATCATTGGCGGCGGAAGTAAAAATGAACTCTTGAACCAATATACTGCTAATGCAATTAACAGGAAAGTATTTGTCAGCTCTGAAGAAGCCTCTTCCATCGGTAACATCATGATGCAGGCAGCGGGCGATGGGTTATATGGATCACTCAGGGAAGTTCGGCAAATCGTAAAAGCTTCTTTTGATGTTAAAGAATACTCTCCCCTCAATCAAAGGCAATGGAAAGTACAATATGATAATTTCAGAAACCTTATAACTCAATAAAACATTAGATATATTATGACGATTATCACAGGCATTTTTATTGTTATTTTATCAGGCATACTTAACGGAAGTTTTGCCGCTCCCACAAAAAAAATCAGATTTTGGAAGTGGGAAAACACTTGGCTGGTTTATTCCTTTGTAAGCATGATCTTAATTCCAGCTGGTATTACATTCATATTCGCTCCTGAACTCCTGAGCATCTATTCATCGGTTCCTCTTTTTAAAATCCTGCAAGTTGCCTTTTTTGGTTTCTGCTGGGGTATCGGATCAGTCATGTTTGGGCTGGCCATTTACCTGATGGGCATCTCTGTTGGATTTACAATTGTGATAGGAGGTACTGCTGCGTTTGGATCATTAATTCCTTATATTATTGATCATTCAAAAAATTCTCTTTGGACTGATGACTTGGTCATGACAATTGCTTTGATTCTCACTATATTGGGTATTGCTATTAGCAGTAATGCCGGTAAAATCAGAGAGAATGAAAAGGCTATTGGCATGGAGGAGAGAACCTTAAAGAAGAATACTTTTAAGAAAGGTTTGATTATAAGTGTTTTAGCAGGATTGCTTAGTAGTATGCTCAATTGGGCATTCTATTTTGGACTGCCAATTGCTGCTTCAGCTAAAGAAATGATGCATTCCCAAACAAGCAATCTGATTGTTATCAATCATTCTATATGGTTTATCGCATTATTGGCAGGATCTGTACCCTTTTTGTTTTATTGTGGATACTTATTAATTCGAAAGAGAACCTATCAACTGTATTTTAAATCCGGAAATGAAATTAATTGGTTTTACGCTGTACTCATGGCTCTGATATGGGAGGGTTGTATTATATTCTATGGTATCGGAGCTTCAAAAATGGGTGTCATGGGAACATCTCTTGGATGGCTGATTCTGATGTCGATGACTGTAATTTTTGGTAACATCTGGGGCTTCATGAGCGGAGAATGGAAAGGTGCTTCCCTAAAATCCCGAAAGCTTATGTATATAGGTATGTCTTTTTTGTTGATAGGAATCATCGTAATTACCCTGGCAAAAATTTAAAATTAGATATTCAAGAAAGATTCAAAATGAAAAAAATAATTCTTACGTTATTATTTCTGGAAATTTTTTGCAGCAAAATAAAAGACTTCTCTTTTTATATAGGGTACCTCTAAAAAATAATTGTTAGTATAAAAACTAAAGAAAATACAACTTTATTTAGAATTTGACACCTAAAAAAATGATTATGAAAAAACACTTTAAAAACAACCCAAAGCGATTTGTAATACTATCCATACTTTTGCTTTCATTAGCCGGTATGGCTCTTGTAACGTGTAAATCTCCTTCGACTGAAGCAATTGTCGACTTTGAAAACGGATTTTTAAATCCGCCACAAAATTCTAAGCCGCGCATATGGTGGCACTGGATGAACGGTAATATAACCAGGGAAGGAATTAAGGCCGACCTTGAGTGGTTGAACCGCGTGGGCTTTGGTGGTTTCCAGAGTTTCGACGCCGGAATGGCTACACCGCAAATCGTCGAAAAACGGCTGATCTACATGACTCCTGAATGGAAGGATGCCTTTTTCTATACTACAAAGTTAGCAGATTCGCTTGGTTTCGAAATGTCTATAGCAGGATCACCGGGTTGGAGCGAGAGTGGTGGCCCATGGGTGAAGCCTGCTCAAGCCATGAAGAAACTTGTGTGGAGCGAGATTCGGATTAAGGGTGTCCATCCCTTTACCGGTACTTTGACCAAACCACCAACTTCTACAGGTACATTTCAGAATATTGCCAATGGAGAAAGTAAAAAGGAATATTACGCCGATGCTGCAGTGGTAGCATATCGTGTGCCTGAAAATGATATTCCAATATCAGAACTGAAGCCTAAAGTCACTTCAAGTAGTGGAAAATTTGATATTACTGTTCTCAGTGACGGGGATCTGGCAAAAACTAAATTTTTACCGGCAACCCCTCCAAGCGACAAATCATGGATACAGTTTGAATTTTCAAAACCTGAAACTTTTCAGTCTATCACCGTGGTAGTAGGTGGTAATAGAGGCCGCAGTAACCAGGCGCTTGAAATCAGCGATGATGGACTCCAATTCAAGACAGTCTTAGATATTAAAAGTGGTAGAGCACCCCAAAATACAATAACATTTTCACCAACTACGGCCAGATATTTTCGTGTAACATTTACTACACTGGCAACACAAGCCACTCCAGTTGGAATACAAATAGCAGAGCTTGTCCTGCATTCCGTTGCCCGGGTAAATCGTTTCGAGGAAAAAGCAGCATTTAGCACAGCAACGGACCTTGCTACAGCCTTAACACCGACGATTAATGCTGCGGAGGCCATTAGTAAAGCAGATGTGGTGGATCTGACATCGAAGATGCAGCCAGATGGCACACTCAACTGGACTCCTCCGGCCGGTCGCTGGATTGTTTTGCGTCTGGGCTATTCATTAACAGGCAAGACAAATCATCCGGCTTCACCCGAAGCAACAGGTCTTGAAGTGGATAAACTTAATGCCGATTATGTGAAAGCCTATTTAAACAATTACCTTGATCAGTATAAAGATGCAACCGGCGGACTGATGGGGCAGAAGGGCCTGCAATATGTGATCTTCGATAGTTGGGAGGCTGGTGTACAGAACTGGACCGATAAAATGATAACCGAATTTAACACTCGCCGTGGCTATGATATTATTCCATGGTTGCCGGTTCTCACCGGGCATATAGTAGAGAGCGCTGAAGCCAGCGACCAGTTCCTTTGGGATTTTCGTAAAACTATTGCTGATCTTACGGCAGAAAACCATTATGATCAGCTGACTACTCTACTTCATGAACGAGGTATGGGAAGCTATATTGAGGCACATGAAGGTGGCCGTGCATTGATCGCTGACGGCATGGAAGTTAAACGCAAAGCCGACATTCCAATGAGTGCCCTTTGGACACCCAATACAGTAGTTGGCGGTAAGATACGTACCGTATATAAAGCCGATGTACGTGAATCAGCATCCGTTGCCCACATTTACGGACAGAACCTGGTTGCCGCTGAGTCTATGACATCAGTTGGCAGCCCATGGGCCTGGTCGCCCGAATCATTGAAACCAACTGCAGACATGGAATTTGCAAATGGTGTGAACCGCATCGTTCAATCTGTTTCGGTTCATTCGCCGAGTAATGATAAAATACCGGGACTCAGCCTCGGTCCTTACGGTCTATGGACCAACAGACATGACACATGGGCAGAACAGGCTAAGCCATGGCTAACATACCTGGCTCGCAGTTCTTATATGCTTCAGCAGGGAAAATTCATTTCTGACGTTGCCTATTTCTATGGTGAGGACAATAACATTACAGCACTTTTCGGTAACAAATTACCTGATGTTCCCTCAAGCTATAATTACGACTTCGTAAACGCTGATATTGTTGTAAATGTACTGTCAGTTAATAAAGGACAGATAATCACACCCAGCGGGATGAGCTACCGTGTGCTTGCTCTTGATGCTAATAGTAAGTATATGTCTTTGCCAGTATTACTCAAGATCAGCACAATGGTGAAAGCCGGAGCAGTTATAGTTGGTGAAAAACCGGTTGGTACACCCAGTCTCAGTGATGACCAGGCTGAGTTCAAAACTATTGTTAATGAGCTATGGACAAACGAAAAAGGCGAAAACAGTATAGGCAAAGGAAAAGTATATGCCGGACAGACGATTGCCGAAGTTCTTACTTCATTAAAGATCACACCCGATTTTGAATATACAAAACCGCAGAGTAACACTGAACTTTTATTCGTTCACCGTAAATTGGATGATATTGATATCTATTGGGTGAATAACCGCAATAATAGAGTGGAAGATATTGAAACAACCTTCAGGGTTAATGGAAAAGCAGCCGAAATATGGCATCCTGAAACAGGCCTTATTGAAGAGGCTTCTTATAATATCGCGGAAGGGCGCACAACAGTACCGTTGAGAATGGAACCAAACGATGCCGTGTTCGTTGTTTTCCGTAAAAAAGCCAAAGGTTCATCTCTTAAATTGACGCCACCGGTCGAAACACAACTAACTGTTATTGATGGTGCCTGGAATGTCAGTTTTCAGAAGGACCGTGGAGCACCTGCACAGATAGTCCTCAATCAGTTAACCTCATGGAGTGAAAACAGTGACCCGGGAGTCAAATATTTCTCCGGAACAGGAAGCTACACAAAAACAATTCAGGCCCCTGCCGGCTGGTTCAAGGAGGATTCACAAATATGGCTTGACCTGGGATCGGTTAAAAACCTTGCTGAAGTGGTAGTGAATGGAAAATCATTGGGAATAGTGTGGAAAACACCATTCCGAGTGAATGTGACAGAGGCCTTGAAACAGGGTGAAAATGTACTGGAAGTAAAAGTGACCGACCTATGGGTAAACAGGCTGATCGGTGACCTGCAACCAGGTATGAAAACGAAAATCACTTATACAACACAACCATTTTATCAGGTTGATTCACCGCTGGTGCTTTCAGGACTTCTGGGACCGGTGAAGATTGTTAGATTATCAAAAAACTAGACTATAACAGAAAAATTAGTTACTGAGCCGGTTAAGCGTATTGGCAATAACCGACCCAATAATCCGGTCATAACGATCGCGGGGATTCCTGTAATAAATCAATATTGTATAATCATTTTCGGTTTCGTAGTGGCTGCCCTCAAATATTGATGCAGTACCATCAGAATCACCATTTTTCAGAAAAACATATTCATAGTTATACCATCCTTGTTTCAGTAGCATTGTACACTCATATTCTCGTCTTTCCTGATTATATGTCATAATATTATTTTGGTCAAACGACCAGTTATTGAGATCGCCTGATACATAAATGCTACCTTCAGGTATCATTTGTTTTGAAGGAAGAGTAAAATATACGTACACATAATCTGCATCGATGTTGGGTTTTTGACCTTCCTGAATAGCTATGAAATATTTCCCGTTGAAGTCCTTCCAATAGAAATATGGTTTAAACTCCCTGTTTCCTGAGGGAGAAAGAGAAACATTATAGTTTGGAATAACAAAATCTATACTTTTAATATATTCGGAAAGGTATCGGATGCTTTTTATATCGAAATAGCGGAATTCATTTCCCCCTTTAAAAATATTCTTATCGGATAATGAATTGTATTTGAGTTCATTATTACCATAGAAATCGGGTTTGAGATTGTTTTTTGCATTATCCCATCTACCGTTCTGGAGAATAGAAGCATAGATGTTTCTGTAGGGATCAATAATGTTTTGTCCAGTATAGTTAACAGTGAAGTCGACTTGTTGATGCGTGTTATTGTCTTTTGTCATCTGGGGTCTGTGGGCTGTAATATTAATATTTACAGCATCTTCAGTTATTATAAATCTTTGAATAATTGCTGGTTTTTCCGGATATCCAATAGGGTATATTAATAGAATGTAATTACCCGAAAGTTTTAAACTTATCATGTCATTAGGAAAACTGAGTTCATAATGGTAATAGCTGACTGTTGTATTGAACGAGGCTTCATAGTCTTCAATGGGGTTATCCTCATACCCATCGAAATAGTCATTTGGGAATATATCTGATTTTTTCCAGTCTTTATCACAATGTATAAATTTATAATAGTAGGTCTCAGCCTGATCATCAAGGAGGTCAAAATGGAAAATCAACTTTTCACTATTGTTTAATTTTAATATAGGATATGACAGATTCCAACCCTCCCTGTAGAGTTGTACAGTTTTTATCTTATCATTATAGATGTGATTTGTATAGATAAATGAATCAGAAAAAAATTCTTGTCCGTGTAATGGAAAGATGTTACAAAATAGTAAAAAACCTAAAAAACATTTCATATTAGCTTGTTTTCCTATTTTATGACTATCAGGAATGAATAATAATAATCTGAGAAATGCTTTTACCATGCATGTACTCATCCCCCCGGCCCCCTTCTCTTGCAGGCAAAAGAAGGGGGGGAGATTCTTCTTAGCCCCTCTTTGCAGGGACGACCGTAAAGTAATTGCCCAGTGGGCAATTTTAGGGAGGAGCCAGACTGCAGGGATGGCAGAGAGGGGTTGGGGTGAGTTCATGTGATTATATAATGGATATTTAAGCACTTAAAATAGTTTATTATTGAAAGCCGATACTCATTTTCTTTTTTTAAACACTAAAAATAAAGAAATGTTGTATCATATTTGACACTTATGATTAAAAGTACGGAGGTATTTATATTTTTGTAAATCATTTTTTAAAAAATTAACAAGGCGGAGGGGTGTTATTGCGGATTTTGGATTTTGGATTGCGGAATAGTAAGCTAATTAATAAGAGAAAATGACAAAAGATGAACTAAAGAAAAGAACTAAAAAGTTTGCATTAATGATTATAAAGTTGGTAGATGATCTTCCTAATTCTCTAGCCGGACGGACAATCGGAAATCAGATTATTAGATCTGGGACCTCAGTTGGTGCAAATTATCGTGCTGCTTGCAGGGCCAGGAGTAATGCAGATTTCATATCAAAAATAACTATTGTAGAAGAAGAATGTGACGAATCTTTATTTTGGCTTGAGCTCATTGCGGAAGCAGATTTACTTAAAAAAGAAAAATTTCAGGATATAATTAAGGAGGCTGATGAACTTACTGCAATTTTTACTGCATCGGGTAAAACAGCAAGACAGAATAATCCGAACCGAGCCGCCAAACGGCGGCGAGCTCGGCGAAGCCAAATCACCAATCCGAACCGAGCCAAAGGCGAGCTCGGCGCAGCCAAATCCGAAATTTTCATAAAAGAGACACAACAAGATTGACTTTATACCAGTATTAAATATTTTAATTATATCATTTACATGTCATCATCATTGAAACTTAAAAAAGGACTTGACATCAGGTTAAAGGGGGGGGCAGAAAAAGTACTTGTTTCGGATATGCAATCGGAACTCTATGCTGTCAAACCGATTGACTTTCCCGGCCTGACACCTAAACTGGATATTAGACCGGGAGATAAGGTGTTAGCAGGAACTCCTGTTTTTCATGATAAAAACCGGCCGGAGATTCTGTTTACATCACCAGTTAGCGGTAAAGTTCGCTCTATAATCAGGGGTGATCGTCGAAAATTACTCGAGATAGTTATTGAAAAAGAGGGTGATGAATTCATTGATTTTGGAAAATCAGATCCGGATAGTTTGAACAGAGAGAAGATTAAGGAGAGATTACTGCTTTCAGGATTATGGCCAGCTGTCAGGCAGCGTCCTTATCATGTTGTTGCTAATCCGGATCAGATACCTAAAGCAATTTTTATTTCCGGATTTGATACAGCTCCTCTGGCGCCGGATTTAAATTTTATCATGGACAATTCTCCTGCATCACTTTTCTCAGTTGGAATCACTGCACTGAAAAAGCTTACTGATGGAAAGATTAATCTTATCCTTAATGGGAAGGGAGATTCTTCAGAGGTATTAAAAGATGCCACGGAGGTTGAAATATCTCATGTTTCCGGGCCTCATCCTGCTGGTAATGTCGGAGTTCATGTACATCACCTTGATCCTATAAATAAAGGCGAAATAGTATGGTTTGTTAATCTTCAGGATGTAATAACAATTGGAAGGCTTTTTGAAGAAGGCAGATATAATCATGAAAGAATTGTTGCTCTTACAGGATCAGAAGTCCTGAATCCTCAATATTATAAGGTGCTTTGCGGTGCTTCCATTTCTAACTTAGTACAAGATAATGTCAAAGCTGGCAATCTTAGGTACATTAGTGGTAATGTCCTGACAGGATCCAAAATTGAATCGACCGGTTATCTGGGGTATTATGATTCGCAGCTTACTGTGATTCCTGAGGGTGACTACTTTGAATTTTTTGGTTGGATGATGCCGGGATTTGATAAGTTCAGCTTCACAAGAACTTATGCCTCGAGTCTGTTTCCTCGTAAAGCTTATGTAATGGATACTAACTTTCATGGTGGTGACCGTGCCTTTGTTATGACTGGTCAATATGAAAAAGTGGTTCCTATGGATATTTATCCCATGCAGTTATTGAAAGCTATTCTGGCTGAGGATATCGACATGATGGAGAACCTTGGAATATATGAGATTGCAGAGGAGGATTTTGCTCTATGCGAGTTTATTTGTTCTTCCAAAGTTGAGATTCAGTCTATTATACGTCAGGGATTGGATCTGATGATCACGGAAATGAGTTAATAACCTGAGATATTAAAATATAATGAATTCCTTAAGAAAACAGATTGATAAAATAAAACCACACTTTTCAGAAGGCGGAAAGTTTGGAAAGTTACGTTCCGTATTTGAAGGATTTGAGTCATTCTTATTTGTACCTGATAAAGTAACATTTAAAGGATCACATGTTCGGGATAGCATTGATCTGAAGCGGACTATGATAATTGTTGTTATTGCTCTTATTCCCGCTCTGCTGTTCGGCTCATATAATATTGGACTTTTCCATTTCTCTTCAATCGGCAAAGAAGCTGGAATTATAGGGATGACTTGGTTCGGATTTCTGAAGATTCTTCCTTTGATCGCAGTGAGTTATATTGTTGGTCTTGGTATTGAATTTATAGCAGCACAGATTCGTGGACATGAGATTAATGAAGGTTTCCTGGTTTCAGGAATACTTATTCCTCTGATTATGCCGATAGATGTACCTCTTTGGATGCTTGCAATTGCAACTGCTTTTGCCGTAATAATTGGTAAGGAGGTATTTGGTGGAACAGGGATGAATATTTTCAATCCTGCCCTTGTTGCAAGAGCTTTTGTGTTTTTTAGTTATCCCGGATGGATGACTGGAGATAAAGTATGGATTGAGGGATTAACTAAAGGACAAAACATAGTTGATGGTTTCTCCGGAGCTACTCCTCTGGCACTATGTGCTGCCGGTGACACAGCAAGTTTGCCTTCGTTCATGCAAATGTTTATAGGTACTATTCCAGGATCTGTTGGAGAAACATCAACACTTGCGATACTGATAGGTGCGTTGATTCTTGTAGTTACAGGAATAGGAAGCTGGAAAATTATTGTAAGTGTATTTGCAGGAGGTCTTGGTATGGGATTGTTATTAAATGCATTTGCTGTTAACCCATTTATGGAAGTACCCTCTTATTATCATTTTGTTATGGGAGGGTTCGCTTTTGGAGCAGTCTTCATGGCGACAGACCCTGTCTCTGGTTCACAAACGGAAAAAGGGAAATGGATTTACGGATTTATGATAGGGGTTATGTCAATCTTGATACGGGTTATAAATCCCGCCTATCCTGAAGGGGTGATGCTTGCAATATTACTGATGAACGTATTTGCACCACTCATCGACTATTTTGTTATTCAATCGAGTATTAATAAGAGGCTTAAACGGGCTGGAATCGCAACAAATAATTTAACAAGATGAAAGAGTTTAGTAACAGGTATATATTTATATTTTCATCGGTGATGGTGATTGTAGTGGCAACATTACTATCTCTGGCTGCCACTTTGCTTCAGCCACGTCAGTTGAAAAACCTGGAGTTGGAGAAAAAGAAAAGTATGCTCGAATCAATTGGGGTTCCATCAACCCGTGAAACGACAGAAAATCTTTATGATAAGTTTATCAATGAGAGTTTTGTTCTCAATTCAAAGGGTGATGTGGTTGATAGTGTAGAAGCATTTGGTGTCGTTTTGAGAGTTGAACAGAGAAAACCCCTTGAGCAACAATACATGCCGGTATTTAAGGCTGCTTCTGAAAAAGGTGATAAGTTAACAATCCTCCCGGTACAGGGTACGGGTCTTTGGGGTCCTATATTTGGCTATGTATCGGTTGAATCGGATATGAACACAATTTACGGTGTTACATTTGACCATACAGGAGAGACACCTGGACTTGGCGCTGAAATAAACACAACGTCGTTTGAGAGTATGTTCCCGGGCAAGAAACTATATGAAGCAGATAAATTTGTTTCAATAGGGGTTATAAAAGGTGGAGCTAAACCCGATGATGTGCATGGCGTTGATGCTATTTCCGGGGGTACAATAACCAGTAAAGGTCTTGAAAAAATGCTTCAGGACTGTATAGTAAAATACGATGATTATCTTTTAAAAAATAGAAATTAAATATGAGCAATCACGAAAAGGAGCCTATGTTTTCGGCCAGGAACCTTAAACTCCTTACCGGCCCTATAGGTAAAGATAATCCCATAACAATACAGGTTCTGGGTATATGTTCAGCACTGGCAGTAACCGCCAAGCTTGAACCGGCCATTGTTATGGCTTTGTCAGTTACAATGGTAATAGCAGTCTCAAATGTAGTTGTTGCAGCTATGAGAAAATTTATTCCTGACAGGATCAGGATTATTGTACAGCTTGTGGTTATAGCCACAATGGTGATACTTGTTGACCAGTTTCTTAAAGCCTATGCTTTTGATGTGAGTAAACAGCTTTCTGTCTTTGTGGGGCTTATAATTACTAACTGTATTATAATGGGACGTCTGGAAGCATTTGCAATGGCAAATAAACCATGGCCGGCATTTATTGATGGATTAGGTAATGGTGCCGGGTATGGAATTATTCTGATCGTAGTTGCCTTTTTCCGGGAGTTTCTTGGATCTGGTACAATATTTGGCTATCCGGTAATGGAAAAGCTTGGCTTGTATTCCATTGGTTATGAGAATAATGGTATGATGATACTTCCTCCTATGGCTCTGATTATTGTCGGACTTATTATCTGGTACCAGAGAAGCAAAGACAAGACCCTGATTGAGAATAAATAGATCTGGTAATTGCGGATTGCGGTCCGCCAACTGGCGGATCGATTCCGAAATCATTATAATTGAATAATAACAGGTTATTATACAGAGTACATTATGGAAAATCTTTTAAATATATTTATTAAGTCGATTTTTGTCGACAATATGGTTTTTGCATTTTTCCTGGGTATGTGTTCATACCTGGCTGTTTCAAAAACCGTTAAAACATCAATGGGACTTGGTCTTGCAGTAATATTTGTACTATTTATCACAGTCCCGGTAAATTTCATGATTGAGAAATACGTCCTGAAGAATGGTGCAATGATCTGGTTAGGTGAAGGAATGGGCGATGTCGATCTCAGTTTCCTTACATTTATGGTCTTCATAGCTGTAATAGCTGCTATTGTTCAACTTGTCGAAATGATAATTGAAAAATTCAGCTCTTCCCTTTATAACTCTCTGGGTATATTCCTTCCACTGATTGCAGTTAATTGCGCTATACTGGGTGCATCACTTTTTATGCAGGAGAGAGAATATGAAAATGTTATAGAAGCAACAGTTTTCGGACTTGGATCAGGGGTTGGTTGGTTACTGGCTATAGTTGGAATTGCTGCTATTAGAGAGAAATTAAAATATAGTAACATCCCCGATCCACTGAAGGGACTTGGAATAACATTCATATTAACAGGTCTGATGGCAATTGGTTTTATGGGATTTATGGGAATTAAACTATAACTGAAATAGAAGAATTATGATTTTAGCTCTTTCAACTGGCGGTACAATATTATATAGTATCATAGTTTTTTTACTTATCATTTTATTACTTGTCAGTATACTTCTTTTTGCAAAGGACAAGCTGATTCCAAAAGGAAAAGTTAACCTAAACATCAACGATAGAGAATTGGAAGTATCTCCGGGTTCAAATCTACTTGCCACTCTTTCCGGTAATGAGATATTCTTACCTTCAGCCTGTGGAGGAGGTGGTACATGCGGTATGTGCAAATGCCAAATTACAGACGGAGGCGGATCAATTTTGCCAACAGAAACAGGTTTTTTTACTCGCAAGGAACAGCAAAACCACTGGCGTTTGGGATGCCAGGTAAAGATCAGGGAAGACCTGACCATTAAGGTGCCGGAAGCGGTAATGGGAATAAAAAAATGGGAGTGTGAAGTTGTCTCAAATAGAAATGTTGCAACATTTATTAAAGAGTTTGTAGTAAGACTGCCTGAAGACGAATCCCTCAATTTTGATCCGGGAGCTTATGTGCAGATTGATGTTCCGAAATATGAGACTAGTTTCAAGGATTTTTTGATTGAAGATCAATTTAAAGATGACTGGGATCAATTCAGGATGTGGGACCTTAAAGTAAAGAACAGTGAAGAGACTTTCAGAGCTTACTCAATGGCTAATTATCCTGCTGAAAAAAACCTTATTAAATTAAATATCAGGATTGCAACACCACCCTGGGATAATGGGAAAAAGCAATTCCAGAATGTCCCTTCGGGCTTATGCTCTTCTTATATCTTTTCACGTAAACCTGGTGACAAAGTAATGATATCTGGTCCATATGGAGAGTTTCATATTAAAAATACTGACAGCGAAATGATCTATATTGGAGGTGGAGCCGGGATGGCTCCTCTGAGGTCGCATATCTTCCATCTTTTCAACACTTTAAAAACAAAACGCAAAGTAACTTACTGGTATGGGGCAAGATCTTTAAGAGAAGTGTTTTATGAGGATGAGTTCAGGGCTATTGAGAAGAAGTTTTCTAATTTTACTTTTAACCTGGCTCTGTCAGAACCACTCCCTGAAGACAATTGGAAAGGTTATACCGGGTTCATTCACAGGGTCCTCCTTGATAATTATCTATGTTCACATGAAGAGCCGGAAGATATTGAATACTATTTCTGTGGGCCACCTCAAATGAATGATGCTGTTGTCAGAACACTCGACAACATGGGAGTACCAAAAGAGAATATTGCCTTTGATGATTTCGGAATTTAGTTTTATACCCCTGTATCACTCTGTTTATTCTCTGACCTGGGTTTTTTATTTAATAGAATAACAGAAGAATAGGTCAAGTTATATAGGGATTATTATAATATATACAATCAAACAAGTGAAAAGCAGTTTATTGGTATTTGCGTTTGTCCTGCTGCAAACTCTTTCATCATGTAAAGAGAAACAGGTATTTTCAAATTTTAATGGCTTCGTTCAGGGAACAACATATAGGATTATTTATGATAATACAAAAGAGATTAATCCTGAAGAGCTTAAGGTAAAAGTTGAAAAAATTCTTCATGATTTTGATATGTCATTGTCAATTTATGAGGACTCATCAATCATTTCAAAGATTAATCGTAATGAAGATGTCATTGTCGATTCTTTCTTTAAAGAAGTCTTCTTAAAATCCATGTTGTTGTCTGAAATGACAGCCGGTGCTTTCGATATTACTGTTGGTCCTCTTGTAAAAGCATGGGGATTCGGTCCCGACTCCCATAAGAATTTCTCAATTGAGAAGTTGGACAGCTTGATGAGCCTGGTCGGGATGAGTAAAGTATCTCTTGTTAATGACCATGTGATAAAATCTGATCCTGGTATATATCTTGATGTAAACGCGATAGCTCAGGGATACTCGGTGGATATCATCTGTCGTTATTTTGATAACCTCAGTATTCCGAATTACCTCATTGAGATCGGTGGTGAAATAAGGACCAAAGGAACTAAGGCTGGTGCATTCTGGAGAGTTGGTATAGACAGACCTGAAGATTTCAATATGTCGCCCGGACAAACCCTTCAGGCAATAATTAAAATAAGCGATAAAGCACTTGCCACTTCAGGGAATTACAGGAAATTTTATGTAGAAGATGGTATAAAGTATTCCCATACAATTGATCCAAGAACAGGTTATCCGGCTAAGAACAAGCTTCTTAGTGCGACTATTGTTGCAGACGATTGTATAACTGCTGATGGTATTGCTACCTCCTGTATGGTGATCGGGACTGATAGCGCTAAAGCATTCATTTTGGGTAATCCGGAACTTAGCGCTTACCTGATCTTCTCGGATGATAATGGTAACTTTAAAACATGGACATCAGAAAGCTTGAAAGAGAGTATTACGGAAGAGAATTAAATGTATTTTTCTTATACACAGTTGCTAAGTCGCAAAGGAACACCTTTAGTTTTCAGCCTAAAATCTTCCTTCACCGCATGATGAACATCCAGGGTAACCCTCTGTGGAATGGCAACCTGTATCTGTTGTCTGGGCACACGTAATACCTCTTTTCCTCATCTCTTTATTTCTGCTAATATGTGTTTCGGGAAACTTCCCATGTGATTTTATAAGAATTCGAATTCCAAATCCTATCATTGCTATTGATATGAATAATGCACTTAATAACAGTAGTTTAAAAAACATATTAATAAGCCTGTTTAAAATTTCGTAACTTTACATTGAGTTTTGAAATCTTCGAGTAAATATTGAAAGATCAAATATAGTTATCATTTTATCACTATTGATTAAACAACAGTTAATATAATTTGTTTGTTTAATGAGAAGAGGGTCAAAAACATATATTTTATTATTGAATTGGCATGATACAGAAAATAAATTTATCAAAAAGCAATACGAATAAAGATGAAATTCTTGCAGATTTTAAGTTAGCTAATCTGAGCAGAATCTTAAGTACCATTGGCAGGCGTGAGGTTCTTACCGGAAAAGCAAAGTTTGGCATTTTTGGTGATGGGAAAGAGATTATTCAATTAGCATTGGCAAAGCAGTTTAAGGACGGAGACTGGAGATCAGGATATTACAGGGATCAGACATGGATGATGGCCATGGGACATTACGACTCGCTGGAGTTTTTCCATCAGCTTTACGGAAATACCGACAGGAAGATAAATCCTGGCAGTGGAGGCAGGGTCTTCAATAATCATTTTTCAGTTCCTAATATCAATGTTGACGGATCGTGGCGTGATCTGACTAAACAGAAGAACTCCTCAGCTGATATTTCTCCTACAGCAGGGCAAATGCCACGTCTTCTCGGATTGGCATATGCATCAAAGTTATTCAGACAAAACAAAGATTTGCACCAGTTTTCAACCCTTTCAATGAAGGGAAACGAAGTAGCATTCGGATCCATAGGTGATGCAAGTACTTCTGAAGGGCACTTCTGGGAGACAATGAATGCAGCAGGTGTCCTTCAGGTACCTCTTGCAATCTCTGTTTATGATGATGGATATGGTATCTCTGTTCCTAAAAAATACCAGACAACAAAGGGGAGTATATCAGAAATTCTTAAAGGATTTGAAAGTGAAAAGGACAAACCCGGAATAAGGATATTTAAAGGAAAAGGGTGGGATTATCCGGGCCTTATAAAACTTTATGAAGAAGGGATTGCCTTATGCAGAAAAGAGCATACTCCTGTTTTGTTTCATATTGAAGAAGTTACTCAACCTCAGGGACATTCTACCTCCGGTTCTCACGAGAGGTATAAAAGTGAAAAACGGTTAAAATGGGAAGAGGAATTTGATCCAATAAAGAAAATGCGCGAATGGATACTGGATTCTGGTATTGCTACTTCTAAGGAGCTGGATGTGCTTATTACTGAGGCCGATGCTGAAGTAAAGGCATCTAGAAAGAAGGGGTGGGCGATGTTTCAGAATCCGATAAAGATTGAACGCGATGCTTTGGTAAAGATTATTAACGATCGTACTTGTGTATGTACTGATAAGACAAAAGAAGATACCGTTGAAAAATATATCGATGAACTGAAATCTGTTATTTCACCTATCAGGAAAGATAATTTTGTTACTGCCCGGAAAATTCTTAGGAATGTTTGCAGTACATGTATGAAAGCCGATAACCTGAAAGAGGAGCTTCAGGGGTGGCTCATTCGTAACTATGAAGATGCTGAAAACAGTTATGATACATTTCTTTATAATGATATGTCAACATCTGTTCTTAAAGTTAAGCCGGTACCTCCAGTCTATTCTAAAGACTCTCCTGAGGTCCCCGGGCGCCAGATCTTACGGGAAAACTATGATCATCTTTTTACTAAATATCCTCTTTTAGTAACATTTGGAGAGGATTCAGGTGCTATTGGTGGAGTTAACCAGTCATTGGAAGGATTGCAGAAAAAATTTGGTGAGCTGAGAATAACAGATACAGGTATCAGAGAAGCTACTATACTAGGCCAGGGCATAGGCCTGTCACTGAGAGGCATGAGGCCTATTGCAGAGATTCAGTACCTCGACTATCTGATGTATGCTTTACAGCTTTTAAGCGATGATCTTGCGACTACTCATTACAGAACTGCCGGAGGAATGGTTGCCCCCCTGATTGTAAGTACACGAGGACACCGGCTGGAAGGAGTGTGGCATTCCGGATCTCCAATGAGCATGCTTATTAATTCGGTTAGAGGAGTTTATGTTTGTTCCCCAAGGGATATGACACGAGCAGCCGGATTTTATAATACCTTGCTTGCAGGTAACGATCCAGCAATTGTTATTGAACCGTTGAATGGTTACAGACTCAAAGAAGTTATGCCTGATAACATTGGAGAATTCCGCTTGCAACTGGGAATTCCTGAAATATTGAATCAGGGAACTGATTTGACAGTAATTACCTACGGTTCAACTGTTAAAATTGCTATTGAAGCTGTTAAACAATTGGAATTACATTCTATTTCAGTAGAATTAATTGATGTTCAAACCCTTGTTCCATTCGATATAAATAAAATGATACTGGAGTCTATTAAGAAGACAAACCGGGTGCTTTTTCTCGATGAGGATGTCCCGGGAGGTACAACCGCATATATGATGCAGGAAGTTCTTGA
>Ga0307377_10002214_pt1 | contig 23224 bp, 19 predicted proteins | sample TR3MG_FD_202535 | JGI IMG/M metagenome (GOLD analysis project Ga0307377, IMG submission 202535) | Soil microbial communities from Risofladan, Vaasa, Finland - TR-3 | ecosystem: Environmental > Terrestrial > Soil > Coastal area > Acid sulfate soil | place: Finland: Risofladan, Vaasa | collected...
GCCCGCGATGTCGGCGATGGATACGCCCGACTTGGCCATCTCGCCTTCGCTGCCGGTGATGGAGAGGAATCCCGCTTCGGCCTGGATCAGGAGGTCGTAGGCCTTCTTGTCGCGATAGGGGCCGCTCTCGCCATAGCCGGACACGCCGCAGACGATGACGCGCGGATTGATGCGGTGTATGGCTGCCGCATCCAATCCCAGGCGGGCCGCCGCGCCCGGGGCCAGGTTCTGTACGAACACGTCGGCGCGCTCGAGCAGACGCTGCAGCACCGGCAGCGCCTGCGCATGCTTCAGATCCAGCGTCACGCTTTCCTTGCCGCGGTTGGTCCAGACGAAATGCGAGGCCAGGCCGCGCACGCGCTGGTCGTAGGCGCGCGCGAAGTCGCCGCTTCCGGGACGCTCTATTTTGATCACGCGCGCCCCGTTGTCGGCCAGATGCCGCGTCGCGAGCGGGGCGGCGACTGCATGTTCCAGCGCGACGACGACAATGCCGTCCAGTGGTCGTGTCATATTCGAATCGCTGCAAATCATTCTGTAGGGCGCACCCTCGGGCCGACCGGCGCTTGCGATCGCACATCCCTGTCGCGCCGCCGCCGCAAACTACCATTATTCGGCGCGAGGGGTCAACGCGACGCGCCGCAATCCAATCCTTAGGTATTCGTAGGGTCCGGCGGCAACGGACCAGCTCGGACAAGCGCTTTTACAGCCTTTTACAGCCGATTTGCCCGCGACCGCTGCCGGGTTTATCCTTGCCTCGCAAAGGCTTATCGCGTAAGCTGCGCACCTTCCCGAAATTCAGCAGCAGGAGAGGTGGCCGAGCGGTCGAAGGCGCACGCCTGGAAAGCGTGTATACGGGTCAAACCGTATCGCGGGTTCGAATCCCGCTCTCTCCGCCAAGATCACATCCTACCGTGTCCAGAGAAGTCCAGAAATCCCCGCCGTACCCTGATTTTCCCTCTAGATAATAGTCCCGAGCCGTCCAAAGGCCTCCTATTGCATCCTACGTCTGACCGTGGTAACTTACCGTGGTAACGGCACCTGGTCACACCAAACAGTTACCACGGAGGCGCGATGCTCACCGATGCGAAGTGCAGAAACTCTACGAGTGGCGACAAATCGATCCGCAAGCTGGCGGACGGTGGCGGGTTGTACCTGTGGGTCTACGCTGACGGCCGCAAGTATTGGCGCCTGCGGTACTGGCTAGGCGGCAAAGAAAAGTCGCTCTCGCTTGGCGTGTACCCTGCCACCAACCTCAAGGACGCTCGCAAGAAGCGCGAAGCGGAACGCAAGCGGCTCGATACCAACCTGGACCCCTCAGCCGAGCGGCGCGCCGCGAAAGTGCGGCGGAAGGTGGCTGCGGAAAACTCGTTTGAGGCGGTTGCTAGGGAATGGCACGCCAAGCAGGAAAAAACCTGGGTTCCTGGGCATTCGACCGACGTACTGCGCCGGCTCGAAATGAACACCTTCCCGGCGCTTGGACGCCGGCCCATATCCGAAATCGATGCGCCCGAGCTGCTGGCAGCAATGAGGCCGATGGAGGACCGCGGGGCTCACGACCTCGCGCACCGGGTGCTGCAGGTGTGTGGGCAAGTGTTCCGGTATGGGATCGCCACCGGCCGGTGCTCGCGCAATCTCACTGCCGACCTCCGCGGCGCACTGACCCCTCACAAGCAAAAGCACCAACCCGCGGTGCGTCCTGAAGACTTCCCCAATCTGCTGCGCGCGATCGCCGGCTATGAGGAGATCGGGGACAAGCAGACGCGCCTTGCGCTCGAACTGCTGGCGCTGACATTTACACGGACGAATGAGCTAATCGGCGCGACCTGGAGCGAATTCGACATGGACGCGGGAATTTGGGTCGTACCGGCCGCGCGCATGAAGATGAAGACCGAGCACCTTGTGCCGCTCTCAACGCAGGCAATCGCGATTCTGGAAGAACTGAAACAGATCGGCGGCGGGAGCCGCTTTGTTTTCCCTGGGCGTAACCGCGATAAGCCGATCAGCAACAATACGCTGCTATTTGCTCTGTATCGGCTTGGGTACAAGGGCAGGATGACGGGACACGGATTCAGGGCCGTGGCGAGCACCATACTCAACGAAATGGGATCGTTCCGCCCAGATGTGATCGAGCGCCAGCTTGCTCACTCAGAGCGAAACGAAGTGCGCGGAGCGTATAACCGCGCCGAGTATCTGCCAGAGCGTAAGAAGATGATGCAGACTTGGGCAAAACACGTCGAGGCATTGCGCCAAGGTGCGAAGATAATCCCGCTGCACGGCAACGCGGCATAACGCCTTGCTGCGCCTAGCCCGACGGGGCGAAAACTGGGTTCCCTTACCCGGCTGGCGCGGCTCCTGATTTAAGGGGAAGCGCAAAGGGACGCAATGACCAGCTTCACCGGAAGCAAAGCGCCAGATTTGATTGGGTACGTGAAGTTGGCGCTCAATGTAGGCCATTGGGTTGATCCTTTGTTGCTCCATGCTGTAAAGCTGCAGCGCTCGGGTGGCCTGCGCCGTGCACTACAAAAGGAAGGAGCCCGGGGCAAACGTGGATCAGGCCGCGGCGATCATCAGCAGCTATGGCTGGCTCGTGAAATGTGGAAGCAAATCCACCTCGCCCGGGTCCGACCGATTACCGCCGCTGCGCAAAAAGTGGCGACCGGTTCCAGCAATGCAATTAGAGCCTACTACCGATTCACCAAGCCCCGCGAACGGTCAATCCTTTACGTGGAATTAACGAGGGAACTGTTCGAAGCACCGTGCGCCTGGGAACAATTGGCTGGATGCGATGAAACTGTGCTCAAAGAAGCGCTTATCCAATTGCGGAGACTCAAGGACCAGTAGCTTGCCATTATTTTGATAATGACTGAGCGCGCCGAGCGCCCCTAGTCTGTGCCTGTACGCCGCGCTACGTGGCGGACTAACTCAAGAAAGGCACAGACATGGCAAAGCAACTGATTAGACTCCCCGCCGTGCGGGCGACGGTTGGACTATCTCGCTCAGAGATTTACAGGCTTATCTCGCTCGGTCGCTTTCCGCGTCCGATTCCCCTCGGTGACAGGGCGCGGGCTTGGGATTCTGACGAAATCCAAGGTTGGGTGCGCGAGCGCATTGCAGCTCGCAAGGCGGCATGAGGTGCGGCCATGACCAGAAACAACAAGCCCGGCGTTCGCGCTAACGAGCAGACCGGGCCAGATACTACGGAACACTTCGCCTCGAATTATACCTATTCATCAATAGCTGCGCGTATCAAATCACACGCGGCGCAATACCATCACAACGTCGCGCCGTGCTTTTGCCGAAGCACCGGCACCTGCACAACGTGCCTCTATTGGGCAAAGTTGATTCAGATCGTTGAACAACGGCATGGTCAAGCCGGGGCCGCGTCATGAGCACCGAGGCGGAAATGCTCGCCCTCTCTGATTACGAGTTTGAGACGCGCTTTTTGAAACTTTCCGACCATGAACGATCCGCCATGCCGCGTTGCCGTGAACGTTACAACCAACAGACGGACTACGTAGCGAAGTTATCGCAGCGAGGCGCAGCACGGCCTTTAGAACGCGCTTCAACTCCGGCAATGGCAGAGCATCACCCCGGCGACAACAACGCGCCAGGGGCCGATTCTGAAAGCCATATCGCCTATAGGCGCGTATCTGACATTCAGGCGAAACCGATCCGCTGGCTTTGGCAGGGGCGCATAGCACGCGGCAAGGTCTCAATGCTGGCCGGAAATCCCGGCTTGGGAAAATCTCAAGTAACCGTGAGCATGGCGGCGGTGGTTTCGACCGGCAGCACCTGGCCGGTGGATCGGACGCGTTGCGAACCTGGCAACGTAATTTTTCTCTCTGCCGAGGATGATCCCGCGGACACGATCCGACCGCGCCTCGAAGCTGCCGGCGCCGACCTGTCGCGGGTTTTCATCCTTGATGCTGTAATCGAAGGCTACCGGGCGGACGGTGGCGAAATGGTGCGCGCCTTTAACCTGAAAGCCGACTTCGGCAGGCTGGGGGCGCTGCTGGCGAAAATCGGGGACGTGGCCCTGATCGTGATCGACCCCATAACCGCGTATCTCGGCGACGCGGACTCGCACAAGAACGCCGAAATCCGGGCGCTGCTGTCTCCGCTGTCAGACCTGGCAGCCAAGCACGGCGCGGCGGTGATGTGCGTGTCGCACCTCAACAAGAGCGGTGGCGGCGAAGCCCTCTTGCGCGTAACCGGCAGCATGGCATTCGTCGCGGCCGCGCGCTCGGCTTGGCTGGTGGCGAAAGACCCGGAAAACGAAACCCGGCGGCTTTTCCTTCCGCTCAAGAACAACATCGGCAACGATCAATCGGGACTTGCCTTCGCCGTGCAATCTGCGCGAGTAAAAAGCGCAGCCGGGCTGATAGAAACATCCCGCGTCATGTGGGAAGCCGAGGCCGTGACCGTGACCGCCGATGAGGCGATGGCGCTGCAAGGCGATCCCGAGGAACGAAGCGCAATTGATGATGCAAGAGAATTCCTCGCCGGGTTGCTGGTGGACGGGCCGGTGCAGGCTGGTCAAATCAGGGAGGATGCGAAAGAAGCCGGGTTGAACTGGCGGACGGTGCAACGGGCGGCAGATCGGCTTGGCGTCGTGCGCCACAAGGACGGCATGCGCGGCGGCTGGCTTTGGGCTTTGAAATCTTGCACCGAAGATGACAAACAATGCCGAAGGTGACACACAAATAACGGTGGCATCTTCGGGGGATGTTGTCGCCTTCGGGGGCGATTCCGAGCCGGTGGGGGTTGAAATATGACCCCGGCGGCAGGGCAAGCGGGGCGGCTGCCCTCGCTAGATGGGTGCAGCGTATGATTGCGACAAACAGACTGCGGAGGGAGCCGTGATAAAGCACATCTTAATGACCGTCCTTCTCGCGGCCGCAGCAACAGCCTACCCGATGCAATGTCTAGCAGCGGGACAAGATTGGTATCCCAAAGCTACAGATAGTTGCGCAACCCTAGTGGACCACTTAATAGTCACGCACGATAGCGAAGCGTGGAAGTCTGCTGCTTTTTGGCGCGATCCCGCTATGAGCAAATTGGTTTCAGAACTTAATCCGGGACAATTATATTTGATCATTAAGGGTGCCGACCAAGACGAGTCATCTGCACAATACGAATTCGTATGGTTGTTACTTTTGAGGTATTGCGACGGTCACAGGATAATCAAGCTAGGTGACGTTAAGCCCGACGAAGTAATGAAAGAGGCGATGCAGATGCTTAATGCACAAAACGCCGATCAGGCTGCCACGCCATCAAGTCCGCAGCAAACTGAATTAGCTGCACAGTGGTCGCGCTGGCTTACGAATAGCCTAGATTTTTGCGGCGCGAACGAGCGATGCAAAGAGGTTGCACGCCGTGCCTTTGCAAACAATGCGGCTTGCACCGCAGGCAATCGTCCTGCTTGCGATGAACGCGCGCGCGACATTGCAGATTGGAATGCACAACGTAACCCTCAGGCTCAGGCCCCTCAGGCTCCCCCGCAAGAAACCCAAATGCAATGCCTTCAGAGAGTAGCCCAGTTCACTATAAAGTCATGCACGGCACCGAACTGCGACCCGCGCTTTTTGGTTGATAGGGTCCGATTGAATCAGCAAGCATTCTGCGGTTACTCCGCAATTGAACCGAATCCGGCACCCGCACCGAACGCCAATCCGACCAATTGCATGACAAATCCCGACGGCATTGGCGGATGGATTACTACATGCGACTGAATCGAGCAACACACGAATTCTGAAATACCGGGAGTGGTGGAGAAAAGGAGGTGCTACGGGTCAACCCTTTCCAGCGTTGCGGTGCTGTTGCGCGGCCTCGGGAATCCCATAGCGGTACACGCGCGCATGCGCGAGGCCGCATGCCTACTTGCTAGTTTCAACTGTGCGCTTGAATCCAGACGGCACGCATACCGCGTACACATTTACGCCAGTGGGAGAACCCCACTCAGCCTTAACCTTCGACAGCGCGTTGTTGCACGCCTCAGCACTCGCAAATTCAGCCTGCACCGAAGTGGCCGACGATGCCGGCATGGTCGGATGTTTGTAGAGCAACGCCGCTATCAGTATCCAGGTTCCCATGCTGTCCTCGCTTTGGAATCAAAAAAGGGGAGCATACCCTTCAAATTTCCGGAAGCAACTCCCTCGAAAGAGGCGCCCCGTCCGGTGTGGCTCCTGGCGGTCCCAGAGATTGGCCGCGCTCCCGCGGTCGCCGGTCCTGAAAGCCCGGCCCGATCCGTCCCAAATTCCCATATTGGGAATGGATGGCGTAGTGATACTAGCCATTGGCCCGGTCGAGATGTGTCCTCTCACCCCTTTTCTGACCCCCTTATGGGACAAAGGAATATCGGACCTGACCCCCCTGTTAGTAAGGGCGGCTTTGCCGCACCGCCCGTCCTCGCTCGCGCTGCGGGCGGGCGGTGCGTCGCCGATACTTTCGGCGCCCCGATCGCGAGCCGCTATCGCTTAGAGATTCGCACAGGGCGAACACACGTGCAGCAAGCGGGGAAGCGTGGTAAGAAACGTGGTAACGTACGGGTGGCGCAATGCCAATAACCAGCACTGTAGCGGCTTTCCAGGCACAGTGTGGCAGACGCTCTCCCGCCATAATGCACCGTAAAATATGGATTGGTTACGATCAGAAATATCTTCCGTCATTTCGCATAGATCCGCGAATATCCCGACCACCCGCCCGTAAAAGCTAGCTGGAACGCGCGGCAGCCCTGCGGGATGGTGCCGGCCGGCGTGCTCGACGACTCGACCGGCTGGCCTCCGATATCGAGAACTAAAAAAATTCCGATCGGGCGCGTGGCGCTGGCGCCGAAAAACCAGCGCTTCGTCCCGTCGCGGGAACGCGGCGTATTCAGGTCGTTTGGCGAACTGCCAGCACTGCCTGGTTACGCAGGGTGCGCAGGAGTTTGATCTCGTCTTCCTGGATCGCGATGGAATTCGCGCGTCCGGCGTCCGCATAGATCATGCCGAAAGGCTTGTCCTTGATCACGATCGGAAACAGCAGAAATGCTCCCGCGGAGAATTCCTTGCGATACCAATCCGGGAGACGGGTAATGATTTTCGGGTCCGCGGTATCGGTGATGAATACGTCGATGTTCTTCTGCAGCGCGACGTGAAACACATCGGGCACGAAATCGAGGGCGAAACGAAACTGCTCGACCATGGCGGCGATGCCTTCGCCCAGCCCGAATCGTCCCGCCATGGCCGCACACCTGGGGTCGTGCACTGCGAAAATCACATGATCGAAGCCGATGCCGGTGTAGATCGTCTCGATGATGATGCGAAGGATGTCGTTCAGGCTGCTGCCCTCGACCATGGCATTGGTGATGTCCTGTATTCCACCGGAAAGCACGTCCTTGCTCACCCGCGACGGTAGTCGCTGCGCCTCCGGCGGCGCGGTCGCGGTAACGTGCAGCCCCATGCGCAGCGGTTCCTCGATCTCCTCGGTTCGTGCTGCCGGGAGCGGCATGAGTTGGGTGACGTCGTCGTCGGCGGTGTCCTTCGACACTTTTTGCAGCACGCCGAGTTTGCTGGCGACGTTCGGGTCGAGTTTCCACGCTACCGCCACGGCGTATTCCTTGAACTTTTCCAAAGACTGGATGAACATGTCCTCCGCTGCCTTCGGATTCAGCTTCAGTCGGCCTTTGTATTTCTCAAGGATTTCGGCAGTGCGTTTCCTTTGCCCCTTCGCGTCTCCTTCCACCACCGCGGCGGACAGGTCGGTTGCCATGCACGCGATCAGGCGCGTGGTTTCGTCTGCATTGGTGCGCCCGCGCGGTGCATTGTGCGGCGGGCTCTTGTCCATGCTGCCGATTATCTTCTGCGGGAATCCCCACGACTTCGCCACTCCCTGGCCGAGTTCGGTGTAGCTCGCGCCGAGCACCTTCCTCGAAATTTGTTCCTCGTCGGCCGTGTTCAACGCAAGAAGTTTTCTGATTTCTTCGGTCTCCTCGGGAAAATAGTAGATGGACAGCAAGCGCCCGAGGTTGTGCATCATGGCGCAGACGAAGGTCTCTTCGGCGTTGCCGTAGCCCTGGGAAACGCAGATCTCCTTGGCGATCGTGCCGCCGAGGATCGCCTGCACGCACTCGGCCATCAGATCCTGCGCCTGGTTGCGGTTCTTCAGGTGGTCGAATAGCAGCAGGCCCAGGACGATGTTGCGTATGGTGTCGAAGCCGAGCCTGTAGACCGCGCCGGAAATCGTGCTGATGTTGCCGCGCCCCAGCGGGTTGTAATAGCTGGAATTGGCGAGCTTGATGATCTTGTTGGTAAGCGCGAAATCCTTGAGCACCGCGTTGGTCAGCGTGGTGACGCTGCCACTGTCGGAAAAGATAATTTTGTTGACGTTGGAAATGGACTCCGACATCGCCGGGAATTCCTTCTTCAGCTTGATGCGCCGCAGCAGGAATTCCACGGTCCCGCGGCCCTCGCTTGTCGCCAGCTTAGGCGATTCCGTATCAGCCGCTTGCTGCAGGGACTCGTTCATTTCCACCACCGAGTCGTAGCGCGCCTGCGGATCCCTGGCCACCGCCTTGCGCAGGCAGGCGACGATTCTTTCGCTCAATCCGGTGCAAGGGGGCAGAACGATGGGTTCGTGCACGATCCTGTGCAGCAGCTCGTCGATGTCGCCGCCCTTGCTCCTGAACACGCGCTCTCCGGTCAGCATTTCGCAGAACACCAGGCCCGCCGCAAAAATATCGGTTCTCGCGGAATACTGCTTGCTCTCGATGTATTCGGGAGCCATGTAGGCAGGGGTGCCGATCAGTTCCTCGTCGACGCCGACGCGAGCGCCGTCGAGCCAACTCAGTTGAATCCTGGAAGCTGCGCCAAAATCCATGATACGCGGCGTGCCGTCGCGCCCGAGCATGATGTTCGCGGGCTTGATGTCCCGGTGCAGCACACCGTGTTCATGCGCGTGAGCCAGGCCGTCGAGCACCTGCGCCGCGATTTGCAGTGCGCGCTCCGTCGGCAGGGCGCCGCTGCGCTTGATCAGCGCATCCAGGGTCTCGCCGGTGACGTACTCGAACACGAGATAAGGTGTGCCGTAGAAATCGCCCGCCTCGAACACCGGCACGATGCAAGGGTGCTTCAAGGCGCTGACAGAGCGGGCTTCGTGCAGGAGCATTTGCATCTCGTCCCCGGTCGCCGCAGTCAGCGTCTTGATCGCGACGTCGCGCTTGAGCGTCGGGTCGTGCGCAAGATATACGATCCCCTGGCCGCCTTCACCGAGGACCTGCCGGATCTGGAACCGGCCGATGGCCGTTATGCTGTTCTGCAGTGAATTTCCCATAGGCGGCTATCCGAGTGTCCCGGTACAGCTATAACGTCACAAACGCGGCGAACTTGACCCGGCCCATCCCGTCGTCGGCTGCCATAAGCAGGCGTGCAACACCGGAATGCAATGCGCCGATCGTGTCACGCGGCGGCGCTGAGGAGGTCCTCGTTCAGGGCGACTATGTCGTCCGCGCCGATGCCAAGCGTGCGCAGCACGAAGCGCTCGGCGCTCTCCCAGTCAGGGCACAGTCCCTGATTGGCGTGCAGCGCGGAGATTTGCTCGGCGAGCACCCCGAAGGCGACGAACTTCGGGCCCGGCGGCTTGGCTGAAAGTGCGTTCTGTTCCATCGGCCCAAATTCGTGATGGCAGGAAATCGCTTCGCAAAGCGGCTCTGGCAGCGACCAACTCCGGGTGAGCGCGCCTGCGACGCGCGCGTGATTGAAGCGGAAGCGGGTGTCCTCGATGCGCGTGAGCCGGGCGCCCGGGATTTTCGCGCTTTGCTCCATGATGTCGGCGTATTGCGGAAACTTGCGCAGCATCACCAACATGCCGCAATCGCGAAACAGCACATAAGTGTGAGCTTCGTCCTTGTCTATGTCCTTGAGGCGGGCCGCGATCCCGACCGCGACGTCCGCGACGCGCATCGAACGGTCCCAGAAGCGCTCCATCGCTGCGCCGGAGGCAGCCGGGAAGGCCCGCCGCAACAGGAGCCCGCTGATCAGGTTCGCGCTCGCGCGCAGGCCGAGAATCGAAAGCGCCTGCTCCACGCAGGTCGCCTTTTTCGCCAGGCCGTAGAAGGGCGAATTCGCGGTCTTGAGCAAGGCGGCCGACAGACCGATGTCGGTGCATACCAGGGCTGCCATCCGGCGCAGGTCCGGGTGCGGGGAGCTGAACTCCAGCTTGAACCGGTGAAGGATTGCGGGGCAGGGCGGAATGTCGAGTTGCTTCACGATGCGTTCGGCCTCGTGCATGAGCGCATCGAAACCTTCCGCGTGTTCCATCATCGTATGCTCCGCTTGCGCGTGCAGGGGCCGGCGCCAGACGTTGGCGCCGGCTGTCGCCGGAACAAATCTATTGTCCATGCCATGAAATATTCCAGAAATTGCCTCGCGCGTATTTGCGCCGCGGTACGCTCTTCGGCCAGTTAACGTCAGCGTTGGCCAAAAGCTGAGAAGCCATTGCAGAACGTTCCCTGGTCTTGCTACGGCATCGCAGCCTGCAATCCAGGCGGGCAGGGCGAGAGGCTCAAGTTCCAGCGCCCCCGGCCGATACCGTCTGAGTCGCAGAGGCCACGATCCGAGGTGTTTCTTGACTAGAGCCCAGGCTCCAGGTGCAAGGCGTGCGCCGCCGCGCGATGACGATATGCCGGCGGAAGAGCCGGCCGCCGCCGCGGCCTGGCAGGTTCACGCGCGCGCTGCTTTCGCGAGCGCGAAAGGCGCGCTGCTTGCGGCAGCGCGTATCGCGCTCGATAACTGCATCGCGTCCCTGCAGGGTATGCGCAAGCGCGCGGGGGTCGCGGCGGAGCATGACGCACCCCGCGAGCACGAACACCGGGGAAAGCGCGCGACGGCGGGGCGGCTGATGGACGAAGCGGCCGCCGCCGCGGCGATCGCACCCAAACCGCGGCGGCGCCTGCGCCGTTTGCTGGTCTACCTGTGTGTGATGCTGGCCGGTGCCATGCTCGGGACGACGCTCGCTTACAAGCTGCTGGCGCAATTGCTCGAGCGGCAGGCGCTGGAGATTCAGCGCCAGGAATTGAGGCTGTCGGGCTATTCGAAATCGGTGTCGGAGCTGAAAGGAAAGCTCGCGCGGCAACAAGCGCAGCGGGCCGAGGTGGACGCGCGCCTGGCGAAATCAATGGCCGAGAATGCAAAAACACTTGTGCAAATGCGCGCGCGCCAGACGAGCGCTCTCGCCGGGCGCGCGCGCACTCCGCCGCCGGCGGATGGGGCGGACCGCGGTGGCGGCATCGCGCGCAAGGCTCGCGGTGGCTGGACCGGCTCGGGCAGCTGCACCGTGGGCAGCGGCGATGTGCGCTCGGTGCTCGCGGGCTGCATCGCCGAGATGAACCGCAGGTAGCCGGCAAGCGCGGCAGATTCGGGCTTCAAGTTATCCGCGCGCCTGCCGATAACGAGCGGTAGGTACGACATTTCGATCTGCAGATCTCGGGACGTGGGACAAATAACTTGACGCATTTGCACACGCTTTTCACGGCCGACTGCCGCAGGGTGGGTCGACGGCGACGTTCCGCAGGCGAGGGGCGCCGTGGTTCCGCCGCGTCGGGTCACGCGTATGCGGGTGGGGCGCCGCCGCGCACAGCGCGGCGGTCGGACTGCCTCGGCTTTCGGGTAGCAATTTCATGCCTGGCCGACAGGAGCGAACCTTGGGCTCGGTCATAACAAAGCAACCCATCCGCCTTCTGATCGTCGAGGACTCGGAGGACGATGCGCAGCTGCTCTATTCAGAGTTGTGCCGGACAAACAGCAACATCAGTTATGCCAGGGTGGATTGCGCCGAGGACATGCGCGCGGCACTGAGCGATGCGGAGTGGGATATTGTCATTTCCGATCATTCGATGCCGCGCTTCAGTTCGCTTGAGGCGCTCGACCTGCTGAAGGAAAGCGGCAAGGACATACCGTTCATCATTTATTCGGGTGATGTCAGCGAGCACGTAGAGGTTGCCGCGATGTGCAGCGGAGCACAGGACTCGATTGTGAAAGGCCACTTCGCCCGGCTGCTGCCGGCGATGGAACGCGAGATCCACGGCGCGGCGGTGAGGCGGGCCAAGGAACAGGCCGATGCGCACGTTCACAGGCTGGCCTTTTACGACAGCCTGACCGGATTGCCGAACCGCAACCTGTTCTACAAACACGTGAGCCAGGAACTGCAGCAGGCCAGAGGCCGGTTGGCGGCACTCTATGTCATGGATGTCGACAAGTTCCTGCGCGTGAACAACTGCTTCGGCCACAAGGTCGGCGACGCGCTGATGTGCCAGATCGCGCAGCGCTTGCAGCAAAGCGTGCCCGAGGAGGGAATGGTGGCCAGAAGCGGCAGCGACGAGTTCGCTGTGTTTCTCGGCAATGTTTCCACCGACGATCAGGCGCGCGACGTCGCGGAGCGGATCAGGGAGTCTTTCTCCAGGCCGTTCATCGTGGATACGCTGGAATTCTATGTGTCGATAAGCGTTGGCATCGTCTTGTCGCCGCGCGACGGCGACGACGCGCCTGAACTGCTGATAAACGCCGAAACCGCGATGTTCCGGGCAAAGAGCATGGGTGGAAACAATTGCCAGTTCTACGCGTGCGAGATGGCCGCAGTGGCGGGCGAGCAGTTGGTGCTCGAGGGCGCGCTGCGCAAGGCGGTGGTGCGGGGAGAACTGCTGATCGAGTACCAACCGAATCTGAACGCCGCTACCGGGGCCTTGATCGGTTTGGAAGCGCTGGTGCGCTGGCGCCATCCCGAGAGGGGTCTGCTGCAGCCGCAAGAGTTCATCCCGCTTGCCGACCAATCCGGGCTGATCACGGAAATCGGCAAGTGGGTGCTGCAGAACGCGTCCCGCCAGGTCAAGGCATGGCACGACGCCGGGTATGCAGGACTGACCATCGCGGTAAATGTCTCCGCAGTGCAGTTCTGGCAGCCCGGCCTGGTGCAGACCGTCGCGCAGGTGCTCGCGGACACCGGCATCGATCCGCAATGCCTGGAGCTCGAAATCACCGAGTCGGTGCTGATGCGACATGCCGATGCGACGATTGCGATCCTGCAGGAACTGAAGGATATGCGCGTCAAAATATCCGTCGACGATTTCGGCACGGGATACTCGTCGCTGAGCTATCTGCGCCGCTTCCCCATCGACATTCTGAAGATCGACAAGTCGTTCGCCTGCGGCGTCGTCGACGACGCCGAAAGCGCGGCAATCGTGCAGGCGATCGGCGCGCTTGCCCGCGGCTTGGGTCTGCTAACAGTCGCAGAAGGCGTCGAAACTCCGGAACAACTGGAGTTTTTCCGCAAGCACCGCTGCGACCGGGTGCAGGGGTTTCTGTTCAGCACGCCACGCTCTGCCGCGGACATCGAAACAATGCTCCGCGCGCAGCCGCTGCCGCAGCAAGCGGCTCTCGCGCTCGAGCATCGCGCGATGAATCGTGTAGGACAAATTCCTACGCGAGAATTCGCGCCGGGCGCAGCCTAAATACGGACGAACTCCTATTCATCCGGGCCGGTGCCGCGCCCACAATGCGTTCGTGCCTGACGCAGGGAGATGCGAACGGCAACCACCGAAGGAGATGAACATGAACACGGCAGACATGCTGGGCGAAATCAAGGAACTCAATCTTGCCTATCTGATGCTCGCGCAGCACATGATTCGCGAAGACAAATCCGCAGCCGTGTACCGGCTTGGCATCAGCCAGCAATTCGCCGATATCCTGGCGGACCTGACCGCAGGCCAGGTCCTGAAAATGGCGGGCGCGAATGTGCTGTTATGCCGCATGCGCTTCGACGACCGCCTGATCCTCGGCCTGCTGACGAGCCACGACAAGGAAGGCACGATGCCGCAGTCGCACGCCGCCATTCTGCTCGCCGGCCGGCCCGTAGAAGAGCTGGCCTGAGACCCGGGGTGATCTATGCGCAACAAGAGCGTGGTATCCGAAGGAAACGAGATCCGGCTCGCGATCGAGCTTATCAAGCTGGGCGCACGATTGCAGGTACTGGAGTCGGAAACCGGACTCAGCCGCGAGCGGCTGCTCAAGCTGTACAAGGAAGTCAAGGGTGAGTCCCCTTCGAAAGGGATGCTGCCGTTCTCGGCCGACTGGTTTCTGAGCTGGCAGCCCAATGTCCATTCTTCCCTGTTCATCGACATTCACAATTACCTGCTTGCGCATACCGAACTGCGCGGCGTGCACGCGCTGGTCAAAAGCTATCGGCTGTATCTGGAGCATGTGCAGGCCAACAGCCTCGAGCCCATCCTGACGATAACGCGCGCCTGGACGCTGCTGCGTTTCCTCGGCAGCCTGTTGGAGACCGTGCCTTGCACACGCTGCGGCGGCAATTTCATCACCCATCGCCTGGGACTCAACAGCAATTACGTCTGCGGACTGTGCCGGCCGCCTTCGCGCGCCGGCAAATCGAAGAAGCATACTGCCGGACTCGCCTCCGGGGCGATCGCCGCGGGCTGAAACGCAGCCGCGCGCGGCGAATGCCGACACCACGGGGCAAAAGCGATTGAATCGACGTAATAGGGGGTGAATCAGCCGCTGCTTTCGGCTTCGGCATGAAGCTGCGCTTGCTATCTTCGGCGCACGGGTCGGCAAAGCGCGGCCCGTAGTTTGGGTGGGCAATCGGAAGCAGGGCGCTGGCGCCGGGAGAAAGTCGTGCTGGTTATCGTTGGTTACATTGTGGTTCTGGGTGCCGTGTTCGGCGGCTTCGCGAGTGCCGGCGGGCATCTCGGAGCCCTGCTGCAGCCGGTCGAGTTGTTGATGATTGGCGGCGCGGCCATCGGGGCGTTCGTGGTCGCGAACCCGAACAAGGTGATCAAGGGCACGCTGAAAGCCCTGCCGAGCCTGCTGCGCGGTTCGCGCTACAGCAAGACGCTTTACCTGGAAACGCTGTCGCTGCTCTACGACATCCTCGCCAAGGTGCGCAAGGAGGGGCTGATGTCCATCGAGGCTGAGGTCGATGCGCCGGACCAAAGCCCGATATTCACCAAGTATCCGAAAGTCGTCTCGGACCACCACGTGGTTGAATTCCTGACCGACTATCTGCGGCTCATGGTCGGCGGCAATCTCAACGCGTTCGAAATCGAGAACCTGATGGACAACGAGATCGAAACCCACCACGAGGAAGGCTCGATTCCGGTCCACGCGCTCGAGAAAACAGCCGATGCGATGCCGGCGTTCGGCATCGTCGCCGCCGTCATGGGCGTGGTGCACACCATGGAATCGGTCGGGATACCGCCGGCCGAACTGGGCAAGCTGATCGCCCACGCCCTGGTCGGCACCTTTCTCGGCATATTGCTTTCCTATGGCTTCGTCGGGCCGCTCGCCGTGCTGCTGCAACACAAGCTCGCGGAGTCGGCCAAGATGCTGCAATGCATAAAGGTCACCCTGCTCGCCAGCCTCAACGGCTACGCACCGCAGGTGGCCGTTGAATTCGGGCGCAAAGTCCTGTATTCGACCGAGCGCCCCACGTTCATGGAGCTGGAGGACGAGGTGAAGCAGCACAAGACGCGCCCACCGCCGGCGCCGACGCCATGAGCGAAGACAGCCAGCGCCCGATCGTCGTCAAGCGCGTGAAGAAGAACGCGGCTGGCAATCATGGCGGCGCGTGGAAAATCGCCTACGCCGATTTCGTCACCGCGATGATGGCGTTTTTCCTGCTGATGTGGCTGATCGGCACGGCCAGCAGCGGAGAATTGAAAGGCATCGCGGAGTATTTCAAGACGCCGCTCAGGGTGGCGCTGATGGGCGGCAGCAGCAGCGGCGACCGCAGCAGCCTGATCAAGGGCGGAGGCCGGGACCTCACGCGCGTCAACGGGCAGCGCAGGGACGGCGAGATCCGTGCACAGAAGAAGTCGATAGACCTCAAGGCGGCGGAGGCGCAGCTCGCGCAAAAGGAAAAGGCCAAACTGAACGAGTTGAAGGCACGCATCGAGCGCGCGATACAAGACAATCCGACGCTGAAGCAGTTCAGCAACCAGATATTGCTCGACATGACCACCGAGGGCTTGCGCATCCAGATCGTGGACCAGTACAAACGGCCGATGTTCGCCAGCGGCAGCGCGCAGTTGCAGCCCTACAGCCGCGACATCCTGCGCGAAATCGGCAAGGCGCTGAACGGCGTGCCCAACCGCATCAGCATCTCCGGGCATACCGACGCGCAACCTTACTCCGGCGGCGCCAAGGGCTACAGCAACTGGGAATTGTCGGCCGACAGGGCCAATGCGGCGCGGCGCGAGCTGCTCGACGGCGGCCTCGACGCAGGGCGCATTCTGCGGGTCGTGGGCCTATCCTCGGCAGTGCTGTACGACCCCAGCGACCCCCTCAACCCGATGAACCGGCGCATCAGCATCCTAGTGATGAACAAGAAGACCGAGGAAGCGGTGAGCAAAGAAGGCGGCACGCTGGCTACGGACGCGAAACCGGGGTCGAACACCGTGGCGCAGCCGGGGACGGCATCCGTGGCGAACTCCGGGGCGGATCCTGCGGCCAATGCCGATACGAATGCCAGCGCGCAGCCCGGTTCGAACCCGGATGCCACGAACGGAACCAGCAATGCAGCCGCGGCCAGACACTGAACCCGCTGCCGATGCGGCAGCCGGCGTTGCGGGCGCCTATCCGTCACGCGTGCCCCTGCTTCAGGCGGCTGCGGTCCAGGCGGCGGCCGCATTGCTGAGTTTCGTCCTGATGGCTCTGGCTCCGGAGGCGGCGGCGATGAGCGGCGATGCCATGCCCCGGGCTCTGTTACAGGGCATTGTCGCAGCCGCCTTGGGGCGCGTGCTGGGCATGGATGCCTGGTGGATGCCGATCCACGCGCTGTTTGCGCCGGGGCTGGTGTGGACGCTGGGACTCGGCCTGCCGCCGGCATACGCGCTCGCCGCGTTTTGCATGCTCGCCTCGCTCTATTGGGGCGTGTCGCGAACGCGTGTGCCGTTGTTTCTCTCGAGCCGCGCTGCGGCGAAGGCAGTCGCCGGTCTGCTGCCGCGGGAGTGCGGCTTCACCTTCCTCGATCTGGGCTGCGGGCTCGGCGGGGTGCTCGCCAGCCTCGCACGCGCGCGTCCTGCGGGCCGTTACCACGGCGTCGAATCGGCGCCGGTTCCGTTCCTGTTGAGCTGGTTGCGCGCGGCGCTCTGGTCCCGGTCCTGCCGCGTCAGCTGGGGGGATTTCCATGACCTCGATTTGAGCCGGTATGACGTCGTCTACGCCTACCTTTCGCCCGCAGCGATGCGCGATTTGTGGCAAAAGGCCAAACGCGAAATGCGTTCCGGAACCCTGTTGATCAGCAACAGCTTCGCCGTTCCCGGCGTGGCGCCGGTTATGACCGTCGCGACCGGCGCGCGCGACGAAGGCAGACTGCTGCTATGGTGCATGTGAAACAGGGGCAATGATGTTTTCTCGATTGCCGCGGGACATATCCGCCTGGGTACAGACGCTGGACGTGGTAGAGATCCCGGTGCTGCAGCGCACGGTCGTTGAATTGACCCGCCTGCGCGAGAACGAGGAGAGGGTGATTGCGCGCGACATCGCGCGCGTGCTGCTGCACGATCCGATGTTCACGCTGCGGGTGCTGCGCTACCTGCAGGCACATCGCAGAGCCGTGCAGATAACCGACATCACCACCGTCGAACACGCCCTGATGATGCTGGGGATAACGCCGTTTTTTACCCACTTCGCCGATCTGCCGGTGGTCGAATCGGCGCTGGCGGGCAAGCCGCGCGCGCTCGAAGGGTTCATGCGCGTAGCCTGCCGCGCGCACCATGCGGCACTGTACGCGAGCGATTGGGCCAATTTTCGCCACGATCTGCGGGCGGGCGAAGTCGCCATCGCCGCCCTGCTGCACGACCTTGCCGAAATGCTGCTGTGGTGCTGTGCGCCCGAAATATCGCTTGAGATCGCCGACATGCTGCGCAACAACCCCGGCCTGCGCAGCAGTGCGGCACAATCGAAGACGCTAGGCTTCACCTTCGCCGAACTGCACGGTGCGCTGCTTGCACGATGGCACTTGGCGGCGCTGCTGCAGTCGCTGATGGACGATATGCATGCGACGCATCCGCGCGTCAGGAACGTCGTGTTGGCGGCCAGGCTTGCCCGCCACTCGGCCTTCGGCTGGGACAATCCGGCGCTGCCGGACGATTTTGCGGCCATCGGGCAATTTCTAAAGCTGCCTCTGCCGGAGGTGCTGGCGCGGATACGGCGCAGCGCGCTGCAGGCGGACGTTGCGCACGAGTGGTGCGAACTGGTAGCGGTGCCGATGCCCGCCGATTTCGAAAAGCGCTTTTCCGGGGTTCAAGATTGCAGGAATACTGACGATAACTAGCGCAGGGCTCGAATTCCGGGCGGGGTGGGGCCTGATGGAACGCATTTCGAAACGAGAGGTGACGCGTTCCCCCCAAGCTTCCCTGAATCGGGGGCCGGTTCGGAAATTCTGAAATTTCCCTTTAGTCGACTTGGAGCGGTACATGGCGGATCCGAATCTGAAATTCCTGGTGGTGGACGATTTCTCGACCATGCGCAGGATCGTACGCAATTTGCTCAAGGAGCTGGGCTTCCAGAATGTGGACGAGGCCGAGGACGGCGTCGAAGCGCTCGGCAAACTGCGCAACGGCGGGTACCAGTTCGTCATCTCCGACTGGAACATGCCCAATATGACCGGGCTGGATCTGCTGAAGAACATCCGCGCCGACGAAGCGATGAAAAGGCTGCCGGTCCTCATGGTCACCGCGGAAGCGAAGAAGGAGAACATCGTTGCCGCAGCCCAGGCGGGCGCCAGCGGCTACGTGGTCAAGCCGTTCACTTCGGCAACCCTCGATGAAAAACTCAGCAAGATATTCAAGACTATGGAAGAGGGGGTCAAGGCATGAGCGCGGCCATGGCGGAAGCGGATTCCGACGACTTGCAGGCGCTGTTCGACAGCATCGTTTTGAACAACTCCGCGCAGCGGGGGGCTGCGCAAGCGCAAGCGCAGGTGCAGGCGGAAGCGGAGGAAATCCCCGCGGGCAACGTGATGAGCCGTATCGGCCGTCTCACGCGCACGCTGCATGACGCCCTGCGCGAGCTGGGATATGACCGGGTACTGGAAAAGACCGCTGCCGCGATACCCGACGCGCGCGACCGTCTGAATTATGTGGTCAAGATGACCGAGCAGGCCGCGGTGCGCGCCCTGAACGCGATCGAGGCCGCCCAGCCGGTACAGGAGCGGCTGGGGAAGGAAGCCGAAGGCTTGGCCGCGCATTGGCAAAAGCTGTTCGACAGGCAATTGAGCGTGGAAGAGTTCAAGACGCTGGTGGACAGAACGCGCAGCTACCTCGCCGACGTGCCGAAGCAGACCGATGCCACCAATGCCCAGCTGCTCGAGATCATGATGGCGCAGGACTTCCAGGATCTGACCGGACAGGTGATCAAAAAGATCACGAAGCTGGCGCAGGAAATGGAAAAGCAGCTGGTGCATTTGCTGGTCGACCTGGTGCCCGCCGACGTTCGCCACGAAATCGACAGCGGCCTGCTCAATGGTCCGGTCGTGAACACGGCCGCCGGGGCGGAGGTCGTGACCAGCCAACACCAGGTCGACGACCTGTTGGCCAGCCTGGGGTTCTAGCCGCCCACGCGGGCGCCGCCGGGCGCCGCCGGACGGCGCCGCCGGACGGCGCCGGCGGCGCATCCGCATCCGCGCGTGCCCGCGGCACCTGCGCTACTTGCGCATTTGGCCGCGCTGCGATTTCGGTTGCACGCGCGATTGCCTGCGAAGGCCGGGAATTGCGCTGCAAAAACGGCACTGTTCAGCTGATCGAGGGCCGCACCGCCATCCGATAATCCCGTTTAATCAGCCAAGGACGGGAGATGGCAGAAGACACCGGTTTCGAACGCACCGAGCCAGCATCTGCACGACGGCGCGAACAGTCACGTGAGGAGGGGCAGGTAGCGCGTTCGCGCGAACTGTCCACGCTGGCGCTGCTGCTCGCCGCCGGTGGCGGGCTCTGGTTTATGTGGTCTGGCCTCACCGACAAACTGTCGGGTGTGATGCACCGCTGCCTGCAACTCGACCGCGCCGCCGCGTTTGACCCCAATCTGATGCTGCTGCGCCTGAAGGACTCCAGCGTCGACGCGGCGCTCGCGTTCTCGCCGCTGCTGCTGCTGCTCGTGCTGGCGGGCATCGCATCGGCGCTGCTGCTGAACGGCTGGCTGTTCAGCTTCAAGCCGCTGCTGCCCGACTGGAACCGCATCGATCCGCTGCAGGGCATGACGCGCATCGTGTCCCTGCACGGTGTGATCGAAATGCTCAAGGCGATCGCGAAGACTGTGCTCGTCGGCGGCGTCGCCGTCTGGGTCCTCTGGTACAACAGAGGCGTCGTGCTCGCGCTCGCGGGCGAGCCGCTGCGCGCCGGCATGGCGCACCTGATGCGCATGCTCGACACCAGCTTTCTCATCATGTCCGCAAGCATAGCCCTCGTGGTGGCGGTGGACATACCGTTCCAGATCTGGGACCACGAGCGCAAGCTGCGCATGACGCGCGAGGAAGTGCGCCAGGAGAATAAGGAGACCGAAGGCGATCCCAAGGTCAAGGCGCACATCCGCAGCCAGCAACGCGAGATGGCGCGCCGGCGCATGATGGCGCAAATTCCGAAAGCCGACGTGGTGGTCACCAATCCGACGCATTACGCGGTAGCCCTGCGCTACGAGGATGGCGTGATGCGTGCCCCGCGGGTGGTGGCGAAGGGCGCGCATCTGCTGGCCGCGCGCATTCGGGCGCTGGCCGAGGAGCACCGTGTCCCGGTGCTGGAAGCCGCGCCGCTTGCGCGAGCGCTGTACCGGCACGCCGATCTGGGCGACGAGATCCCGGCCGCGCTGTACGCGACGGTGGCCGAGGTGCTGGCGTATGTGTACCAACTGCGCCGCCACAGGGAAGACGGCGGCCCGATGCCGCAACAGCCGGAGCTTGCGCCGCTGCCCGACGGACTTGATCCCGGGACGTCCGCCGCGTGAACGACACCTTCAATCTGCAGCTTCTGTTCGGCGGCCGGGCCCTGCGCGCGGCGGCCGTGCCGATGCTGATCGTCATGATTCTGACGATGATGATCCTGCCGCTGCCGCCGTTTGTGCTGGATCTGCTGTTCACTTTCAACATCGCGCTCGCCATCATCGTGCTGCTGGTGAGCTTGTACACCCTGAAGCCGCTGGATTTCGCCGTGTTTCCCACCGTTCTGCTGATGACGACGCTGCTGCGGCTTTCGCTCAACGTCGCCTCGACGCGCGTGGTGCTGCTGCACGGACACAACGGGCCGGACGCCGCCGGCAAGGTGATCGCGGCATTCGGCCAATTCCTGGTCGGCGGCAATTACGCCGTCGGCCTGGTGGTGTTCATCATTCTGGTGGTGATCAATTTCGTGGTGATCACCAAAGGTGCCGGTCGCATCGCCGAGGTCAGCGCGCGTTTCACTCTGGACGCGATGCCCGGTAAGCAGATGGCGATCGACGCCGATCTGAACGCCGGCCTGATCGGCGAGGATGAGGCGCGCCGCCGCCGCCGGGAAGTCGCGCAGGAAGCCGAGTTCTATGGCGCCATGGACGGCGCGAGCAAGTTCGTGCGCGGCGACGCGGTGGCGGGGATCATCATCCTGCTGGTCAATATCGTCGGCGGTCTGGTGGTCGGAATGGTGCAGCACAACCTCGACATCGCGACCGCGGCCAAGTACTACACCCTGCTTACCATCGGTGACGGCCTGGTGGCGCAGATCCCGGCGCTGCTGATCTCCACTGCAGCCGGCATGGTCGTCAGCCGCGTCGGCAGCGATCAGACTATTGGCGAACAACTGGCGGGGCAGCTGTTCAACAAATCGCAAGTGTTGATGATCACCGCGGCCATCCTGGGGCTCATGGGACTGATCCCCGGTATGCCCAACTTTGCCTTCCTGCTGCTCGCCGCGCTGCTGGGCGGCGGGGGGTATGTGATAGCGAAGCGCCCGTCGGCGCAGGAGGTGGCGGCGCCGGAACTGCCTGTCGCGAGCCCATCCGCCGAGGCGAGCTGGAGCGATGTGGTCCCGGTGGATACCCTCGGACTGGAAGTCGGGTACCGGCTGATCCCGCTGGTCGACAAGGCGCAGGACGGTGAACTGCTCAAGCGCATCAAGGGGCTGCGCAAGAAATTTGCGTCGGACGTGGGATTTCTCGCGCCGGCAGTGCATATCCGCGACAACCTGGAATTGCGGCCCAACGCCTACGTGATCGCGCTCAAGGGCGTCGAGATCGGCCGCGGCGAGGCCTATTCCGGCATGCACCTTGCCATCAATCCGGGCCACGTGAACGGTACTTTGCCCGGCGCGGCGACGCGCGATCCGGCGTTCGGCTTGCCTGCCGTATGGGTCGAGGCCGGCATGCGTGAGCAGGCACAGACCTTCGGCTACACCGTGGTCGATGCCGGCACCGTGATCGCGACGCATTTGAATCACGTGATGCAGACCCATGCGTCCGAACTACTGGGCCGGCAGGAAACGCAGCAGCTGCTCGATCACGTCGGACGCGAGTCGCCCAAGCTGGTCGAAGACCTGGTGCCCAAGCTGCTGCCACTCTCGACGGTGCAAAAGGTGCTGCAGCGCCTGCTCGAGGAGGGTGTGCATATCCGCGACATGCGCACCATCATAGAAGTACTCGCGGAGCACGGTGCCAAAGTGCAGGACGCGGGCGAGCTGACCGCGCTGGTGCGCGTGGCGCTGGGCCGCGCCATCATGCAGCAGCTCTATCCCGCAAGCAACGAGTTGCAGGTGATGGCGCTGGAGCCAGGACTGGAACGCATTCTGCTGCAGGCGGTACAGGCCAAGAGCAGCGATGCCGCAGGCATCGAGCCTGGGCTGGTCGATACACTGCTGCGCGAAGCCGGCGCGGCGGCGCAACGGCAGGAACGGCTGGGGCTGCCGCCGGTGCTGCTGGTGCCGGCCGAATTGCGCGTGCTGCTGGCGCGCTTCCTGCGCCGCGCCGTGTCGCAGATCAAGGTCATCGCGCACAGCGAAATTCCAGATACCAGCAATATCAAAGTCACCGCCTTGCTCGGGGGTAAAGCATGAACGTCAAGAAATTTTTCGCCAACACCTCGCGTCAGGCCTTGAGCCTGGTCAAACAAGGTCTGGGGCCGGATGCGCTGATCCTGTCCAACCGCGCGGTCGACGGAGGCGTGGAGATCCTCGCCATGGCCCAGGGCGACTTGCCGCAGCAGACGGCCATGCAGG
>Ga0307377_10002215_pt1 | contig 23220 bp, 25 predicted proteins | sample TR3MG_FD_202535 | JGI IMG/M metagenome (GOLD analysis project Ga0307377, IMG submission 202535) | Soil microbial communities from Risofladan, Vaasa, Finland - TR-3 | ecosystem: Environmental > Terrestrial > Soil > Coastal area > Acid sulfate soil | place: Finland: Risofladan, Vaasa | collected...
ATGAAAGAGGCTAAAGGCTGATGTCCGGCTTCGGCACGCTGCTGTACAAGGAACTGCTGCGCTTCTGGAAAGTGGCGTTTCAGACCATCGCCGCGCCGGTGCTGATGACGCTGCTGTACCTGCTCATTTTCTCCCACGTGATGCAGGGGCGCGCGCCGGTCTACGGCACGGTGCCCTACGCTGCCTTTCTGGTGCCGGGGCTGGTGATGATGGCGGTGCTGCAAAACGCCTTTGCCAACGCTTCGTCCAGTCTGATTCAGTCCAAGGTCACGGGCAATATCATTTTCGTGCTGCTGCCGCCGCTGTCCTATTGGGATTTCTTCGCCGCCTACGTGCTCGCCTCGGTGGTGCGCGCCATGGCCGTCGGCATAGGGGTGCTGCTGGTGTCGCTCGCTTTCGTCGGGCTTACGTTTGCACACCCGCTGTGGATATTCGCTTTCGCCTTCGCCGGCAGCGCTATTCTGGGCACATTGGGGCTGGTCGCCGGGATCTGGGCCGAAAAGTTCGACCAGGTGGCGGCGTTCCAGAGCTTCCTCATCATGCCGCTCACGTTTCTCTCCGGGGTGTTCTATTCGATCCATTCCCTGCCACCGTTCTGGCAGAAGCTGTCGCAATTCAACCCGTTTTTCTACATGATCGACGGCTTTCGTTACGGCTTTTTCGGCGTGTCCGATATCAATCCTGCATTGAGCCTGCTGATCGCATTTGTCAGCCTGGCGGTGTGCACCGCCGCCGGGCTTGCACTGCTCAAGAGCGGTTATAAACTACGCTACTGAGAACTCCTTGCAAAATAAGCACTGAAAGGGCGACCATGGTTACACCTGAGGAAGTAAAGACCTACATCGAGCAGGGCCTGCCCTGCGAACATATCGAACTCGTCGGCGACGGCCAGCACTTTGAGGCTCTGATCGTTTCCGCCGAATTCCGCGGCAGGAATCGGGTGCAGCGGCATCAGCGCGTGTACCAGGCCCTGGGCGAGCGCATGCGCGAGGAAGTCCACGCGCTGTCGATGCAGACCCTTACCCCGGAAGAGTGGAGCGCGCAGTCCGGTGGGGCGGTATGAGCAGGGAGCAGGGGCCGCCGAAGGGAGGAAGAGGGGCCCCGCACAGCGGGGATGCGACCGACCGCGATTGCCGCCAGCCGCCGACAGCGTGCGGTGCGTACGTGGTACGGCGAAAAAGGAGGCGGCGGAATGAGCAGACCGCGCGAAGAATGCCCGTATGGATAAGCTGCTGATCCGCGGCGGGGTCCCGCTTTCGGGGGAAGTGCGCATTTCCGGCGCGAAGAACGCGGCGCTGCCTATCATGTGCGCTGCGCTGCTCTCGGGCAAGCCGCTGCGCCTCGCCAATTTGCCGCATTTGCGCGACGTTACCACGCTGATCAACCTGCTCGGCGGCATGGGCGTGGTGGCGTCGCTGGACGAAAAGCTCGGGCTGGAGCTCGACGCCGGCCGGCTGCACACGCCGCTCGCGCCCTACGAAATGGTCAAGACCATGCGCGCCTCGATCCTGGTGCTCGGGCCGCTGCTGGCGCGCTGCGGCGAGGCGCGCGTGTCGCTGCCCGGCGGCTGCGCGATCGGCCAGCGCCCGGTGGATCTGCATATCAAAGGCCTGCAGGCGATGGGCGCGGAGATTCACGTCGAGCACGGCTACATCATCGCGCGCGCCAAGCGCCTGAAGGGTGCGCGCATTTTCACCGACTTGGTGACAGTCACCGGCACCGAGAACCTGATGATGGCCGCCTGCCTCGCCGAAGGCACCAGCGTAATCGAGAATGCGGCGCGCGAGCCCGAGGTGGTCGATCTTGCGAACTGCCTAAAGGCGATGGGCGCGAACATCGAGGGCGCCGGCAGCGATACGATCACCATCGAGGGGGTGAGCGCGCTCGCGGGCGCGGCGCATCGCGTCATGCCGGACCGCATCGAGACGGGCACCTTCCTCGTCGCCGCGGCCGCGACCGGCGGCAAGGTGCGGCTGCGCAACACCAGCGAGCATATCCTCGAAGCGGTGGTGGACAAGCTGCGCGAGGCCGGCGCCAGGATCACCGCCGAGGTCGACGCCATCCTTCTGGAAATGGACGGGCCGCCGCAGAGCGTGAACCTGCGCACCGCGCCCTACCCGGCGTTCCCCACCGACATGCAGGCGCAATTCATGGCGCTGGACTGCATCGCGCGCGGCACGGCGGTGCTCACGGAAACCATATTCGAGAACCGCTTCATGCACGCGCTCGAATTGCAGCGCCTGGGCGCGGACATCGAGATTTCCGGGAACACCGCGGTGGTCAAGGGCGTCGCGCAGCTCGACGGCGCCGCGGTGATGGCGACCGACTTGCGTGCATCGGCGAGCCTGGTGATCGCCGGGCTGGTCGCCCGCGGGGAGACCTCGGTCGAGCGCATCTACCACCTCGACCGCGGCTATGAGTGCATCGAGGAAAAGCTGTCGCTGCTCGGTGCGCGCATCAAGCGCGTTCACTAGAAAATCCATTGGGCGCAAAGTCCGCGGTAAAATCGCGCTTTCGATCGGGTCCCGCCGTGTCGCAGATCACCATCGCCCTGTCCAAGGGCCGGATTTTCGAGGAAACGCTGCCGCTGCTCAAGGCGGCAGGCGTGGTGCCGCGCGACGATCCGGAAACTTCGCGCAAGCTGATCATTGCCACCAGCCGGCCCGAGGTGCGCCTGATCATCGTGCGCGCCTCCGATACGCCGACCTATGTGCAGTATGGCGCGGCGGACATGGGCATCGCGGGCAAGGACGTACTGCTCGAGCACGGCGGCGAAGGGCTGTACCAGCCGCTCGACCTGAAAATCGCCGCCTGCCGCATGATGGTGGCGGTGCCGCAGGGTTTCGATTACGCGCAGGCGGTGAGGCAGGGCGCGCGGCTGCGCGTCGCCACCAAATACCTGCAGACGGCGCGCGAGCATTTCGCCGCCAAAGGGGTCCACGTCGATCTGATCAAGCTCTACGGCTCGATGGAACTCGCGCCGCTGGTGGGGCTGGCGGACGCCATCGTCGATCTGGTGTCGAGCGGCAATACGCTGAAAGCCAACAATCTTGTTGCGGTGGAGGAAATCCTCCCGGTTTCCGCGCGGCTGATCATCAACGTGGCGGCGCTGAAGCTCAAGCGCGCCGCGATCCAGCCGCTCGTCGATGCATTCGCGCTGGCCGCAGAGAAAAAAAATGGCTGAGATCGCGCGACTGTCCACCCGCGACGCCGATTTCGACGCGCGGCTTGCGCGTCTGACCGCCTTCGACGCAGCCCAGGACGAAACGGTGGACCGGACCGTGGCCGAAATCCTGGCCGCAGTGAAAAGCCGGGGCGACGCGGCCGTGCTCGAATATACGGCCCGCTTCGACGGGGTGACGGCAGCAGCGCTGGCCGAGCTCGAACTGCCGGGCGAGTCGCTCGCTCGCGCGCGCGATGTGCTGCCGCGCGCGCAGCGCGAAGCGCTGGAGCAGGCCGCCGCGCGCGTGCGCCGCTATCACGAAAAGCAGCTGGCGCAGTCCTGGCAGTACACCGAGGCCGACGGCACGGTGCTGGGGCAGAAGGTGACGCCGCTGGACCGCGTCGGCCTGTACGTGCCCGGCGGCAAGGCAGCTTATCCATCGTCGGTGCTGATGAACGCGCTGCCGGCGAAAGTGGCCGGCGTGGCCGAACTCGTGATGGTGGTGCCGACGCCGCGCGGCGAAAAGAACGCCTTGGTGATGGCGGCGGCGGCGATCGCCGGCGTGGACCGGGTGTACACCATCGGCGGGGCGCAGGCGGTGGGTGCGCTCGCCTATGGCACGGGCACCATTGCGCAGGTGGACAAGATCGTCGGTCCGGGCAACGCCTATGTCGCCGCGGCCAAGCGGCGCGTGTTCGGCGTGGTCGGCATCGATATGGTGGCGGGCCCCTCGGAGATCCTGGTGATCTGCGACGGCTCGGTGGACCCCGACTGGATCGCGATGGACTTGTTCTCGCAGGCCGAACACGACGAAGTGGCGCAGGCGATTTTGATCTGCCCGGACGCGGCTTACATCGAGGCTGTGGCGGCAAGCATCGCCAGGCTGTTGCCGCAGATGCCGCGGCGCGAAGTGATCGCCGCCTCGCTCAAGACCAGGGGCGCGCTGATAGCGGCGCGCAGCCTGGAGGAAGCCTGCACCATCGCCAACCGCATCGCGCCGGAACATCTGGAGCTGGCTGTGGCCGAACCCGAAAAGCTCGTCGACCGCATCCGCCATGCCGGCGCCATATTCATGGGCGCGTACAGCTCCGAGGCAATCGGCGATTATTGCGCCGGGCCCAACCACGTGCTGCCGACCTCGCGCAGCGCGCGCTTTTCCTCCCCCCTGGGGGTGTACGACTTTCAAAAGCGCTCCAGCCTGATTCAGGTATCTCCAGACGGAGCGCAGACGCTCGGCAAGATTGCCGCCACCCTGGCCGAAGGCGAGGGCTTGCAGGCGCATGCCCGCTCCGCCGGATACCGCCTGCGTCGGCCCTAGGGAGCACAAGTGTCCCGCTATTGGAGCGCAGTCGCAAAGGGATTGACGCCCTATGTGCCGGGCGAGCAGCCCAAGCTGCCCGGCCTGGTCAAGCTCAACACCAACGAGAATCCCTACGGCCCAAGTCCGCGCGCGCTCGCGGCCTTGCGCGCCGAGACGGGCGATACGCTGCGGCTGTATCCCGATCCGAACTGCGACAGTCTCAGGGATGCCATCGCCGCCTTTTACAAATTGAATCCTGCTCAGGTATTCGTCGGCAACGGTTCGGACGAGGTGCTGGCGCACGCGTTCCTTGCGCTGCTCAAGCATGAGCAGGCGCTGCTGTTTCCGGATATCACCTACAGCTTTTATCCCGTGTACTGCGAGCTGTACGGCATCGAGTACAGGCAGGTGCCGCTGACCGAGTCGTTCGAAATCCGCATCGATGATTATTTGCGGCCGAACGGCGGCATTATTTTCCCGAATCCGAATGCGCCCACCGGCCGGCCGCTGGCGCTCGCCGAGATCGAGCGCCTGCTGCGCGCGAATGCCGGGTCGGTGGTGGTGATCGACGAGGCCTATGTGGATTTCGGTGCCGAGTCGGCGGTCGGGCTGATCGAGCGCTACCCGCAGCTGCTGGTCGTGCATACCTTGTCGAAATCCCACTCCCTCGCCGGGCTGCGCGTGGGCTTTGCGCTCGGGAATCCCGAACTGATCGAGGCGCTGCGGCGCGTGAAGGACAGCTTCAACTCCTATCCGCTCGGTCGTCTCGCGCTAGCCGGGGCCGCCGCCGCGATCGAGGACCGCGCCTATTTCGAGCAGACCTGCGCCAGAGTGATCGCCACCCGGACGCGTCTGATAAGCGATCTCGCAGCGCTGGGCTTCGAGGTGCTGCCCTCGGCCGCCAATTTCGTGTTCGCACGGCATGGTCGGCATGGAGGTGCGGAACTGGCGGCGAAATTGCGCGAGCGCCGCATCATCGTGCGCCATTTCAGCAAGCCGCCGCGCATCGAGCCGTTCCTGCGCATCACTGTCGGCACCGATGCGCAGTGCGAGACGCTGATCGCAGCTCTGGGGACGATTCTGGCCTAAAATAGATTCAGTTGCCGCGACCTTGCCCCGACGCCGTGCTGGGTTAGAATGCATGGCATAGGGGCGATGCCTTCAACCAACGATTTATGCGTACTGCCACGGTCACCCGCAACACGAACGAGACCCAGATCAGCGTCAGCCTGAATCTGGATGGCGCAGGCGCGGCCAAATTGGCCACGGGCCTGCCGTTTCTCGACCACATGCTGGACCAGGTCGCGCGTCACGGCATGATCGATCTGGAAATTGCGGCTAAAGGGGACTTGCACATCGATGCCCACCACACGGTCGAGGACATAGGCATCAGCCTGGGGCAGGCGGTGGCCGCGGCGGTCGGGGACAAGCGCGGCCTGCGCCGCTACGGCCACGCCTACGTGCCGCTGGACGAGGCGCTGTCGCGCGTCGTCATCGATTTTTCCGGGCGTCCAGGGCTTGTCTATCAGCTCAAGTTCAGCCGAGCCTGGATCGGCGAATTCGACGTCGATCTGGTGCACGAATTTTTCCAGGGCTTCGTCAACCACGCGCAGGTGACGCTGCACGTCGACAATCTGCGCGGCGACAATGCGCACCATCAATGCGAGACCGTGTTCAAGGCTTTCGGCCGGGCGCTGCGCATGGCGGCAGAGGCCGATCCGCGCGCCGCGGATACGATTCCCTCGACTAAGGGCAGTTTGTGATTCGACGAGTTTGACGGGATTGCGCGAGGATCAGCGAGACCAATGATCTACCCAAGCCGGATTCCTGTCCGACGCATGAATTTCTCTTCCGCCAATTCTGCTAAATCGCACGCACAATGACGTCAATCGCAGTAATCGACTATGGCATGGGCAACCTGCGTTCGGTATCCAAGGCGCTGGAGCACGTCGCGCCCGATGCTGAAGTCCGGGTCACGTCCGACCCCGAAGTTGTACGCCAGTCCGAACGCGTGGTGTTTCCGGGCCAGGGTGCGATGCCCGACTGCATGCGCGAAATGGATGCCAGGGGCCTGCGTCCGGCGCTGCTCGAGGCGGCGCGCACCAAGCCTTTTCTCGGCATCTGCATCGGCTTACAAATGCTGTTCGAGCGCAGCGAGGAAGGCGATACGGCCGGATTGGGGGTTTTTGCCGGGAGCGTGAAGCGCTTTCCGCCGCAGGCGATGCAAGATGCCCAAGGGGGCAGGCTCAAGGTGCCGCACATGGGCTGGAACCAGGTGATGCAGGCCGAAGCGCACGCGCTGTGGCAGGGTATAGCGGACGCCAGCCGCTACTATTTCGTGCACAGCTTTTACGTCGAGGCGGGCCGGCCGGAGCTGGTGGCTGGGTACAGCGTTTACGGTTTTCCCTTTACCTGCGCTGTGGCGCAGGATAATATTTTCGCTGTGCAATTCCATCCGGAGAAAAGCCAGGCCGCCGGCCTCGCGCTGCTTGCCAATTTCGTTAGCTGGAAACCGTGACCCGGAGCGCCTAGGCACTCGCTCCTCCTCTTACTCCATAGCCGGAACGACACATGCTTATCATCCCCGCGATCGATATCAAGGACGGGCGCGCCGTGCGCCTTGAACAGGGCGACATGGACAAGGAGACGGTGTTCTCCGATGATCCGGCGGCGGTGGCCGCGCACTGGCTGGAGCAGGGCGCGCGCCGGCTGCACCTGGTCGACCTGAACGGCGCGGTCGCGGGCAAGCCCAGGAACGAGAGCGTGATCAAGGATATCGTCAGCGCGGTCGGCGGCAGGATTCCGATACAACTGGGCGGCGGCATCCGCGACCTGGACACCATCGAACGTTATCTCGACGACGGCATCAGCTACATCATCATCGGCACGGCGGCGGTGAAAAACCCCGGCTTCCTGCAGGACGCCTGCGCCGCATTCACCGGCCACGTCATCGTCGGCCTGGACGCCAAGGACGGCAAGGTCGCGGTGGAGGGCTGGTCGAAGATGACGGGACACGACGTGATCGACCTCGCGCGCAAGTTCCAGGACTACGGCGTCGAAGCCGTGATCTATACCGATATCGGCCGCGACGGCATGCTCAACGGGGTCAACATCGAGGCCACGATCAAGCTGGCGCGCGAGTTGGTGGTGCCGGTGATCGCGAGCGGCGGGCTCACCGACCTCAACGACGTCAAGGCTCTGTGCAAGATCGAAGCAGAAGGCATCACCGGCGTCATTACCGGACGCGCCATCTACCAGGGAACGGTCGACTTCAAGAAGGCGCAGGCGATGGCGGATAAATTGGGGCAAGGGAAAAAGGAGAAAGGACAGGCATGAGCGCAAAGGCGGTATCTTTCGCCCGCGTTTCGCCGCCAAGCCCATGGGTCTAGCCAAACGTGTCATTCCCTGTCTCGACGTCACACGTGGCCGTGTGGTGAAGGGGGTCAATTTCGTCGGTTTGCGCGACGCCGGAGATCCGGTGGAGATCGCGCACCGCTACGACGATCAGGGCGCCGACGAGCTTACCTTCCTCGATATCACCGCGAGCTCGGACGAGCGCGACCTGATCCTGCATATTATCGAGGCGGTCGCGGCGCAGGTGTTCATTCCGCTCACCGTGGGCGGTGGCGTGCGCAAAGTCGATGACGTGCGCCGGCTCCTCAATGCCGGCGCGGACAAGGTATCGATCAACACCGCCGCGGTACAGAATCCGCAACTGGTGGCGGACGCATCCGGCCGCTACGGCGCGCAGTGCATCGTCGTGGCCATCGACGCGAAGCGCGTCGATCCACAAGGGCACGCGAAGCGCGTCGATCCACAAGGGCACGCGAAGCGCGTCGATCCAAGAGGGGACGCGGTTGCGGCTGGCGCCGGACCGGGCTGGGAGGTTTACACCCATGGCGGGCGCAAACCTACCGGCTTGGATGCGGTGCAATGGGCGCGTAAAATGCAGATCCTGGGCGCGGGCGAAATCCTGCTCACCAGCATGGACCGCGACGGCACCAAGTCCGGCTTCGATCTGGAGCTGACGCGCGCGGTAGCCGATGCAGTGGATGTGCCTGTGATCGCCAGCGGCGGCGTCGGCAAGCTCGAGCACCTGGTCGAAGGCATACTCGAAGGCCGGGCCGATGCCGTGCTCGCCGCAAGCATTTTTCATTACGGCGAGTACAGCGTGCGCCAGGCGAAGGAACTAATGGCGTCGCGCGGCATCGAAGTCAGGCTGTGACGCCGGGGCCGTCGGACGGCGGCAGCTGCTGCCGCTGACCAGGTGCGCATCCGATTGTTTCTTAATCATTAGTTAAGTTATTGGGTAGACATGGACTGGCTCGACGAAGTGAAATGGGACGCCAACGGCTTGGTGCCCGCGATTGCGCAGGAGGCTGAGAGCGGCAAGGTGCTGATGGTCGCCTGGATGAACCGCGCGGCGCTGGCGCAGACGGTTTCCAGCGGCGAGGCAGTCTATTGGTCGCGCTCGCGCCGAAAACTGTGGCACAAGGGCGAAGAATCCGGCCACGTGCAGAAAGTGCGGGAGCTGCGCCTGGATTGCGACGAGGATGTAATACTGCTCAGCGTGGAGCAGGTCGGCGGCATCGCCTGCCACACGGGCCGGCACAATTGTTTTTTCCGGAAATATGCGGACGGAAAGTGGGTCGCGACCGATCCAGTGATCAAGGATCCCAAGGAGATATACCACAGGTGAAGCCTTGCGCGGGCGATGCCCGATCAAGGCGCGTACACTTGGAAAATTCGCATGGGGGCATGGCCCCCGGCGTTCAAGGACAAGCGAACATGAGCGACATACTTGACCGGCTGGCGGACACGATAGAGGCGCGCAAAGGCGGCGATGCAGAGGCATCCTACGTGTCCAGGCTGCTCGCGCGCGGCGAAGACGCCATCCTGAAAAAGATCGGCGAGGAGGCCACCGAGACAGTGATGGCGGCCAAGGACGGCGACAAGCTGCGTATCGTCGGGGAGACCGCCGATCTGTGGTTTCACTGCCTGATCATGTTGTCGCACTATGGCCTGCGGCCCGCGGACGTGCTGTTCGAGCTCAGGCGCCGCGAGGGCATTTCCGGCATAGACGAAAAGGCGGCAAGGGCCGCGAATCCACGCGTCGAGTCCGAGCGTAAATAAGGGGGGGCCGGCTTGGAAGACTGCATTTTCTGCAAGATCGTCGACGGCAGGATTCCCTGCAACAAGATATTCGAGGACGAGGACATTGTCGCCTTCCACGATATCCGCCCGGTGGCGCCGGTGCATTTCATGGTCATCCCGAAGCTGCATATCGCCTCGTTGGCGCAGGTTGACCTCGGCCATCAGATGCTGCTGGGCAAGATGCTGGCGCTGGGGTCGAAACTGGCTGTCGGGCAGGGGTGCGACGACGGTTGGCGCACCATTATCAACACCGGACGCGTCGGCCGCCAAGAGGTGTATCATTTGCATATGCACATCATCGGCGGCAAAGACGCTTTGCCGGGGATGATCAAACGTTAGGGAAGTCCGGCCGGCGAGCTTGTGCTCGGCCGTTTTTCCCCTGTTCCGGCAAGTGGCGCTGCGGTTGCGTCCAGGTCCGGTGCTTACTTGAAGGAGTAAAGCCATGGGTTTTGAATCAATTTGGCATTGGCTGATCGTTCTGGTCATAGTTATGCTGATATTCGGCACCAAGAAACTGCGCAACATGGGCGCCGATCTGGGTGGTGCGGTGAAGGGATTCAAGGAAGGGATGAGGGAGGCCTCCTCGGACAAACCTGCCGACGCCGCCGGCGCCTCGCAGAGGCCGGAAGGCAACATCATCGAGGGCGAAATAAAGGAAAAGTCCAAGAGCGCATAAGGCGGTGAGACCAGCGCGCTGACGTCCTGCCCCGGCGCCCCGCGCTTGCTTGTCTTTCTTGCAGTATCCCGGGCCCTGATATGTTCGATATTGGATTTTCCGAGCTGGTCGTCATTGCGCTGGTGGCCCTGGTCGTGATCGGTCCTGAGCGTCTGCCTCGGGTCGCGCGTACGGTCGGCGCCCTGCTGGGGCGCGCGCAACGCTATATCAACGACGTGAAGGCGGATATCCAGCGCGAAGTCGACATGAGTGAACTGAGCAGCATCCGGGATAGTTTTCAGGATGCGGCAAACTCGATGAAGCAGTCGGTGGCTGAGGTCGGCCAAGAGCTGAAGGCGACGGGCGAGTCGCTGAACCAGACTATCTCCGAGGCGGTTGAAACCAAGGCCGAGCCGCCTGCGACAGAGCCCTCGGCCGCCGAAGAAGTCCCGGCTGGTTCGGCGCCGACGGAGCATTTAGCCGCCGAAGAAGTCCCTGCTGTTTCGGCGCAGTTGGATCTGGCGCTTGAAACCAAGCCCGCAGCCGAACCGGCGGGGCTACCCAAGGCATGAAACCTTAGTGATCGAGCAGGAAACGTTCATTTCCCATCTGGTCGAGCTGCGCGACCGGCTGCTGCGTTCGATTTACGCCGTATTCGCCGTGTTCGTGGTGCTCTGGTTTTGGCCCGGTGTGTCCGAGATCTACGACCTCCTGGCCTTGCCGATGATGCGCACCCTCCCGCAGGGCACGCACATGATCGCCACCGGCGTCATTACGCCGTTTCTGGTGCCGCTCAAAGTCGGCCTGATGGCGGCGTTCATATTGGCGCTGCCCTATGTGCTGTATCAGATCTGGGCGTTCATCGCCCCTGGTCTGTATGCGAACGAAAAGCGCTTTGCCCTGCCGCTGGTGTTTGGCAGCACCCTGCTGTTCATCGCCGGAGTCGCGTACTGCTATTTCGTGGTGTTCAACTGGGTGTTTCGCTTCATCATCCACTTCGCGCCCAAGAGCATTACACCCGCGCCGGACATCGCGTCCTACCTGAGCTTCGTGCTGACCATGTTTATGGCGTTCGGTATTACCTTCGAGATTCCGCTGGTCGAGGTTGTGCTGGTGCGCACCGGCGTACTCACCGTGGAGAAGCTTAAGGCGGTGCGGCCGTATGTGATCGTCGGCGCTTTTGTCGTGGCTGCGGTCGTCACGCCGCCGGACGCGATATCGCAGCTCCTGCTGGCGGTCCCGATGTGCCTGCTGTTCGAATTCGGCTTGATTCTGGCGCGACTGATGGATCGCTTTCTCGGCAAACACGGCGCTAAGGCGGACGATGAGGCGGACGGCGCGTCGGATTCGGCCGAGGCCGAGGCCGAGCAAGAGCGGCTGCAGTAGCCCAGTCCGCTTACTGCATTACACCCAGCTCGCGCGCGCGCACCAGCGCGTGCGTGCGATTGCCGACCTGCAGCGTCTCGTAGATTTTCTTCAGATACCACTTTACCGTTTCTTCGGAAATGAACAGGCGCTGGCCGATTTCGCGATTTCTGAGGCCCAGGCCCAGCAATTTGAGGATCTGCACTTCACGCTGGTGCAGCGGCAGCGGCTGCTGCGGTGGGCCGGGCCGCGCCGCTCCCGTGCTGCCCTGTCCCAGCGCCTGGGCGATGCGCTGCGCGAATGCGGCATGCGGGCCACTGTGGCTTTGCAGCAGCCCTGCGAGCCCGCTGCCGGCGGCGAGAAAGGGATAGACGATTCCGGCCGGCGCGGCCAGCGCCAGCGCCTCGCCTATCGTTTTGGCGGCGGCGGGGGAATGCCCTATGCCATCGCGGGCAAGCCCCTGCCAGATGTGGAACTCGATCTGCACGCGGCTGCGCCCGGCGCGGCGCGCCTGCGCAAGTCCGGCGGTGGCGAGTTTGAGTGCCTCGGCAAAGCGCGCGCGGGCAAGCGCCAACTCGATCGAGCCGCCCACCCAGGATGCGTGATGCTCGGTGTACAGCGCCACTGCCGCGTGGCCGGACATCTCCAGCATGGTACGTGCGCGGCGCAGGCACGCCTCGGCGCGCTCCAGCTCGCCGCTGCGGCAGGCCAGCCGCGCCTCGACGAGGTCGGCGCGAAAGCCGACGCGGTCGATATTGCGTTCGGCGCCAACGATGCGCGCGCGCGCCAAATCGGCTTCGGCTGCGGGGTACTCGCCCAGCAAGACCAGTACCTGGGCGCGGATCGCCTGGGCCACGCCGACGAAGGCGTAGGTCTGGGTAGCATCGAGGAGGTCGATCGCTTCGCCCAGCTCGGCCAGTGCCGCTCCCGTTTCGTTGAGTTCGAGCCGCATGACGGCCAGGGCCACGCGCAGGAAAGCAGCGCTGCCCGTTCTGAGCCAGCGCCGGTTGTGCGGATCCCGCAGCCAGTGCGCGAGCTCGGCCGCCGCGATGTCCGGTCGCGCGCGCAGGTAGTCGACAATGGCGATGTTGTAGCGGGCCATCAAGTTAACCACCGTTTCCTCGCTCGCATCGGAGATGCGCACCGCTTCGGTGAATTGCCCGCGCGCACCTTGCAGCCGGCCGGCGAGGCGTTCGGCATAGCCCAGCACGACGTGCGCATAGGCGCGCTGCAGCGGATCCTCAAGACCGAAAGCCTGCGGCAGGTCCGCTTTGAGGCCGGCAACGTCGGGCAGGTCGTAACGCGTCACCCCGGTCATGGTGCGCAGGATCTGCAATTCCGCTCGCAGCGTAGCCAAGCCCGCCGCGGTGCGCTTGTCCGGCCGCGCACGCTCTATGGCCAGCTCGGCGGCGCGAATCGAACGGATCGCGGCGAGCGTGTCACCGAGATACAGATGCGTCCAGGCGTCCAGCACGCATAGCGTGGCCGAATGTGCGAGCGCGGTCCGCGGCAGCGCTTCCAGCCAGCTGTGCAGTTCCTTCAGATTGCCTTCGCGCAGCAGCGTGCGGCCGTGCTGCTCGAGCAGCACGGCCGCCTGAGCGTAGAGGCCGCCGCGCAGGGCGTAGCGCAGCGCGTCTGCGGGTAGCTCGTTGGCGGCGAGCCAGTTGCAGGCGCGCTGGTAGAGCGATTTCAGCAGCTCCGGGTCGCTCGCTTTAAGCCGCTGGCGCAGAAAGGCCGAAAACAGATGATGGTAGCGGTACCAGACGCGGCCCTGGTCCAGACGCAGGATGAACAGATTGGCCCGCTCCAGCTCCGCGATGCGCGCGTGGCTATCGCGGCGCCCGGTGACCGCATCGGCCAGCGGCACGCTGAACTGATCGAGCACCGCGGTGCGATCGAGGAAATCGCGCAGCGCGGGCGCCTGCCGCGACACGATGTCCTCGAGCAGGTAGTCCGCAAAGCTGGCGACGCCGGGGCGCTCGCCTGCATCCAGCGCGAGCGGCGGCGCGGCGCTCGCGCGCTGCGCCAAGGCGATGGTCGCCAGCTGCAGCCCGCCGATCCAGCCCTCGGTCTGCTCCGCCAGCATGCCGATCTGCGCCTCCGACACTTTGAGCTTCTTCAGCCCGCGCAGATAGTCGCGGATTTCCAGCGGCGAGAAGCGCAGTTCGGCAAAGCCCAGCTCGATCACGGCACCGCGCGCGCGCAGGCGCGCGATCGCCAGTGGCGGCTGGGTCTGGCTGGCGATTGCAAAATGGATGCTGGCGGCTGAGTATTGCAGCAGATAGCTCACCGCCGATTGCACGGCGCTATCGGCGATCTCCTGAAAATCGTCGAGGAAGATCGCCAATGGGGTCGCGCCGGTGGTGAGGTCATTGATCAGGCTCGCCATCACTTCCTGCAGCGGCACGCGCGCCGCCGAGCGCATCATCTCGTAGGCTTCGCTGCCGGCCGCGGGGCGGGCGCGCTGCACTGCCGCGATCAGGCTGGAGCAAAAACGCTGCGCGTCGTTGTCCGAAGCGTCCAGTGAAAGCCAGCACACCTCCATGCCCTGCGCGGCGAGCGCCAGGTAGCCTTGCGACATCAGGGTCGATTTGCCCGAGCCGCTGGCAGCGGTGACCAGGGCCAGCTTGCTCGTGCGCAGATTGCAGAATCTTGCCAGCACTCCCGGGCGCGCAAGCAGCAGTGCCTCGCTCGAGGGCGGCGCCAGTTTGGTCAGCGGGTGGGTGGGCAGGCGGCGTTTTGCCATAGCCCGCATTTTCTACCCTTTCGGGGGGTGAAAGGGAGCATAAATACGAACACGATAGCGATCGGCTCCGCTAGCGTGGCGCCGTGAACGGAGCGTTTTGCGACCCTCCGCATTCAGAATTCAGACGATAACAAGGGGGAATCATGCACATCAGACACGCAATCATCGCCGGCTTCGCGCTTGCACTCTGCGCCGGCTCCGCCTGGGCGCAGGAGATCAGGATCGCGCACGTATACGGCAAGACCGGGCCGCTCGAGGCCTACGCCAAGCAGTCGAGCATCGGCTTCGAGATGGGGCTGGAATACGCCACCGGCGGCAAGATGGAGGTGCTCGGGCGCAAGATCGTAGTGATCGACAAGGACACGCAGAACAAACCGGACGTGGGCAAGGCGCAGCTCGCCGCCGCCTACGGCGACGACAAAGTGGATATCGCAGTCGGTCCGGTCAATTCCGGCGTCGCTCTGGCCATGCTGCCGGTGGCGCAGGAATACAAGAAAATACTGGTGGTCGAGCCGGCGGTCGCCGATTCGATCACGGGCGACAAATGGAACCGCTACATCTTCCGCACTTCGCGCACTTCGACCCAGGATGCGGTAGCCGCTGCGGCGACGTTCAAGGGCGCGGTGAGCATTGCCACCCTGGCCCAGGATTACGCCTTTGGCCGCGACGGTGTCAAGGCGTTCAAGGAAGCACTGGCCAAGGCCGATCCGCAGGCGAAAATCATCCATGAGGAATACGCGCCGGCCGCCACGACCGACTTCACCGCTCCCGCGGAGCGCATTTTCGAGGCGCTGAAGAACATACCCGGGCGCAAGGTACTCGCGATCATCTGGGCAGGACCGAATCCGATGGTGAAGATCATGGGGATGGACCCGGGGCGCTATGGCATCGAGCTCGCGCCGGGCGGCAACATCCTGCCGGTTATGAAGACCTGGAGGAACTATGCCGGCGTGGAGGGCGCAATCTACTACTACTACGGCTTTCCCAAGAACAAGATGAACGACTGGCTGGTGAAGGAGCATGAAAAGCGTTACGGCCAGCCGCCGGACTTTTTCACTGCGGGTGGATTCGCCGCGGCGATGGCGGTGATCGACGGGATCAAGAAGGCAGGCGGCACCGATACCGAAAAACTCATCGCCGCCATGGAGGGCATGTCGTTCGAGACGCCCAAAGGCATGATGACCTTCCGCAAGGCGGACCATCAGGCGATGCAGGACATGTATCAATTCCGCATCAAGAAAGTGAAGGACCAGAAAAACGAGTGGGACCTGCTGCAGCTGGTGCGCGAGATTCCGGCCTCGGAGATGTCCATTCCGATCCAGAACAAGCGTTAAAGCCGGACGCTGCCGCGCCGGTTTAACGCCGCTGGATGGAACGGGCGCAGGCGCCGTTCATCCAGCGCTCGTTGTGCGCCACCATAACTGATCATGTCCGAACCGCGCTCCGGCGAACATCCGGTTCTCGAGACCCACGGCCTCAGCATCCGCTTCGGCGGCCATGTCGCGGTCAACCGGGTGTCCTGCGCGTTTCGCCCGGATGTGCTCACCGCTATCGTCGGCCCCAACGGTGCCGGCAAGACGACCTATTTCAATCTGATTTCCGGCCAGTTGCGGCCGACGGAAGGCCGCGTCACGCTCTACGGCGAGGACGTCACCGCGCTGCCGGCGCCGCAGCGCACCCGGCGCGGCATGGGGCGCGCGTTCCAGCTCACCAACCTGTTCCCGCAGCTCTCGGTGCTGGAGAACGTGCGCCTGGCGGTGCAGTCGCATGCCGGCATGGGCCTGAACCTGTTCTCGGTGTGGTCCAGCCATGTCGAGCTGATCGAGCGCGCCGAACATTATCTGCACCGCGTCAAGCTCGCCGACCGGCGCGACACCCTCGCTTCGGCGCTGGCGCACGGCGACCAGAGAAAACTGGAAGTGGCGATCCTGCTCGCGCTCGATCCAGATCTGTTCATGTTCGACGAGCCCACTGCTGGCATGAGCGTGGACGAGGTGCCGGTAATCCTGGAGTTGATCCACGAGATCAAAAACCAGGGCGACAAGACCATACTGCTGGTCGAGCACAAGATGGACGTGGTCAGGTCGCTCGCCGACCGCATCATCGTGCTGCACCAGGGCGAGCTTGTCGCCGACGGCGAGCCGGCGGAGGTGATCGCCTCGCCCGTCGTGCAGCAGGCTTACCTCGGGCTCGCGGGACATGAGTAATCTGCTCGCGCTCAGCGGCGTCAATACCCGCATCGGCCATTACCATATCCTGCAGGGCGTCGATTTCGTCGTGCCGCAAGGCGGGCTGACCATTCTGCTCGGCAGGAACGGCGCCGGCAAGACCACCTGCCTGCGCACCATCATGGGATTGTGGAAAGCTTCCGCGGGGTGCATCGACTTCGACGGCGCCGACATAGTCGGACGTTCGACGCCTGCGGTGGCGCAGTTGGGCATCGGCTACGTGCCCGAGTCGATGGGCATATTCGCCGGGCTCACGGTGCGCGAGAACCTGACGCTGGCGGCGCGCGCCGGGCCGATCGACCAAGGGCGCCTGGACTGGATGTTCGGGCTGTTTCCCGCGCTGAAGAAATTCTGGCAGCTCCCGGCCGGTTTTTTGTCCGGCGGGCAAAAGCAGATGCTCGCGATCGCGCGCGCGATGATAGAGCCGAGAAAGCTGCTGCTGGTCGACGAGCCGACCAAGGGCCTCGCGCCCGCGATCATCGCCCACATGGTCGATGCCTTTCGCGAACTGAAGCGCACCGACACCACCATTTTGCTGGTCGAGCAGAATTTCAATTTCGCGCGCGCGCTGGGTGATACGGTCGCCGTCATGGATTCGGGCCGCATCGTGCATAGCGGCAACATGAGCGAGCTGGCGGAAGACGAGGCGCTGCAGCAGAGGCTGCTCGGCCTGTCGCTGGACGCGCACCAATGAGCTTGGCCAAAGATGCACTGCCGGTTGCGCGCCTGGACAAGATTCCACTCGCGCTGATCCCGGTGATCGCGGCTGCGGCGCTGCCGCTGATTCCCAGCCTGCCGACCTGGGTCACGCTTACCGTCGCCGGTCTCGCCATGGGGATGATGATATTCATCATGGCTTCGGGGCTGACGCTGGTGTTCGGTTTGATGGACGTGATGAATTTTGCCCACGGCGCCTTCATCACCATCGGCGCCTTCGTCGCCACCAGCGTGCTGCTCCCGCTCGCGGGATGGACCCAGGCGGACAGCCTGTGGCGGAATCTCGCGGCCTTGCTGCTGGCGATTCTCGCCTCCATGGCGGTGACCGGGGCTCTGGGCGTGGCGTTCGAACGCGTGATCATCAAGCCGGTATACGGCCAGCACCTGAAGCAGATCCTGATCACCATGGGTGGCTTGATCGTGGCCGAGCAGCTGATCATCGCAATCTGGGGGCCGGACATGATCGCGCTGCCCAAGCCGGCGACGCTGCGCGGCAGTTTCATCTACGGCGACATCGCGATCGAAAAATACCGGGTGCTTGCGGTCCTTGTCGGACTTGCGGTATTCGCCGCCATGTTCCTGGTGCTCAACCGCACCCGCGTCGGTCTTTTGATCCGCGCCGGGGTCGAGGACAGCGAGATGGTCGAGTCGCTCGGCTACCGCATTCGCCGCGTGTTCATCGGCGTGTTCGCCGCGGGCTCCGCGCTCGCCGGCCTGGGGGGGGTGATGTGGGCGCTGTACCAGGAGACGGTCACCTCGGCCATGGGCATGCAGGTGATGATCCTGATATTCATCGTCATCATCATCGGCGGCCTGGGCTCGGTCGGTGGCTGCTTCATCGGCTCACTGCTGGTAGGCCTGGTGGCGAACTACGTCGGCTTTCTCGCGCCCAAGGTGGCGCTTGGGTCCAACATCCTGTTGATGGTGCTGATCCTGCTGTGGCGGCCGCAGGGGCTGTACCCGGTGGCGAAAAGATGACTGTGATCCGCACGCTCCTCTCCGGCGATTATCCGCGCAGCCGCGCGCTGACTGCGGTCCTGCTCGTGATTCTCGTCGGACTCGCATTCGCGCCCTTCGTGTTTCCGGGAACGCGCTCGCTCGACGTCGCCGCCAAGGTGTGCGTGTTCATCCTGCTGGTGGCGAGCTACGACCTGCTGCTGGGTTACACCGGCATCGTTTCCTTCGCGCACACCATGTTTTTCGGCATAGGCGCCTACGGCATAGCGATCGCCGCGTCCAGTCTGGGCCCGACCTGGGGCAGCCTCGCCCTGGGCAGCCTTGCCGCGCTTGCTTGCTCGGCGCTGCTTGCGCTCTTGATCGGCGTCCTGTCGCTGCGGGTCAAGACCATATTCTTCGCCATGATCACCCTTGCGGTGGCCGCGTTCTTCGCCATTCTCGCCTCGCAGCTTTCCGGGTTCACCGGCGGCGAGGACGGGCTCACCTACACGCTGCCGCAAGTGCTGCTGCCGGGAAGCAAGCTGCTGGCGGCACCGCTGTTCGGCGTCGACATCGACGGCAGGATCGTTTCTTATTACCTCGTGTTCTTCGCTGCGGCAGCGCTGTTCCTGGTGTTGTTGCGCGTGGTGAACTCGCCTTTCGGCCGCGTGCTGCAGGCAATCCGCGAAAACGATTTCCGCGCCGAGGCAATCGGCTATCGCAGCGTGGTTTATCGCAGCGTCGCCAACTGCGTGGCCGCGCTCGCAGCCAGCGCTGCCGGCATTCTGTATGCGCTGTGGCTGCGCTACGCCGGCCCCGCCACCACGCTGTCGTTTGACATCATGGTCGACATCCTGCTGATGGTGGTGATCGGCGGCATGGGGACCATGTACGGCGCGGTGGTCGGTGCGACCTTATTCGTGATCGCGCAAACCTATCTGCAGGATCTGATGAAGCTTGCCAGCCATGCTGCCGCCGGCATTCCGCTGTTGCCGGCCCTGGTGCACCCGGATCGCTGGCTATTGTGGCTGGGGATACTGTTCATTCTCAGCGTGTATCGCTTTCCCGCCGGCATTGTCGGCAAGCTAAGAAGCCGTGACAAAAGGCATCATTTTGTTACGCGCTGACTTAGTCCCCTATCCGTCAAGAGTTGACGGAAATGGCAAAGATTTTGATAAATGGCGAGGACGCGTGCGCGGGGGGATCAACGCCCCGAAGGAAGTCCCCTTGAGGAACAAGGGGGGATGCATCCCCCCTTGTTCGTGGGATAAGGGCTTTTCCCCCGCCGAAGGCACTTTGCCTGGTTCCGGCTAGTCCGGTTTAGGGGAGCACGAGGGGACGTGTCCCCTCATTTCGTTTCATATTCTGAGGACCAAACAATGAACATGACATCGCGCTACATCACGGTTCTGGAGCGCGAGCTGCATTACACCGAATGGGGCCGGGCCGATGCGGCGACCATCGTCATGTGGCACGGCCTCGCGCGCACCGGGCGCGATTTCGACGACCTCGCCGCGTCGTTGGCGCGGCGCTACCGCGTGATCTGCCCGGATACCATCGGCCGCGGCCTGTCGCAGTGGAGCCCGGAGCCCGACCGCGAATATTGTCTCGCGTTCTATGCGCGCTTGGCGGCCGCGTTTTGCGACGCATTGGACATCGCGCGTATGCACTGGGTCGGCACTTCGATGGGCGGGTCGATCGGCATCAAGCTCGCGAGCCGCAAGGGCGGTGCGCTGGCCGGCCGCATCGACAAACTGGTGTTGAACGACAATGGCCCGCAACTGGCGGACGCGGCGATCGAGCGCATCAGGAACTATGCGGGCAATCCGGCGGCATTCGACCGCGTAAGCGAGCTGGAAGCCTATTTCCGCAAGGTGTATGCGCCTTACGGCATGCTCACCGAGCGCGAGTGGACCAAACTCACAGAAACGTCGGCGCGGCGCCTGCCCGATGGCCGCGTCACGCCCCACTACGATCCGGACATGGTGCGCCAGTTCGTCAATTTTCCGCACGACTACGATCTGTGGCCCGAGTACGACGCGCTCGACATTCCGCTACTGTGCCTGCGCGGCGCAAATTCGGACCTGCTGCTGGCCGAAACGGCGCAGGCGATGCGCGAGCGGGGCCCGCGCGCGCGAGTGGTGGAAATCGCCGGCTGCGGCCACGCGCCCGCGCTCAACGTGCCGGGGCAGATCGGATTGGTGGAAGCATTTCTCGGCGCCTGAGGGCTTGTCCGGCCTCCGCGCGCCCCGCTCTTCTTGTCGGCGCCTGCTACTCTGGCTCGGGTTCCAGCTTGGGCCGTTTGCCCACATGCACCGCAAGTTCCATTTCGCGCTTGCCGCGCTTGAGCTTGATCCTGACCTGCCGGCCCGGGGCCACTGCGACAATCAGGCTGCGCATGGAGTCCGGATCGTTGACCTGCTTGCCGTTCACGGCAAGCACGATATCCCCGGGTTTGATGCCGGCGTGCTCGGCGGGGCTGCCCCGCTGCACCCCGGCGATCAGCACGCCGGCGGTGCTGCTCAACTTGAACGAGGCGGCCAGCTCCGGCGTAATGTTCTGTAATTCCACGCCGACCCAGCCGCGCGTAACGACGCCGGTTGCGATCAACTGATCCATTACCTGTTTGGCGGTGGAAACCGGGATGGCGAAGCCGATGCCGATGGAGCCGCCCGATTGCGACAGTATCGCGGTGTTGATGCCGACCAGATTGCCCGAGGTGTCGATCAGCGCACCGCCGGAATTTCCCTGATTGATCGCCGCGTCGGTCTGGATAAAATTCTCGAACGTGTTGATGCGCAGCCCGGTCCGGTGCAGCGCCGAAACGATGCCCATGGTCACCGTCTGGCCGACGCCCAGCGGGTTGCCTATGGCGAGCACCACGTCGCCGACCCTCAGCTTCTCCGCCTGACCCAGCGTGATGGACGGCAGGTTCTGCTCGTCGACGCGCAGCACCGCGAGGTCGGTTTCAGGATCGCTGCCGACGACCTTGGCTGCGAGTGTTTTGCCGTTGGAAAGCGCCACTTCGATTTCGTCAGCGGCCTCGACCACGTGCTGGTTGGTCAGGATATAGCCGCTGGGGCTGATGATCACGCCCGAGCCCAGGCTGAACGCGCGCTGCGCCTCGTCCCTGAAGCGGTCGCCGAAGAAGCGGCGGAACAAGGGGTCGTTCATGAACGGGTTGCTCGGCCGCTGCACTTCCTTGCTGGTGAAAATACTCACCACCGCCGGAACCGCCTTGCGCACCGCGTCACTGTAGGAAACGGTCTTGTTGCATTTCTCGGTCGCTACGGGAATGGGCGCCCGATTCACCTCGACCGGGACGGCGGGCTTGCCCGGCAGCCATCCCGGCTTGAGCGTGGCAACGACAAACAGTATGCCGAGGCAGATGGTGGCTGTCTGCGCGAAGGTCAGCCAGAGTCGGTACATTGCTTATCCTTGTTCGTGGTTCGCGCTTCGTGGCGCAGTGCGGATGGCGCACCGCCGTATGGGCAGGTGCAATTCTGTCTGGCCTATGCGATGGATGTCGCAACGCAGCGCGAGGAACTGATCCCTTGCATGGCCTGCCTGCCGGAGGTCTCCCAATTGGGGAATTATTGCCCAAATGCGCTGCCGGTGGAAGGGCGCGGTGAAATTCGTCTCAGCGCAAGCGGATGTCCGGATGCGCGCAGCAGGAGGCGGCCCAGCGAAAATTTTCAGTCCGACATGAATCCAGATTGCCGGCGCCGGGTCCATTTGTTTATCTATTTCATGGCGTTAGCGTAAAAACCTTTAATAGATCCAGTACTTTCAGGTATAATCGCCAACTTTTGCATGCGGCACAATTTTGTAAACCGAGTTGTAAATCGAGGAACCTTTGATGAGTGACGTCAAGAAAATCAACAAGGGAAGGCGCAACCTGGTGATCGGTACTTGTGCCGCAGGCGGTGTCGCGGGCGTGGCGGCGGCCGTGCCCTTCGCCGCCAGCTGGCTGCCCTCCGAGCGCGCCAAGGCGGGCGGCGCGCCCGTCGTGGCCGACATCAGCACGCTCGAGCCGGGCCAGATCATGACGGTGGAATGGCGCTCGAAGCCGGTCTGGATCGTGCGCCGCACCAAGGCAATGCTCGACGGCCTGGCGAAGGTCGACAGCAAAGTGTCCGACCCACATTCCGACGTGCCGCAGCAGCCCGAGTACGCGAAGAACGAATACCGCTCGATCAAGCCCGACATCCTGGTGCTGGTCGGCATCTGCACCCACCTGGGTTGCTCGCCCGAGGCCGAGCCGATGGGGAACAAGGCGCAAATGGGCGCAGACTGGGAGGGGGGCTGGCTCTGCCCCTGTCATGGATCCAGATTCGATCTTGCCGGGCGCGTCTACAAAGGCTCGCCGGCGCCGATTAATCTCGAAGTGCCTAAGTACACGTATCTGTCGGATACGCGCATTCTCATCGGCGACGACACGAAAGGGGCATGACGCATGGCTGCCGCAGAAAAACCTCCGGTTACAGGTACGGGATCCGTTGTCCTGGACGGCGCGCTCACCTGGGTTGACCAGCGCTTTCCGCTGATATCGACCTGGAAGGCGCATCTCGCAGAGTACTACGCGCCGAAGAACTTCAACTTCTGGTATTACTTCGGATCCCTCGCCATGCTGGTGCTGGTGATCCAGATCGTGACCGGCATATTCCTCACCATGAACTACAAGCCGGACGCGAACCTCGCGTTCGGGTCGGTGGAATACATCATGCGCGAGGTGCCGGGCGGATGGATCATCCGCTACATGCATTCGACCGGCGCGTCGGCCTTCTTCATCTGCGTCTATCTGCACATGTTCCGCTCGGTCCTGTACGGCTCTCACCGCAAACCGCGCGAGCTGCTGTGGATCTTCGGCATGCTCATCTATCTGTGCCTCATGGCGGAGGCCTTTTTCGGCTATCTGCTGCCCTGGGGGCAGATGTCCTACTGGGGCGCGCAGGT
>Ga0307377_10002216_pt1 | contig 23218 bp, 18 predicted proteins | sample TR3MG_FD_202535 | JGI IMG/M metagenome (GOLD analysis project Ga0307377, IMG submission 202535) | Soil microbial communities from Risofladan, Vaasa, Finland - TR-3 | ecosystem: Environmental > Terrestrial > Soil > Coastal area > Acid sulfate soil | place: Finland: Risofladan, Vaasa | collected...
GAGCTTACAGTTGAATTCCAACAGGTTTTTGGGGCGGCTACAAAAGACTAGCCGATTAACACTGCCTTTGCGCAAATTAGCGCAGTGACTGAGCAGGGCTCGCTAAGTTGCAAGCCTATTTACAGGCAGCGGCAACCGCTGACTCGGCCACCGATTAGTCGCCGAGAGCCGCCCCAGTTTTTGCCCCGTGCTCATGACTGGGATAAGCCGAGGGAAAGGGAAGCTCGGTAATCGCAGCTCCAAGACTGCCGGAATGAACGGCCACGGGGCTTACAGTTGAATTTACTGCCCCCTATGCCTCAGTTAGATTTTACAACAGAAAGGATAGAACGATGGCAACAATTCTTGAAGCATTACAGAATGCACGGATCAATTTAAAACACCTTAGTGCTGCTAATGTCATGATCGGGTATGAGCAGCTTAATAATGCTGTGACGCTTCTGGAAAAGGAGTACAGCATCTATACAGATGTCGAGGAACTACTCGATAAGTACGATAGCGTCGAGGTGGTTCCGCATCAGCATATACATAAAACCACCCTATAAGGAGAACACAATGCCAAATCCATCAAGTGTAAGAAACAGTGAACCTGTCTTTTATGATATCCAAGTCGAGCTGAATAGGTTAACAGAACGCGCCATACATACAGCGGCGGAAGCGGTTAATGTAGACGAAGAGCTACACGGACCAGCCCAAACCTCAGCAACGCCGCCTGAAGGATCGAAGCCTCAGCTTCCCTTTGTTCCCTACTGCCTCGCGCGCATACAAGATGTCGAGCGGTGCCTAAACACCGTGGACTACGTGCTCAAACACATTCAGCGAAGTAGTGAGATGCTTGAGGAGGAAATCCCATGAAAACCAAAAAAGAAATTCTTGACTACGCCGTTGCCAAACAGCGCGGCTACAACGACATCGCCTGGAAGAGCATCTACAACCTTGTAGACTCTTTTGGCCCATCTACCTTAGCCGACAGTCTTCGTAAACAGGGTGAGGAGTTGGGGGATGTGGGAGCCTACTTAGAGGGCATCCTGGAAGCGATATTCGAAGTCATCTACAGGAGCAAAACCATGGCGATGGTCGCGCCGCGCCCTAAATCCAGGGTAGAAGGCGGAGCGTGACGATGAACCGTGTTCCAGGAGACAAAAAATGCTAATCCAAGTCCCACCAGAAGGCCCACTCGATTGCCGCATCGCATTCGTCGGAGAAGCACCCGGCGAGCGTGAAGTAGTCGAGCGCAGGCCATTTGTAGGATGGACTGGAAAACATCTGGACTCGCTTCTTGCAGCCGTGGGAATATTACGTCATACATGCTACATCACCAACGTTGTAAAAGTCAGACCCCAAGGTAATGACATCAGCATATACATAAAACCACCCTATAAAGATAAAGAACCAAAGCCCACATCAGAGTACTATGCCTACGTGGAGCTTTTGCATGAGGAATTAAACAAATGCAGCGCCAACGTAATAGTACCCCTCGGTAACGTAGCTCTGTATGCCACTACTGGTAAGTGGGGCATCACCACATGGCGTGGATCACTGATGCGTTCAGTCCCAGAGCTTGGATGCCGCAAGATACTGCCCACACTTCACCCAGCAAGCGCCTTGCGCCGTCCAGAATGGGACTTTTACATACAAGCCGACCTACATAAGATTGCAAAAGAATCCAGCAGTCCCGAGATACTCTTTCCACAACGGAACCTTACCATCTATCCAGACATCAATGCTTCCCTTGCATATATGCGTCACCTGCTTCAGCAACCAGAAGGCACAGAAATCGGTTTCGATATTGAAACGTTTGATTATAACATCAGTTGCCTGTCTTTTGCCCTCACGCCGGATGATGCCATTTCCATTCCGTTCACATACCAACATGGTGATTACTTCCTTCAAGGTGATGAAGAGCAGGTATGGCTCGCGGTTGCTGGTGTGTTGGAGGCTCCACATCTAAAAAAGGTGCTGCAAAATGCAATCTTCGATTTTACATACATATACAACACCCTCGGAGTAGTCATCGATCCCATCGAAGATACAATGATAGCGCAAGCAATTCTGGATCCAGATTTGGATAAAGGATTGGACACTCTTGCTAGCCTGTTCTCGCGAGAACCATACTATAAAGGAGAGGGCAAAGCCTGGTTCAAGCGACTCAATATGAATATCGAAGATTTCTGGCGCTACAATGCCAAAGATGCTGCAGTCACACTTGAATGCTGGCAAGCACTAAAGGGTGAGTGCTTGCGCAGAGACCAGTGGCCAGTCTATAGACGCCACGTAGATTTGATTAAACCACTGGTGCTCATGACCCATGTTGGCGCACGAGTGGATGTAGATGGAATGAACAAGGAGGCAAGGCGCAACAAGGAAGAGTTAAATAAACTGCAGGCAGAACTGACATCAATCGTCGGTCCAGAAACAGATGAGAAATTTGCAAACAGCCCCAAGCAACTAATGAAGTATTTTTACGAGACAAAAAAATACAAGCCGAGATATCGCACGGACCCAAAGACTAAACAGCGTAAACTGACATCTGACGTATATGCTTTGAAAGAACTGGAGCGTGTAGAGGGGGACTCAGTAGCACGCATAATCCGCAAGATGCGCCACCTGACTAAGATAACGAGTTCTTACTTGGAAGCCAAACTCGACGAGGATAACCGCCTACGCTGTTCCTACAATCCAGTAGGCGCTAGAACTGGAAGGATATCATCCTCTGGGACTTTAGGTGGTACAGGACTTAATCGCCAGACAATCCCACAAACCTTGAAACGGTACTTCCTAGCCGACGATGGCTACCTTGCAGTAACTGCAGACCTATCCCAAGCTGAAACTCGTGTGGTAGCAGCGTGGGGTCCGGTGCCAAGAATGCAACACGCATTCGAGACTGGGATTGACATTCATCGCCTGACGGCTTCTTTGATTTTTGATATCCCTTATGATGAAGTCTCCGATGAAGATGGCAGCAGCCCGCTCGGAGATGGTGCGCATAGCCAGCGACATTGGGCAAAGCAAGCAAACCATGCTTTAAGCTATGGCCTCGGTCACAAAAAGTTTGCAATGCGCCATGAACTATCGGATGAAGAGGCATATAGAATCGTGCAACGTCATCATGTAGCCTATCCGGAGATTCGCTCGCAGTTCCAACGTCGTGTGCGCGAGGAAGTAATGCGGACGCATATGCTCAAAAACCCAATGGGTCGTAAGCGCAGGTTTTTGGCACTGCGTTCTTTGTTATCCATAGGAGATGATGCAGAGGGATGGGAGCAGGCTTATGCACACATCCCACAATCAACAGTTGCAGATATTATAAACGAGTGGGGTGTGAATGTCATCTACTACGATACCTCTGGAATCTACTCGCCCATCATGTTATTGAACCAGGTGCATGACAGCATAGAATTCCAGTTTCCTTTGGACATAGGCTCCGAGCGCATCGCAGATATTCTATCTGCCCTTTCTCGTTCATTGGAACGCCCAATAACACTCCCGCTTACAACGCTGTTAATCCCGGTAGACATAAGCATAGGCTTCTGCTTCTCTAAGAAGTTGATGATAAACATAAAAAGCCCATTCACACAAGAATCCATAAACATCGCGATTGCTTCAGCAAGGAAGAGGCAGGAGTTATCTAATGGCGCGGCTTCTCCCCGACTGGCTTGACTCTTATCTAACATTCACTAAAAACACAGAACCGAGTACACTATACAAGAAATGGTGTGGCATCAGCACTATAGCTGCATGTCTGCAACGAAGAGTTTGGCTGAATTGGATATTCGACGAACCCACATTCGCAAATCTTTATGTGGTCCTCGTCGGCCCAAGTGCAGCACGTAAAGGCTCTGCAATGGGGCCAGCGATGCGCATGCTTCGTGATATAGGAGTTCCAATGTGCGTTGATGCTACCACAGCGCAGGCATTGGTGCACAGACTTATCGGAAGTGTACTATCATTCCAGAACATAAAGACCGGCGAGATAATCCTGCATAATTCCCTCACAGCTTTCAGCCCAGAATTCTCTGTACTGCTTGGACATCAAAACATAGACTTGCTTACGCACCTAACCGATTGGTACGATTGCCGAGAGCCTTGGATACGCGACACAAGATCACATGGTGAAGAGCGTGTAGAGCGTGTATGGATGAATCTGATTGGAGCAACAACTCCAATGCTATTGAATGATTCACTCATACGGCTCGCTGCTGGTGCAGGTTTAACGAGCCGTATAATCTTTGTATATGCAGATGGTAAAGAGCAAACAATACCGTTTTCAGTAATGACCAAAGAAGAAGAAAAACTGAGGAACATGCTTATCGAAGATTTGAACTCGATGCTAGTACTTACTGGACCATTTCAGTACACCCCATCATTTACAGAAAGATACGTAAAGTGGTATGAGCAGTCAGACCGAAATCCTCCGTTTAGGGATTATCATTTAGAGCACTATCTTGGCCGCAGAGCCACACACATGCGTAAGTTATCAATGCTGTTCTCCGCCTCGCGCTCTAGCGAGTTGGTATTGGATAGCATAGACTTCGATGGGGCATTGGCGCTGTTAGTGGAAACAGAGCGTATAATGCCGCGTGTATTCATGGGGGTTGGAAAGGCAGATAACGCAGAGTTATTCCCGCGCTTAATGGGCGCGATTGCTTCACAAAGAGAGGTTAGTGTAGGAAAGCTGCTTGAGTTGTTTTACCGAGACATGACGCGAGAGGAACTAGGTACAATGTTGCAAGTACTTGCTTCTATAGAACCACCATTCATAATTTTGGAATATCGTGGTGAGGGAAGAAGCAAGACGTTGTATGCTATATACAAAGGAGCATAAGTCATATTTTCACCCCAGCTCGACGCCTTCCGCCATCAAGTTCAGCGCCTGCAAACCCTTCCGCGTGATACCTTGCGCCCTGAGTCTCCTCGTCTGTTCCCGTGCAGCCATTCTGCGAGGAAGCTCACGAGCACTCTCCACCTGCTTTTGCAGCATGCGTTGCCTCCGCCAAGGATCGCGTATCGCATCATATCCAGGCCGAGAAACGACGCGCCGCAGACGCTCATACGTTGCATTACCAGCCTTTACAATGTAATCTCTATAGATGTCTTCGTCCAGCCTCACCGACCCGTATCCAGGAGCCATTATTACCTGCCCCGGCAGTCTTGGATAAACAGCAAGTTCAGCTAACCTGCTCTCCACCATATCCGTAGACAGTGATTGCCACTTAACAGGCAACCATTCTCGTGGGAAGCTGCTTTCTCTTATCCTCGGCCTACCAAAGATGTCAAGCTCTGGTGCTGGACGCGGATCGATGTATCCATGATTCACAGCGGCCTGAAATACCCCCGGAGGCAACGATTGACCGAAGGTGGCAGTGTAATTGTCATAATCAGGAATTTCTGTCTGTCCATACTGATACGCCTCATACGACTTGCGCATTGTGCGCCAGAAGCTCGAGTATGGCATAAACCCACTTGCTGTACGGTATGTTTCACGAGCAAGCTCGGCTGGCCCGGCGGTCGCTCTCACGATTCCTCTGATGTATGTAGAATCAATAATGGTGTCTCGCACGACAGTCGCAGCCTGGAAAAACTTCTCAAGAAGCGAGCGTTGCTTACGTTGTGGATCAAGGGCCGAGCGGTTGATATCGCTCATTGATTGGAACAAAGATGTAACAACTCCAAGTGGCAGACCGAGGGGATCAAAATTGCGATACTGTATCCAATTATTCCCCACACGAAATGCGAACGGCATCTTCGTGCGATTGAAAGCATCGCGCTCACCAGGGTCTTCCGGTGGCGGACCAGTAATATCCCCGTTACCCCATGCGAGTGCAAGCGCAGCGGTTATTACTCCGCCTTGTAATGTCTTCGACATTATCTCTGTCATGGATGGGCCACGGTAATGCGGCATAGGCGGAGCCTTACGCCCGGCAGCAATCTTTGCTGCACTCACCTGTTCCCACTTGCTCATGGCTTTTTTGTGGGCAGTCTTCTTTGCTATAGCTGATCCTATAGACCACCCAGGCACGAGTTCGAGGCCGCGCTTCATGATTGTTGCTGGCACATTCACGAATGGTACCATCAACCATCCTAGTGGCATCGTGCTGCGCAGATTTCCAATGCGCTGTGCGAGCCAATCAGGATCGGTTTGGAAAGTGACATACTCTGCGAAGCGCCTTGCACGCTGGTCGAGCAGTATAGCCACAGCGATATCATCATTGTCAAGCACAGCACGCTCGAATTGTCCAGGCGCATATTTAACTAGATGCCCTCTCTTTTGTTCGAGAAACTCAGTAAACTCCCTTTCAACCCTGGCCTGTTGTGCTGGAACCTTTACTTCCTCATCAATGAGACTCTTGAGCATAGAGCCAAGTTGGCCACTATCAGATGCCATCTTCAGTCTTCTTCTGTCAGCCGCTAAACTCATGTGTTGTGCAGCAACTTTGAACAAAATATCAGTTGCACGCAATACGCGAGAAGGGATGTTCAGCGCAAACGAGCCTCTCCCAATGAGTTCCCCAATCTTCTTAGAACCCTCTTCTCCAATGAACTTTCCTGAGACATCTCGTGCGAGTTGTCCAGCGGAGAGTTCTGCACTGCTTAGCATCCCCATTGAATCTCTGTCATACTTTGTGGCCACGCTTGCATCCAACTGATTCCCAAACATGGCCTTGCTGAAAGCTATCGCTGCTTGTGGCGAGAGCAATCCCCCAACTGGGGAAGCAAGACCTCCACGCCTCCAGGATGATATCCCTCCCAACATCGCTCTAGCAAGCGTACCAGCTTCTGACATATACACTTGTCTTGGTCTTCCAGTGACGCTAGAGGCAAGCATATCAAAAAATCCCACAACGGCTCTGTCTCCAGTCTGGTAAGACATAAATGCAAGGTTGCCAAAGAAGTTGACAATGAACGTTGGGCCAGAGAGCACGGAATTGTACCATATTCCTTTCACGAGCCTCCAGGCTGGATTGCCACGCAGTGCTTTTTCTGCACCCTTTATTGATTGCAGGTTGGTCCAGTCAACTTGCTGCAACAACCGTATCTCGCTTGACATGAGCTTGCTTTCCATTCCAGCGAGCTGGGCCATGAGATCGAGCTTGGCATCAAGGAGCTTGAATGTGTTGAGGCCACGGCCATATGTAGAACCGAGTTGCTCGACAACACTTCCAATGCGTTCCATGTAATGACGATAGCTTTCCATCGCACTGGGGGATATCTTCTCGCCTTTGAGAAGCCTGTCAAGCATGGCACGATGGTCTGTGAGTGCATCAGAGAGAGTAACTATCTCCCAGGGCTGTAAGTCGAGACGCAACAGTTCTTCTGCTCTCCCCAGTGCTCTCTTAAAAGTAGCAGGCGATTCCTCTTCCTCGGCGATCTTAATGGTTGTTTCCCACTTTGTATCTGGCTCTTGCTGGAACAGTGCAATCTCTGGTGGCTGCCCGCTGGCAATCGCAGTGGCCTCGGCAATTATTTGATGCAGAAGACTGCTCGACTCTATGGCGCTGTGGCCCATAAGCAACATGGTGAACTCATTATGAACGTCAAGCCTCGAATTCTTGCCGAGGATCTCATCCACGCTACTGTAGATGCTGCGCAACCTATCGCGCATGTATGAAAAAATCATTGCATCCTCTGGACCTCGGGATTCACGATTATAAAGCCAAGCAAGAAAGCTCTTAGTAAACGATTCATGAAAGCTGGTCCATTCTGCCGAACCTTCCTTGAGCCTTTCGAGGGACTGTATGCTTTTATTCCCGCTCATATCTGCCCACGGATGCAGGAATTGTTTTTCTATGAATGCTTTGAATTTGCCTGTCGCTGTGACTGCGAGGTAATGAAGAGCCTCCTCGATTGCGGTGCTGATGTCCGCAGCCTTATAACCTTGAATGAGCCACTTACCTGCATCGGGGGAGCGGGTGAGAGCACCTTTCAAGACACCTTTGCCGGCTTGTGCAAGCCCCACCAACCCCTTTGCTGCTGTAATGACTCGCTCGTGCGCAGCTATCATATGCTCCGGTAGCCAGTTTCTTTCCTTCAAATAACTGGGGACAACAAACGCACCAGCCTCCTCTCTTCCAGAAAGATCTGCTGCCCAACGAGCCTCTGCCTCGCCAAGCTGTTCTTGATACATTGCCAGCCTGACATCCCCTGGAGTAGCGTTCCTCCTTTGATCCCCAAGCACGTCTAACTCAGCTACTGTACTCCATTGTTTCTTGTTAGCAGCGTCAAAGTATATTGCTCGTTCTGCAGGAGTAAGAAACAAAAGAGACCAGTTGGGATTGGCTCCTACAGAGAAACCCTCCAGTCCCTGTATTAAGTGTTGAGTCTCATGAAGCACAATGTCGAGCAGCGAGGCTGGGTCTTTGATACTTGCTGAGTTTACTATTATTCCCTTATGTATGTCCAATCCGCCCATACTATCATCAAGAAACCTCCAGTAGACTGGCACATTACGGAGTTGTGGATAAGCCTGAAATAAACGATCAAACTGCAAGACATCCTTGAGGAGTGTGTATGGATTAGATGGATCTCCCAAATCTGTGGTGATCTGTGGTGTATCAGAAACCAGTCCTACTTCGTTCTCAAAAAACGTATACCTCCACTTCCCATCTGGTCCCTTGAAAAAACTCGTCGCTGCTGCTGTAGCATCGGAATTCATCCCTTTGGCATCCATCGTCATAGCCACAAAAAGATTCTGCCATGCTTCTTGTTGCTGATCCGGGTCGAGGGCTGCAAGACTCAGTGGTCCCGCAACAAATCCCCGCCGCTGCTCAAGGCGTGTTGTACCAAGAATCCCACGTCGTTCCTCTGCAAGTGCCCTTCCCAAGCCACTTTGTAGCGTCCACTCTCCCTTCAACTGGCCTTGCCACCACTCACCGAGCTTTTGGAGTCTGGATTGTTGTTCTGTATTAAGTTCATCCCACAAAAACAGCTTATCATCAGATTCCACAAATCTGGCATTCAATGCCTGAAGTCTGCTACGTGCAGCCCGTTTAAACCACGGATTCTCATTCGCCATCTCAACAGCTGCAGATGGTCCAGCACTGTTAACTGCTGCGATCCCGACAGGGGTGGGAGCTTTCTCCTCTCCTGTAATATCCATAAGCTCATCAGCAATAACTCTAGGATCACTACCGTTCATTCGTGCTGCGGTAAGCCCAGCAGCCTCAATCACAGCTATGCTGGCTTCAGCATCCTTCCCTTCAAGGTTGAAGTGTGTAGCGAGTTTTTGACGCTGCTCATCACTAAGCCATCCCTTCCCCATCGGCAAGCCAAGATGCACACGAGCGCGTTCATAGAAGTCAGTTGGAGTCGCTGCAAACTCTCCAAGGATTTGCCTGCCGAGTTTCGCAGGTTCTGCAACATCCTTATTGCGTATCTGTGCAACATCGAGGAGAGTTTTAAGCTCATCCAGCGAAGCTGTCTTCTCCAGTTCTTCTGGCTTCGCTGCAAGCACGGTGTTGGCACGCTCTGGCGTCCAGCCAGCTCTGATGAGTTGTTGGAATTCTTGCTCACTCACAATACCCGTGGGCGAGGGGACCACACCTGGAGCGCCCACCGAAGGAGCTTCCACCATACCAAATGCTGCCCCGAACAATCCACCAGACAACGCGGCAGGAATGAACACATCAAACTCATTCTTGAGAGCCTCCCATACATTGTCTGGAATCCCAACCGCATTCTTTACAGTCGATCCAGCCAGGCCCTCCAATACCTCCGTGCTGCCTTCTACAAGGGCACTGGTCAACAGCTTCCCAAGCCTGGCCGCAACGCCCTTGGTTGAGAGTGTTTTTATCCCCACACCAGCACTAGCTTTATTCAACAAAGCTATAGCTGTACCACCAAGAATAGCACCTACTCTCGCTTGTGTATCAGTACCTCCTTGGCCCTTTATGTCAGCGAAAACATCCAATGCCTCTGGTACTGTTACTACACCAACACCAGCAAGTCCACCAACGAAGGTGCCTGGGCCGGGACTTACAGCAGTGCCTATCGCTGCGCCAGCCATAAGACCCACTATGGATTCTAACCCGGATAAGAGTGCATCCGGCGCTGTAGCTGCAAGGCGTTTGATTCCGGTGCCGTATCGCAGAGCATCCAAGAACGCCCGACCATAGGATTTGTTTTCATCATAGGAGCTTTTGGCTACATCCCAAATCCTGGGCCTTACCTCTATTGATGGCAACACTTCACCAAGTAAAGTCATGTAGTGGTCAAGAGCCTCTACATCTGGTTCTGCTCCAGCGAACTGTTTAATCCTTTCCCCAGTTATTCCCCACTGCAGCTTATGCCGTTCCCATGATTTTTTGACTTCTGCGAGAGCACCACCAGAGGTTTGTTCTGCATACCACTGCTTTACTTCCTCATCACTGATGTCTGGGCCAGCCTCGATGTATGTTCCAGTATCTTCTATCTCGAAGAGGCGAGAGCCGGTGGGGCGGTTTTGCTCATCTTGTATAGTCAATGGTGTTTCCACTTACTAGCGTCTCCTATTGTAATATGGGACTGGCGGAATGATTGGTGGTAAGGGCGTGCCATCTGGTGAAAGCGGGAGTGAAAGTGGAAGAGCGTTGAATGGAATCTCTGTAGTCGGCGCCTCGACACTGGGGACCGGAGTACGAGGCATCAAAGTGGCTACCGGTGCTCCAGTAGCACGGGACTTTGAGAGTCCCGCAGGTAATAATGATGTCTTTTGTGGTGTGCCTACACGCTCAACCATCTTGGTTACTGACCTCTTGAGGCCACCAAATAGACCTAATGATGTTTTACCATCCTTATCTCTGCGCAGACTTCCAACGATTGGAGGCGCTCCAGGTGGAAGCCCTTCAGGTGGAAGCGCTCCAGGTGGAAGCCCTTCCTGATCCATAGCATTCAACGCCCCTGTTACGAGCGCACCATCATCTGGACTCATCACACCGATGGCCACCAAAGAATCAACAGCATTTCTAAGAGCTGTCACATGCGTATATCCCTCATTGAGGTTGGCTGCATAAAACCCAAGGAGAGCACGGGCCGTACCGTCGTTGCCAGTAGCTGCACGCGCAGCGTTTGTTATGGCAAGATGTGATTCTCGATCAAGCTGACTCTGTATGGCTTTCCAAGCCTGCTCTCCCTCCTGCAATGCGAGAGCCTGTTGGTATCCTCGTTCTCCTTGAATCACATCCGCCGCCATTTTACCTCGAAGTCCCAGTTTCGTGGTTGCTTCAGCATTCTTCGCCCGTAGCTCTTCGAGCTTTATCTCCTGCGCCCTGCCCTTTTCAGCCTCCATTGCCTGTTGAACCATTTTGTCTCGTTGCAGTTTCTCCTCCTGCTGTTGTGCTCCCTGCTCAGCCTCAATGCGGGAACGCTCAAGAACGTGCTCCTGTGAGAGGCCGAAGATTGGAGGCATGCTTACCTGCTTCGGTTTCGTAAGCAGATTCACGAGCTCCCCAACTTGTGCGAGCACTTGTGGCTGTGCTAGTAGTTGTGCAAGCCCGGTCTGTGGTTGAACTGTGGGCGCAGCCGCCACAGGCGCTTGTGATGGTCCAAGTACCTCTGCAAGTGTTGCACGCGCAGCAGCAAGTTCGTCGGGTGCATAGATGCCACGAGGTGGAGGTGATGCACCTGGGTTTGTAGGTAATGATGGATACGGCATTTTACAACTCCTATCTCAAACCAGTATAAGGATTATATGGATAAGCTGGTTGTTCTTCTTTCCTTTGAGGCATAGGCAGCATCAACATGTTGCCCATCGGACCACCATACATAAACTGCTGTCCAAGCCCAGTGCTAAGAGCAGCAGGGATGATGTTACCCATGAATGTCTGACCAACACCAGGCATAAAGGTTGCAGGGCCAGCCCCTCTTATGGCGCTTGTGCCCATAATTTGTCCAGCAAGCGAACCTGCTGGTGGAACCGCTCCTGTAGTGGCTCCGCCTGCTCCGGCCTGTGCCATACCAGGCATTGCGGGGAGCATCTTCCCCATCCCCATTCCGAGCGCCGAGCCTGCTGCACCGCTTATGCCATATCCGAGTGCGCTACGCAGGCTTGGATCTCCACCAGCCAGGGCCTGACCACCAGAACCTCCAGCAGCCCCACCAAGACCGCCACCAATTACTGCACCAGCAGGACCTCCAACTGCAAAGCCGAGGGCGCTTCCAAGCACCGATCCTGCTGTGCTACCAAGCCTACCACCCAATGCCCCCGCCTCTTCTCGCTCTTTCTCCTTCTCCATCTTGCGTCTAGCAATCTGCTCCGCCACAGACGCGGCATTTCGCGCCATTGCTTCGGCAGCACGAGGTTCTACTCCACCTTTGAACATACCGGCTCCACCAGCAAGTACGCTGGAAAGTTGCATCCAATCTTCCATTTTCATGTCAAAACTCCTTTTTAGGTAACCAATCCAATAATCGGTATTACCATCGATGCTAAACCAAATACCATGCTCATTGCACGTTCAAATTTCGATGGAACAAGTTGTGCTCCAGGAATACCAGTAGGTGCTGCAAGAACGCTCCACGCTTTGTTCAGCACCTCAAGAGGCCACTTAGCCTCCTCTACATTATACTTCACGTCTGCTTCAATCTTGTCATTCCACGCAGCATTTACTGCTGCTGCTGTCTGCAGTTGTAACTGCACGCCTCCAGCAAGCCATGCACCCTTCTGCGTGAATAGCTGCGCCATTGTAGTCATGGACTGCATCAAGGCAACACTCTTCATCCTTGCTGTTTCCAATGCCTCTTGCTCGCGCATAGCGAGGATGCGTCCAGGACCATCACTACCGCCGATAATGAGTTGTGCTTTGTTGAGGTTCAACTGTGCTTTAGAAACAAGCATGCGAGACAACTCATCAATTGACTGCAAGATGGCTCCCACACGTGCACTCTCTCCCTGTAATCTATCTCCAAACAGCTTGGACATCTCGGTGATGGATTGCATTATAGTAACGAGGCGTTCGTGCTCACCCTGCAACTTTGCCACAAATGTTTGCCCGATCTGACCTATCGATCCAGCGAGGATTGTGCTACGATCTCGCAGGTTTTGCAGATATAATCCTGCGCTGAAAGAGGTAAGGTCTGCACTGTATTGATTCTCCAGCATAGCAATTGCCATTGGATAGGCAGAACCATCCGTTGCGTTGATATCGAACATGCCAGCCTGTAATCGCTGATACGACCTCGCTAGGTTGGCGCGAGCTTGGCGCTCGTATGCTGCAACCGCGTTCTCAAGCTCCACTGTAGTGGGAAGCATAAGCGGAAGTTTGGCTAATACCGAGGCAAGCATGGCTTCCCACAATTCTATGTGCGTGTCTGTGCCTGCCAAAAGTGGAGAGATGGTTTCAATCTTATTAAGTATCGCAGTCACGATGCCATCCCATATATCCGTTTGCGTGTCTGCACTGGATAGCAGTGGCGTTATGTCTGCAATCTGAGCAAGCACCGAGGTAACAAATCCTTCCCAAGACGTAGTTTCACTCTCTATGAGATCAGTCACAGGCAAAACCGTATCAATCTTTGTATGTGCAGAGTCAAAGTGCGACTCCCATTCAACAACATGATCACTAATGATCTGACTCATCGGAACGAGAGTGTCAAGCTGACCATTAGCCACAGACAACCAATTAGACCATGAATCGGATTCGTTTACGATGTCGGTAAAGAGCGTAAATGCAGACATGCGCATTTGGAGATCGGTTATGTCGCTGGATGGATCTCGAAACTCTGCTCCCACATAGGGATTAACACCGTTAAGCATCGTGTTGAGTGCAGTATATACGTCATTTCCAGCTACCCAGGCTGTACTGCCGCCGCCATCTATGAAGTCTTTATGTGCGTCTGAAATGTACTCTTCAAACGTTACTCTTCCCATCTGTCCCATGCTTTATACCTCCAACTCAATTAACCTTGCAACATCGTTCCATCCGAGCTTCTTGGCATGCGCCAGCGAAAATATGTTCTTACCATAAGCAATGACTTTTGTGCAGCCATCTGCCTTCGCAAGTTTCTTGAGGAACTCATTGCATTGAATCCACACAACTTCCATTTCGTTGGCAGGAACATGCTGCAGTCTAGCTACAGTGTATAACAAAAGCCATCTACCACCACTGAGAGTCTCGTTAATTATGGTGGTAATAAACATCGCCATCGGTGATCCCTCTACTGTCTCTTTATTGGAGTATCGCATCACAAACCACGCACTCATGGCTCCGTTCATAAGGGCCTGCATCACATTCGCAATCACCATCTCACACTTCTCAGCATGCATCGGTGGATCCATCAGCAGCCCCTGGCGTAGCACGGGCCACCATTCACCAATCGCATACTCACCTAACCGCAGGACTCTGTATATCGCTTCGTTGCCAGTCACGGCTGGCTCTTGGGTCTGCGTACTCGAAACGCACCGTAAGGTGGTCGGGTCTACTAAGACTGCCACTGCGATCTCCTTTTATTGCAAATTTGAATTGTGTACCGGCAACTCCAATATGGAATTCTCCACTTGGAGAACCAGGAATCCAATCGGTGGTCATCCAATCGCTGGAGGAATCCATGCGGAAGTATGCTTTCGCATACAAGTTCGTGAGGCCATCGTTTTTTAACTCTAGCCAGTTAATGTGTTTGATTCCAGAAGAGCCCAGATCATGGGGATGTGTTATGAATTCAAAGTACATGTTCTCGTGGGAATAGAATGCATCCACGTCGGTGGTTATCTGCCGAAGGGACATGTCAGTAATAGAGACTGGCCCAGTATTAATGCAGTCTAAAAAGAAATAGATAGGCTCTTCTGGATTCGGATAACCTACCATGCCATAGAAATAATATGTGTATGTACCGTCCTCGGTTACGTTAAACCAGGATAACCCGCTCCCGCCAGAAGCAATCCGCATTCTACCTGGCGCTACGCCAGAGATAGTAAATGTAAATGCATATAGTTTACCATACACGAGGATATCCACAAGCATAGCTGCTAATGGATAATCCCCCCCGCCGATGTACTCATATACCAAAGCACCGTTTATGTCAAATGACCAGTTCTCGTCAAGCTCCCAATTCTCTTGAATCGCGAGCTCAGGACCATATTCAAGTTGGGGATTAATTATGGCCTTGACAGAAACATCATCTACTTCTACCTTGCTTGCTGGATATCCAGACACAGGAGAAAAGAAAACTGTGATATCAAAAACTGGATCGATCCAGTCATACATGCAAGCCATAATCTCTGCATATTCACCTGGCTGCTTACGTATCCTGCCAAGTGGGGGGAAATCTGGATAATCTCTCTGAAACGTGCTACGTGGGTTGTACAGTATTCCGGCAAAAGCACCATCGCCGCTAACCACAGGCATCTTGTAGCTCACCAAATATAGGTTCTGTCCAGAGAGCAACCCAACTTGATGTGCATGCTGGTATAACTCACCAATAACTGGCGGCACGGCTGGGCTGTAGTATTGTGCTCTAACGTATGGTGGCCCAGTAAGTGGTATGCACTGCCAGTGCTGACCTATCCAGTTCTCATTTGGCTCCTTTGGAAACTCCGTCATGTCTCCACCACGAACAAGCTCGCTCCCAAGCGTACCAAGCTCTACAACGGTCGATATATCCTCTACTATAGCCAGGTCCATGCTGGTGTCCACTGGACGCCTGCTGCTGAAACTAAACACAAGATTGTGCGTGCGAGAAAGCCCAGACTCGGTGAGGGTGTAAGCGTAGCCGTCGGAGCCAGCTGGCTTCGCACAAATGTAGAACTCTCGTTCCTGCTTGTTGTAACTTACGACTGGCTTACTGGCATGATTGAATTCCTCGAAGAATTCCACGTATCCACGACGTACAGGTTTGAGGGACTCATCCACTGTCCACAAGTAGCCCGTTTCATCAAGGAAACAATGAATGCTCTCATCCCCTCCAACTGCAAACCTTCCAACAATGCCATCGCGTGCTAGGTCTTCGATACGGCCGTATGTGGGAATTGGCTCGCTCACAGCGGAGATCGCACTTATGCCATCACTGCCGTAGGCAATCACGGTCTTGCCAAGAGGCTTTACGCACAATACAGCACCCTGCCAATCCATTGTCAAAACGCCTGATGAAAGTCCTCTTGCGAGTTCTAGAAAGAGAGGATCGTTAACGTTGTAAGCGCCAGTTTCGGCACGCAGACTCTCGTTCTCTATTCCGTGGATTGCAAGGTCTGGAAGAAACAAATGAAGCATGTCTCCACCACCACCAATGGATCCAAACCAGATCGAGTTTTGCCCAGGGGCACTGAGAGCAAATCCCCAAGATTCTGCCACGGCAGTATAAGCGCTCCATGTGGAAACCCATCTGTTCCAAAAATCATCACTGTTGAATCCTGCAAGAATTGCTCGCTTGCGGTGGGTGCATCCAGTATAAATCGTTATGTCCGACTGGACGAATACTTTATTGGGATCAACAAAGCCACTCTTTATCACACAACACTCTCCGTTGAACAGTGCCCATGCTGCGCCAAAGTCTGCAAAGTGCCAGGCAGCACGATTGTTGTTGGTGATAGATGCCAAAAAAGCTGGATTGTATAAATCGTATGTCACAATCGGGGTGAGAGTGCCATCAGATTCGTTCACGTAAAAAAGACTTGTCTCTGCAGCGAGCAGTGTCACCATCCTACCCCGAAACAACTGCGGAAACGGGAAACTTTTGATGATGTCGTTGCTCAACAGTGTACCATCTGTTGGATACTGAATAATTGGCACTGACGAGACCAAACCCCTGGGCGTTACACGCAGACCATGGAGGGACTCAAACATAGAAGTGCCAAGTGGCAAATCCTCGTATGGTCGTAGGCCATGAACGAAGCTATCTCTTATGTAGAGAGTGCGTTCCATTATACAACCTCACAGAGCGCAGAAAACCACAACGCCTGTGGCTCGCCAGTCACACTGGTGACTTGTATCTCTATAGCCTCGCCACGCCCAAGGAGATAGCCCTCAACGCCGCCTCCCTCGGCTTTACCTTCAGCAGAGACCGTAGCATAAGATGCAGCAAGTGGTTTATCAGCAATGATGTCCCGCAGCATTATTGTTAGTGACACGGAAGAATCCTTGCTGCCAGTAAGCAACACTATGGAGCTCTTGACTCGTAATTTACATGGTGCTAACAACCTAAATATCTTGCTCCCGACAACAAGGCCCTCAGCTACAAATGCTACAGGCACCAATGGCTTCCAAGAATGTGGTAATGGCGTCCCAGGCTTATGTTGTTGCGACATATCCTTCCGCACTCTTATCATAACTCTCTCCAGTCAGGTTGGCGTTTTCAAGCTCGATGTCTACGATGTCATTGATAATGTCATCAAGTTCCGGTGCCATAAGCATTAGAATATCGGATGCACCAGACCTGCTACCCTCAGAGTTTCTGCACACATATGTGGCGGCCAAAGCAAGAAGCTGTGGATGCTCTACAGTCCACAACGAGATATCGGCATCGTCAGACAGCGTTGGGCTGTAAAACATCGCATGCATATCAACGGTGTAATCAGCATCTGCCTTTGGATAAAAGATGAGACCGTTGAAATTGAATGATGTTTGTCCGAAATGTACGTCTGTATAGTCTTCGATCCCAGCGGTGGCAAAGCTGCCAGATGTGGCAGTAAGAAGTTGTGGAGCAAGACCAATGACATTACGTGCCCAGTATGTCGGGGTGCCAGAAGTCCATGTAGATATGAATCCACCGTATTCGATGAAGAAGTCTTCAAGACTCATGTGGTATGGAGTAATGTCTGAGCGTGTCTCGCCAAGAGCACCTCCTTTAAGGTAGAGGTGTTCCACCCTACGTAGGTTTTGAATCTCTAACGTGCAAGCACCACTTGCAAACACCACCATGTAACGGCGTCTGCCAGCGGGATGGTCTGTTTTACGATCAAGAAATCGTTGACCGGCGTTGAGAAATGCATTCGCGCCATTGTCCACATTATCGGAGAGACTTCCACCTACTAAAAGGTCATAACGCTTACTGGTCTTTATGAACTCTTTTCTTGCCTCAGCACAAGTCATCTTGATCCTCTCACGTCACCGGGTGACGTATTAGTGTGAAGGGGACACCACTGCGATGCCCCTTCACATGCCAGGTTAGTCAGCGTCAGCACCGACATTGGTTAGATATCCCATTGTCTCCGGGAAATGGAATCCCCAGCCGGCTTCAGTCTTGAAGTGCTCTTTCAAGCCATCAAGAGCCATGTGACCACCTTTGTTGAAGTTGGGGTCGGGACAAAACATCGTGTCACGGCCTTTAAGGGGTGTGTACTGGACGTTCTCTGGTGGTAAGATCACCATAGAACGACGCAAATATTCACGCAAGCTGAAGAGTGGATGGCGCTTGAGCATCAGTGAACCAAATGGGGTGACCCATTCAACAACTGATACACCATAAGAGCCGGTGCGTGCTGTGAGGTTGATTGTGCTGCCCAGTTTCGCCAGCATTGCGATGCCAAGCAGGGCTTTGCTGCCGCACAATGCAAGGCGCTGGTCTGGACCATAGCGGAAGAGTTGCTCGCACATCTCGTCCATCCAGTTCTCACCTTCTTGTGCCCAGGTGTAGCCTGCTTTTGCAGTCACGAAGTTGCTGACGTTATCTGAGGCGTTGTCTTTTATGAACGGGATCAAGCCTTTGCAGTAACGCTCAGGCTTCCCGTTCTCTCCTTTGAAGTCCTCAGACGAGACTGGAGTGAAAATCATGCTCTTCTCGACCAGAAGCCCATGACGCAAGGTTGTGTCTCGCTTGACGCGAGCATATGCCTCTTCGGGGCGAAGATGCTCTGCCATTTGTGTGCCAGTGAGATCCAAAGCGGTTTGAAGGATCATCGTGAATCCTTCCCACTTGTTGAGGTTCTCAGTAACCGCATCCGGTGCCGGGCTGCCTTCAGGGTTGGCATCACCGATGAGATCGATGAAATCAACTGCATTGAGGTAACCAGTACCGCTGGAGGCTCTAAGCTGGAGGCAAACGTAGCTGCTTGATCCGTTCTGCGACACGCTCATGACCCTACCAAAGGATGACTTTGACTCATCATCCTGGTCAATGGCAATAGCCGTGTTTCCAGGACGGAAGCCACTCGCTACGGCTGCGGCACACTGGCAGTAAACAAGCGTGCCAGAAGCAGCAGAATCACCACCACCATATTGGTTGCTGAGTGCTGCCTCTTTCCAGACCCCCGCACAGGTGCCTCCAAGGTCAGGGAAGGATTGACTCCACCAAGTGAACTTGGTGCTGGTGGATGGCTTCGTTTTACGAGCCTTTGATGTGATGGCCAAAAGGGGCGCATCTCCATTAGGGTCAATGCGCAGGACGCCTTCGCGGAATTCTGTGGGGCGTTCATCCGCACCCCAGTCTCCTGTACCGCGCATTCCTAAGAAACTTGTACCCATGAGTTGTGCTCCTTTCTAGCTGCGTGTGCCGCCGATGGTTTGTGTGAGGACAATCCATTTGAAGCCAACGGACTTCAGGAATGCCTCATCAGCTGCGGCTGTTGGAGTGCAGAGTGTAGTGCCTCTATCGGCAATCGCTACATCGAAGGTTGTGTTACAGTAAAGGTAAAACTCTGCTCCCTCTACTGTCTCAGGTGGGGGTAAGGTAACAACGATGTTACCGCTGTTGGCAGCAACAACGTTACGCTCCCATGCTTCGAGCGTCACGTTGGCGGTGCCGGTAATGTGCTTGACATCCCCTGCGATTGTTCGTCCGACCAGGGTCTGTTGATTGGTTTTGCCAGGCATGGCAAACTCCTTTCTATAAACTTGCCATTCTATCCCATTCGTTTTGTGGTATGCCAGCGGCTCCCCGCACGGCAGTCTTAATAGCACCAACACGCTGTGTACGAGGCGCAGTAGGGGGAGCAAACGCAGCCCCTGCTCGTGGCAGTCGTTTTCCAATGGGTGCTTGCGTCGAGATTGTGCTCGGCGTCGTTACAGGTTTTGTTTGGCCCAACTTGAGCGCACTGCGCGTGCGCGTTGCGGCCTCCAATAAAAGCTGCTCCACGCTTAAACGTGGGTTGGCAGACTCAACATCAACTGCAATTCTCTGCACGAAAGCAGCGACAGGAAGCAAATCCTTGTTCTCATCGCGTTGAAAGAATGCAGATACCTGTTGTAAGGTGTTAAGCTGGCGCGAAACCATTACTGGTACGCTTGCCAATATTCTTTGTTGTGCATACGCAATGCGGTCCTGTACATAGTGCTCAAAGTTCTCTGGACTTGCTATTACATCAGCAAACTGCTCCTCGGTCAAGATGGCAGGGGCTGACATCTCCCGTGGTGTCTGCGGCACTTGTGGAGTCTCCACCTGCACAGCAGCCTCTGGCGTTGGCTTGGCGGTTGAAGCCTCAGTGGGTGGCACTGGCACGCTAATGCCTACAGCAGCGAGCTGGTTTAGCATGCTGTAGAGATGCGCCTCACGCTCTGTAAGCTGCGCTTCACGCTCTTCGAGCGTCGGCGCTTGGGCGCCAGGCTCTTCCTGCCCAGGCTCCTCAACCACTTCTCCAGTTGGTTCCTCAACCAGCCCTTCGGTGGCAGCTTTGATCATTTCTGCAGTGGTTGGCTCCACGGGAGTCTCCAGCACAGCTTCCTCAATCGGCTCTGTAGGCTCTTCCTGCCCCTCCTTCTTGGAGGCATCAACAACAGCCTCCACAATAACATCGTCCTCCTGACTGCTGCGTACTATCGGCTCACCACCGAATAGCTCATCGATTTCACCCTGTGATAACTGCGGCATCTTCCTCATCCTCCATCTTTGGTTGTGGTTCCTGGGAGTCTGGCCTCAAATCAGATAGAAGCCAATCCTCCGTCTCAATAAAGTGCTGGAAAACAGCAAAAGCTCCTCGCATCTCATCCGCTTTGCGGTCATTTATGCCAGAGGCCGCAAGAGTTTTAAGGCACCCAACGGACTCTACCTCGAAGATCATCTTAAGATCTCGCCACATAGAGGTGGCAAAAAAGCTGAGCCAGTCGTCGTAGCGAGTCTCGTAGTCATATGCAAAACGGGCATCACGCATGGTTCATACCCTCACCAAGTTTCCTGCCTCAGCACCCTGTAGGGCTTCCTGGTCTGGAACTACTTGAGCCTGCTGTGGAGTCTTACGAAGAAAATCGCTTGCGTTTCGAGCTTTAAGCAAGCGTGCAATATGCAAAAAGACTCTGACTGTATCTATGCGCTCTAGCAACTCTGGACTACTGTTCATTGCTCCCCAAAGCTGTACCCAAGCATCAGCGTACTCGCCACCCTCGATGGAGCCGTCGCTTATCCATACATCGAAGGGAACATTGATGTCGAATGGTGTAGTGAGAATGAATGGGTCCGCGATTCCGTACTCCTCGCGCAACGTCTGCTCCGTGCGTCCGACGGTGGAGACGTATGTGGATTCTGTCATGAATTGCTGCGTATGGTAGGCGTAAAGCATGGCAATGTCGTACATGGACTGCATGCTTATGATGCGCGCAGCTTTTTGCAGCCGCGATAAAGCGGAGGAGCGAGTTTCCATGAACTCTGCCTTGGTAACACGCTCGCCATGTGTGCGTTGCAGTCCCTGCAGACTATCAACAGCGCCCGTGATGTTGCGTATCATGTCGCGGGTAATCATCATATCTGGAAAGTTAGTGCGAGTCACGTCTGTAACTGGAAGCTGCTCCGCAACGTCTCTGATGCCTCTGCCCCAAATATGTTTGCGTAAACGAATCCAGAAATTGCCGCTTTCAACATCATCCTGGCGAACGAGCTTGGGGTCGTAAATGATGCGGTTGGATAAGCCTCTGCGAACCTCTTTGATGTGGCTGTTGAAGAGGAAATTCATGCATTCTTGCAGGCCAAAGGCTGTTTCGAGCTTCGCGAGTGGCGCAATCTCATGACCACCAAAGTCTGGAGCACACACAGCCACAGGAAACATTTGATGCATGAGATCGAGCGGTGCGGCAGCGATGATGATTTCATCTGCTGCTAGAGCAAACATCCACTTTTCTGGGGTTTCTCCCTGTCCCAGTTTCCACTCTTTTGGAATTAAATCAACGTACATATAGATGACATCTATTGGATGCGTAGGCTCGGTCTTCGGTCGGCTGCGATCACTGTCTGTAATGCGCTCATTTCTTCCAGAATCATCGCTCATGTAGATGTTGCTGATGCCAGCCATGTCTTTAAGATACTCAACGTTGAAGTGAATGGAGCCTTCAGCGTTTTCATCACGAAGCAACTTCGTGTAGCTTGCACGAGAAACCCAACCTACATACTCTGCGGTCTGTGGGTTTGTGATGTCTGAACCTGGGTCTACAAGATATTTGTAGTTGTCAATGGGACTGATTACACTGCCCTCGAACAGCGTGGCTGGTACAAGATTCTTTACGTAGCCAGTGGGAACCATTTGACCATCAATGTCATTATAGCCAATCGGCTGCACCTGCGTGCGCATGCCACGACGTACTTGCCATGCAACGCTTACAGCGCCAAAGCCGTAGCACAATGAATCGCGCCACTGCGTGTGCAAGGACAAGAGTGCCTTAGAACGCCTCGTTTGCATCTCAATGAGTTTTTCAAGCAAGATCGAGCCAAGTACATCCTCTGGGCCAACACCATTGCAGCGAAAGATCGGGTCTTCGCCGAAGGCTGCAAGCAGATAAGTAAGCATTGTTTCGAGCGTGGCGTAGCATTCAGGTACTACGATGCTTACTGGAACGCGTGGGTCTTTGGCTTTTATGCGCATTTCTAGCTCATTGAGGGATATGTAAGCGGAGACCATCCTGTCTATTTCAGCCCAATAAGGATGGCGCGAAGTCATGGAGCGCATCGCGTCGTTGGCCCGGTCAAGAATTCGTACCTTTATGAAGTCATGCAACTTGGAGCCTGGTTTGAAGTTAAGCATTTTTCCTTCGGAGGTGCGAGGATACCACTCACGATAGTCTCTGGTGTCTATCTCACCAAACGCATGTGTTTTGGGGGGAGACACATATAAGCCTGCAACTGTGAATGCCACTAAAGTATCCTTTCCTGCCCGAAGTCAACTATGCTAGGCTCGGTATTCCAAATCGCCAAAAACCGCGCTCGTGTGGCAACGTCAACGTTGCTGAGCGTTGGTTCGGCCAGGTCGGCTCCTCCAAACTGTAGAAAGACCAAGAACGCAGACGCTTCCTGTTTAAGCTGCCCAATCCAGCTTCTGTACGCAGCCAGGTAGCTCACCAGATTCTCTGGGGTTAACTCTCCAAGTTGCTGCGGTGTTGCTATTGCCATTTCCTGT
>Ga0307377_10002217_pt1 | contig 23217 bp, 30 predicted proteins | sample TR3MG_FD_202535 | JGI IMG/M metagenome (GOLD analysis project Ga0307377, IMG submission 202535) | Soil microbial communities from Risofladan, Vaasa, Finland - TR-3 | ecosystem: Environmental > Terrestrial > Soil > Coastal area > Acid sulfate soil | place: Finland: Risofladan, Vaasa | collected...
TACGTTGAGCCGATTCTAGGCAAAGCTCTGCGCGACCCAGACCACCGTATTCACGCATCATTCTGGCCCACAGGCGCGCGCTCCGGTCGCTTCTCGTCATCGGATCCCAACGTGGAGAACATCCCGCGCGCGTTCACCATGCCGACCATGAAGCCGCCACGCGGGCAGGATCCAAACAACCCACCACCCGGCATGGTCAAGGTCATCGACAAGAAGAGCGGACTCACGAAGGCGTGGCGCGTTCAATCGCTGCGCGAAGTCTTCATTCCGCCAAGTGGTTACAGCTACGCGTCCGCTGACCTTTCGCAGATCGAGAACCGGATCATCGCTTATGAGAGTCGTGATCCGAATATGCTCAAGCTCTACCGCAAGTGGGATTGTTTCGAGTGCAAGAGCGCGGGCGACAGCAACGTCATCTTGCATGCGTGCCCAGAGTGCGGTGCAGCAGAAGGCAAGCGCGACAAGAACACCCCCGAGCAGCCAGTCATCTCTGGCTTCTCTCACGGCGGTGACATACACAGCCTGACCGCCGCGATGCTTGGCTTTTTCGAGAAGTACGGCGACGACGCGCGTCAGCAGGCGAAGCCAGTCAACCACGCCGCGACCTATGGCATGGGACCAGGTACGTTCAGCACGCGACAGAACATCCCATACAAAGACGCCGAGCGAGATTTGGAAGCGTGGCACAGCAGCTACCCGTCCGTGGGTCATCTACACAAGCGCGTGGCATGTGAAGCACTCGAAAACGGGTTCATCAAAATTTTCGATGGACACGTGCGCAGTTTCCACGCGCAACGCGCTTTGAAGTGCTCCGGCAACTTTAAGCAGTGGCAATGGGACGGCACCGTCCGCGAAGGCGTGAACGTACTGGCGCAGGGCGGTACCGGGGTCATCATGAAGCGCGCCATGCTGGCGATCTATCATCACTTTCAAGAACTCGGTAAGACCGACCCTAGATACCTCCAAGTGCATCTCGTCAACCAAGTGCACGACGAATTGCTTTACGAGGCGCCGGAAGGGATCATTCGCGATGTGTTCAAGATTGTGTGTTACTACTTGGAGCACAGCGCACTGGAACTCGACATCCCCATTCTTGCGGAGGGGGGCATTGGAAGCACGTGGGGACAGGCACACTGATGGTTGGAGAGCCCGAGAAATACACATGCGGAAAGTGCGCGGCGTCAGGGTGCAAGCTCTGGCGTGGTTACCAGGACTGCCCGATGGAGTTTGTGCCGTTGTTCTGTTCGAACTGTGCGTGCGTGGTATCGAAGCTCGACGTCGCGGACATGGACGGCAACGGAGGTATGCCGTGCGTCTACTACGCAGGGACGATGCAGGAGTACGAGGGCCGCGCGCACAAGGTCGGTGCGCTCGTGCCCGCCATACCCAAAGAGGACATGACGGCGTACTGCGCTCACGAACAGGTATCAGACGACGGACAGGTGTGGTGGTCATCACTACCAACTAGGCCCGTCAGCTAGTTCAATCGGGACATTGGAGTCCCCCAACGAAAGAAGACGTGAATGACTAAGGATGATTTGGCCCAGGCTATGCTCGACAAGGGACACGGCGACAACAAGGCGGGCGCGAAGCGCCTTGTCGACGACTTTCTTGACGCCATGAAAGACGCCCTCATCGCTGGCACTGAGGTGCGCCTCGGTGGGTTTGGCAATATCAAGGTCGCCAAGCGCAACGCGCGCGAAGGCCGCAACCCACACACGGGTGAGAAGATCAAAATTGCGGCCAAGGTCGTGACCAAGTTCAAAGCCGCGAAGCATCTCGCCGATGCGGTGGACAACAAAGCGCTTCTGAAGAAGCTCAAATAACTCTGTGGGTCAGCCTCGTTCGGACCACTGCTTACGCCCGCAATCGTACGCCGTATCGAAGCGTGTCTTCATCGCACACGCGTTGTGTGCGGTGAGGGCTCATGCTCAACCGAGCGGGGCTGGCCCCAACCATCCCACACCAATCAGATCGGATCAGTCATCGACTGGTCGGATCAGTCATCGACTTTGATTGTTGACGGGGGCATCAGACCACGCTATTCTTAGGTCAGACAACCAGAGCCCCGGAAAGGCAAAACATCATGAACACCGCAAAGTTGAAGAGAGTGACTGACAAGTGCAGTTCGCAACGTGCGATTCAGCGCACCGCCGCGCTGTTCCTCGGACACTCGGAGGGTGCCATCGCACCTCAGAACCTCCGCGATCTACTGACCAAGTTCGACGCCTACAACATCCCAAACTTCACGCAGAACATGAAGAAGGACGGCTCTTACTTCGTCGGGGACAAGGATGGCTGGAAGCTCACCAGCGAGGGACGCAGGGAGGCTAAGACGATCTTTGAGGATGGCGGTGAGCCTACCAAGCGGAGAAGCAGCGGAGAGCCCAAGGCCCCCAAGGTCGAGAAGAAGGTCAAGACCAAGGCGAAGACGAAGGTCAAGGCGAAGACGAAGACGAAGACCAAGGCGAAGACGAAGAAGAAGGTCGCCGCCAAGAAGAAGGTCGCCGCCAAGAAGAAGGTCGCCGCCAAGAAGACCGCGCCAGCGACCGATGCGCCGGTCGTGAAGAAGGCGTCCATCGCCAGCCGGAGAGCCGCGCGTAAGAAGAAGGCCGCAACCAAGTCCACCACGCCCGCCACGCCCGCCGCAGGCGCGAGTGCGCCCGCCGACGCCTTCGTCAGCACGGGAGTCGAGATCACTAATAGCTAGAAATTTGACTCTCCATTTGTGGACGGCCCCCGCTTCGGTGGGGGCCGTCTGCATTCCAAACGAGGTTAGTTCATGGCCGGAAACTTCATCGACAAGCACGCGATGAATAACTGTTGGGGAACACCAGAGGTGCTGCTCAACGCCGTGCGCTCCTACTTCGGTGGACCCATCCCGCTTGACCCGGCGACCAGCGTCGACAACCCCACGAAGGCCCTTCAGTTCTACACTGAGGATGACAACGGCTTGATACTGCCTTGGAACGCATCGGGAGTGTTTATCAACCCCCCGTATTCCAATGCTGGAGTAGACGTGTCGGATCTACAGCAGATAGGACGCGATCTAGGTCTCAAAAGAGTACCTAGCTTCATGTCGGTTTGGGCTGCTAAGATCGGCGCCGTCGCACGGAGTGGGGTGCAGATCATCGCACTACTACCATGCGGCGCTCGGTTTTCTACGGAGTACTGGCAGGACCATATCCTGATCCCTGAGTTGCGCGTTATGACCGTGCATCGCGGTCGGGTGAGCTTCCGAAACATGCTCACGGGAGAGGAGAAGAGCGGCCAGAACAACTACGACAGCATCATCTACGGGTTCAACGTAGACGCGGAGCGGTTCACCGCAGCGTTCCGTAAATTCGGCTCCACGTTCGGGATGACTTTTCAACGCGCAAGTGTTCTCGACGGATTCATCTAGGGGATGAGATGACTACTCGTATTTACATCTGCGGCGCTCATGCCACAGGAAAGACGACGCTCGCTCGCCACATCGCTAAGGCCACCGGCCTTCCCATGCTGCATGAGGTCGCGCGTCAAGTCCTCGCTGAGCGCGAGATGTCTTTCGAGACACTGCGGTGCAACCTCGACACAGTCAACGAGTACCAGCGCGCGGTGTTTGAGCGTCAGCTAGAGGTTGAGAAGCACGCACCAAAGGGGTTCGTCTCCGACCGTGCGTTCTGCAATCTCGCCTATGCCGCGCGCCACAGTCAGATCCTCCATGACGTGCTCTCGCTGCCTGAGATGGACGCCTACTTCAACACGATGCGCGAGGGTGCGCTGGTGCTCTACACGCGGCCTGATCCGGTGTTCCTCGCCGCCGACGGGACGCGCGAAAAGCTGTCGTGGGACGAGGTCGTGCGCATCGACGGCATGATCGATTTCATTCTCGCGTGGCAGCGCATCCCAGCAATCGGCATTGCCGAGACGGGCATGCGCGACCGAGTGCGCACAGCGATGACTGCGGTCAATTTGTATTTACGGCGGCGCGGCACCGATTCGGTGGACCCATCCCGCTTGACCCGGCGACCAGCGTCGACAACCCCTTTTCCTTTTTAGAACCGAAGAGAAAGAGGTGTGACGATGCGAGACGATTTGAAGATCGAGTTACCCCGCGCGTTGGGGTCGGCCACCAAAGGTCACATGATCCGACGAACGGTCATCGCTTTGTTCGGACACAAGCAGCACGGCAAAGACACCGTCGCTGCGATGCTCGGCCTCGCGTTGCAGTCCGCTGGTTACCGAGCCAAGCAGTTCGCACTGGCTGATCCGCTCAAGCGCGTGGCTATGGAACTCCTGGGCATGCCCGCAGAGATTGCCTTCGGTCACGGCGTCAGCACCGAAGAGCGTGAACGACTGCGCGAGTCGTGGACCTACGGCGACAAGACCGCGCGCCAATGGATGCAGTGGATCGGTACCGAGCTTGTGCGCGAGCAGATCAACCCTCTTCTGTGGGTCGACCGCGCAGTGCAGACGGTGACCGCCGACGCGCACGGTACGCACTACTTCCTCATCTCTGACTGCCGCTTCCACAACGAGCTATCGGGTCTGCGCGCGAAGTGCGCAGACCAGTTTGTTCGGTTCGTCCCCGTTCGTATTCATCGCCCCGATGAGCCGGTCAATCTGGACCACAGGAGTGAGACGGAGTTGACCGAGATGACTAACGACCAGTTCGACTACGTGATCCACAACACGGGGACCATCGAGGAGTTGCAAACCCGCGTGCGCGGTGTCGCCGACCACATCATGCCCAGCGCTTACGCCGAGTCCGAGTAGACGTGGGCGGTAACACAAGGGCCGGTCGACTCAGAGCGAACGCCGCTCGACTGCGTCAGCAGGAAGCAATACTTGGGCGCACGTGCAAATGGTGTGGGGTGGGTGATGACGCGCGTAAATTCAGCAACAACATCGAGTGTCGGCAACACTACAGGCAGCGGCAGCGGAAACCATGCCCCGACTGTGGTGGGCCGCTGTATTCGCTCTTCGGGTGTCTGTTGATGATGGACCTACCACCCGGCGTTAGGTGTGTGTGATGCTCGACTCACTCGCTTACGCCGTCCAATCGACGGCGCATCGACAAGCACCCACGGGGATGGTCAGCGCAATGCTCGACCTCTTCGACGGGCACAGTGTCCCAGCGTTGCATTACATCGAAGGTCGTCGTCCTGGTTTCTACAAGGCGGACCGCATCACCAAGCCGCTGGCGTTTGAGGCGCACGCTCTCGGTAGTCTCATCGCTGGTGCGTATCCGTTCCGTGGCGTCACGCCTTGGTGCGCATGCGCCAAGCGCGCGCACACGTGTGACGGCGATGGTGCTCGCTACTTCCTGTTGGACCTCGACGCACACGGCGGTGAGGAAGACACATTCGAGCGTGTGTCGGCGGTGCTGGGCATTGCATGGCGCATCGGACTGACGCCGTTGGTTTTCGCTTCGCGCGGCGGTAGGGGGGCGCACATCTTCATCTTCCTCGACGCGCCGGTCACAACGCGCGTTGCGAACGCTGCAGGTAAGAACCTCGCACAACTGGCTGGCATCCACAGTCGGTGCGACATCATCCCAAGCGCGGAGCATCAAGCTGGCTTCGGCACGCTACACGCGCTGCCGCTCTCTCCGCTGTCCGAACACAAGGGCGGCGGCGTGATGTTTGACAGCAACATGCGCCCACTGCCGTTGGTGCGGGCCATCAGTCTCATGGAGTGGGGCCATAAGCATCGTTCACCAGCAGGTATCGCAGTCAATTTAGCTGAGGCTCGCGTGGGTGAGTTGAGCCTCGCTGGTGAGACTCCGATCCGCCTTCGTAAGCTCACCGTGCCGACGCCAATCAAGCGCACCAAGCCGGTGTTGTCTAAAGCCGACGAAGAGACCCTCGCCGAGATGTATCTACGGCATCCGCAGTTCCGCAAGGTTCTATCGATGTCGTCAGACGACTGGAAGGGTAAACGATCAAGCCGCGATGCTTACCTGGTCGGCTACCTGCGTCGTCAAGGGCTGAAGCCCGCCGCCGTAGTCGCTGCGATGATGTCCATACCCGGAACCAAGGTCGCTACGCGCGGAGACGATTACGTGTGGCGCTTGATCGAGAATCAGTTGTCCACGTCTGTGGAGTTCACCGTCAAGCTCGCTGGTGAGCCGCTCAAGACTATGCAGGCCAAGCGCCAACGTCAGACATGCCCGTGGGCTCCGTGGGACGCCCGTGTTGCCCCGCCGAAGAGCTACGGGGGCGTCACGTCGTCGTGGTGGTCTACGGACACTCAGCGGGCTCTCAAGGCGTCTGGCAGTCGCAGCGACGCGTTGGTGTCTGCCTACTTGATCGACCGCTACTACCGGGGTCCGATCAGTCGCCGTATGTATTTCGCATCCTGCGCACAGGTCGGTAAGACGTTGAAGCTCTCGGCACGCACTGTGGGGTCGTCAGTCCAGCGTTTGCGTGCGCGCATCCCCGCAGCACTGCGCGTCGTTCCAGGCGTCGCTCACGCACACCTACGGCTGGCAAATGGTTTCTATGTACCTGAGCGCGCCCACCGGGACCAATGCAACTGGCACATAGGTGCTGGACGGGACGGTTGACCTACGCTAACCTAGAGGGGTGAAGGTCACCCTCCAAGGCACGGCGTCCATCGAGCTTGCAACTGCACCTCCCGGTGTAGTTGAGATGGTGCAGCGTGCGTTGACGCTCACACGCCAGCAGATCGACGGTGAGCAGGTACCTGTTCCATTCTGGACAATGGATGACAACTGGCTGCACGTTCCGCGCGGCTGGTTGCTCTCGCGACCAGACATCTGCTCCCAAGTCACAGAGTGGACCGATGCGCGGAGCGACGGGACACCGCTACCTCCCGGCACACGCGCACACGTCACCTTCGGAGTGCATCCGTTCCCGGCGGGTCAGCCGCAGGCGATCCATGATGCGCACGTCGAGTGCGTCCGCAACACGCATGGTGGTCTGTTCGTGGCGCCGACGCGGTCGGGCAAGTCTCTGATGTCTTTGGAGCTTGCCTGCCGTTTGGGTGGCTCGACGTTGATACTCGTCGACAACGGCGGGCTCATGTCGCAGTTTGGTCGAGACATCGTAGGACCGCTCCAGTCGAGCTACGGTATCGTTCGCATGAACGAGTTCGACGTGTCTCACCCATTCACCATCGCGACCGCACAGACGCTCGCGCGCCGCCAACTCACGAACGACATCCGCAAGCGGTGGCGCACTGTCATCGTTGACGAGTGCTCGTCAGCACCGTGCGAACAGATTTGGTCGGCGGTGCGCCGCCTGCATGCGCGCTTCGTCATCGGCTTGAGCGCGACCCCAGATCGTGGCGACGGACTAGGCGACGCGATCCAGTGGGTGATAGGCCCCACACTCACCACGCTTGAGCGCCAGTTAGAGGCTGATGTGCACTGGCGCCCGTTGCTGTGGACACACGAGGGCAGCATCTCGCAGTGGGGCAAGACGTCGTGGGTCAAGGCCGAGAAAGCTGCCATGGATGATCGCAGTCGCGTGCAAACAATCGCAGAAGACGCAGTCAACGCCGTGAGCGCTGGCCGTCGCGTGCTCGTGATGTGCGGGATCGTGGAGCACGCGCATCGGATCGCCAACGCCGTCTCGCAACTTGGTGTGACCCCCGGCCTCTACTTGGGTGAGCACACGCAGATGTCCCACAAGGTCACACTGTCAACCTACAAGAAGGCGTCGAAAGGCATCGACTTTCAACCACCGCCGACATGCTTCATCCCAGCGGGTCCGCGCTCCGACATTCGCCAAGCGGTTGGTCGTGCGTTACAGCCGCAGGTTCCACATCGCACGTTGATCCTCGATCCCATTGATCTAACGCGTCCACTAATCAAGTGGGCGATGAACCGGTGTGCCTACTATCGATCTTGCGGCTTCCAATTTCGTAATAGCTTGGAAGGAGTCTTAGCAGCATGAGCAGCATGAGCGACGATCAACAGGCCGAGTCGGAACGCAGTTATCAGTCGTATTATTATGAGATCCACCGCGAGGCGCGGTCTAAGAAAAACCAATGGCTCTGGGAGAATGACCCAGACTACAGGCGTCAAGAGATCGAACGCTCGCAGAAGCGTCGAGCGCAGAAGCGCAGCGAGAAAGCCCATGCCCGCTTTGCGAAGATGGTCGAGAGCAAGCGCGCCGAGAAGTTTGTAACCGAAGCTCCGCGCCCCATCATCGAGTGTGGCAGAGTGGTCGAGGTGTACTCGACCGGCAGTCTGGGCCGTGAAGTCGGACGCTCACCGCGTGTCATTCGTGAGTGGCTGAACGAGGACATACTACCCGGCAGTTCGGTGCTTATAGATGGCGCCGCGTTCTTCACTAAGGCGTACTCAAACGCCGTGTACCGGGCGTGCAAGCGCCTCTACTGCCTAGACGGTCGCGGCAGCAAGCGCGTGCTCAAGAGGCTCATCCGAGAAGAGCTAGTGCGCGGCAAGATCAAATTCATCCTACTGGGTGGCGTAGGTGGGTCCGAACAAGACAAAACAAGCGCCGTCACGGCGATCTAGGAGGAGCTTCATGGCGAAGAAGAAGAGCAAGAAGAGCACCCGTGGGATGGCGGCAACGGCGAGCTTCAACTTGGCCGGGTCTCCTGATCGCGGGCGCGAACGCATTCACGCTCTAGGTGATGCTCTCGGTCGGACGTGGGGCACTCACACGGCGATGCCGTTGAGTACCGCGCCGGTCGCGAACATCCAGCGCATGGCAATCGGCATCCTTGAGTTCGACTTTCGGACGGGCGGCGGGATCGTGCTCGGGCGAAACAACCGCCTCAAGGGAACGAAGGACACGTTGAAGAGCACGATGTGTCTTCGCGCTCTGCGCGCTGCGCAGTCCACATGCCGTCACTGTAAGTGGCCGCTCGTGACTGAACCCAACACGGGCGTCGTCAACTGTCGGTGCCCTGTCAAGCGCTTCTGGGTCGCCAACGAGGACGACTATTGTTGGCTCCCACAGACCGCCGTCGTGCCGTTGTTCCACGGAAATCTACCGGACGGTGCGGAGATCAAGAACGTCAAAGGACTCGGACGCGTGCCGGTGCTCAAGTGCGAGCCACCGCCGCATCTAAAAGGAAAGAAGGGAATTAAGACGCGAGAGATCCCGCTCACCGAGACCTACCGGTGTGAGCCAATGCGTTGCGTCTACGTCGATTCGGAGGGCACCATCGACTTGCAGTGGGCGCTAGCTAACGGTGTCGACCCTGGTCTCGTGCTTCTGGTAGGCGGGAAGTGGGCTGAGCAGTGCCTCGAATCTGTCGAGCGCACGATGCTCACGCATGAGTTTGACTTCATAGTCGTCGACTCGACGTCGATGATGGAGACGCGACACACCCTTGAAGAGAAGAAGCTCGGCGAGCACGCCAAGGTTGCGGGTAAGGCGAAGCTGATGGGTGACTTTGTTAAACGCGTTGTCGCAGCGCAGGCTGAGGAGGGCTTAGCATCACGCTACCGTCCGACGCTGCTCACGACGTCGCATCTCACGACGCAAGGCATCGGCTTCAAGCAGCACGCATTTCTAGGCGCTACCGATGGGCGCGTCTTCGATCATGGGCTCGCCATGGACATTCAGATGCGCGTCGAGCGATTCGTGTTCGACGATGCGAAACAGAAGGCCGTCTACGGTGTCTTCAATTTCAAGATCGACAAGAACCACTGCGGTGGTGCGGGCAGCACTCGCACCGAAGGTGAGATCAAGTTCTGGCTCATCGAAACGCCGGAGCATCCAGTCGGCGACAGCAACGATCTCTCTACTGTGATGGATCGCGCACGAGCATTCGGTGACGGGTTCCTAGAAGATGGAACTGGCACCGCGAAGCTCACGCTCTACTCGGATTACGTCGCAGACGGATGGCAGAGGTTCGCGACGATCAAAGCATGCAAGACATTCCTGCGCGAGAACCCGTCCGTTTACACCGACCTCCGTCAGCGGGTGCTCACCAAGCTCATCACTGACCGCGCCAACCTCACGGTTGTCACAGAGGAAGAATCGGAAGAGGAAGCAGAGACGACGGTGGAAGTATGAACAGACCAGACTGGGGCAGGTACTTCATGTCCTTTGCGCAGGCCGCAGCCTATCGCGGGACGTGCGACCGCAAGCAAGTCGGCGCGGTCATCGTTGTCGACAAACAGGTGATCTCCACTGGCTACAACGGGTCGGTAAGGGGACTCCCGCACTGCGACGACGTCGGGCACGACATGGTCGATGGTCATTGCGTGCGGACCATACACGCGGAGATGAACGCACTCGCTCAAGCCGCCAAGCGCGGCGTCGTCGTGGCCGGTGCCACGATCTACACCACGGCGAGTCCGTGCTGGGATTGCTTCCGCGTCTCGGTGAACGCGGGCATCCTGCGGTTCGTCTACGCGGAGCCGTACCGTGGTGAAGACGCCTTCGCGCGCATCGACAAGGTTGCTGACACGTTGGGCCTTGAGGTGGTGCAGCTTGGGTGAACGCCTCAAGCGCCGCTGGGCTGACGATGAGAAGCGCAAGCCGAAGAAGCGCGGCTTCCACGTGCAGGAGGAGAAATCAACCAAGCTCCAGCCTGGCGGTCGGCTTGTGCGTGGTAGTGGGTGCTCGCCTCATCCCGCTCGCAAGAGCGACAGCATCGGTGAGTTCTTTCGCGTGGAGGACAAAACCACCGAGAAGGCTGGTGCACTCAGCATCAGCGTCAAGCGCATGTGGCTGCACAAGATCGAGTTAGAGGCGCGCGCGACTGGGTTTCAGCCTGCGCTGATGTTCGGCTTCGACGCCGATCCACCTACCTACATTGGTCGTGATGACTGGGTGGCGTTCACCGAGTCGACTGCGAGGAACATGATCCATGCCTGCGCTGCGTTGCTGGCTGGTGACATCGATGAGGCGCGGGAATACGCTGCGTTAGCATTGGGAACTGAATGAACGCTCCGACTCAGGTTGTTCAACTGCCGACATCGTTCAAGCTCCTCAAGGGGGTACAAGCGCACTTCGCGTTGCAACGACGCGGTCCGCGTAAGCGTGGTTTCCATCCGTCTGAGATGCCGTATCTTTGTCCAGTCAAGTTCGCCATCTACGACAACGCGCTCGACGACTTCGCGTCGCCTGACCCTGTGGTGTTGCAGCGCGCCTTCGCTACTGTCCGCAAGATCCTAGACACCATTCACGATGTGAGCCCCGGCAAGCTCCCGTCCAAGCTCATCCCAGACTTTCACGTCGGCGACGCGATTCACGCGGGCGTGCAGTACTGGCTTGGTGTGAGGGGACTCCTGTGGGGTAAATGGGAGTGCCCTTGGTGTCACGCTGTGTCGGTCGACGGCTTCATGCCGAGAAGGCTGGTGTCTGACATCAACGATGACCAGATGTATGACGCAGCACCGTGCGCGCGTTGCAACGGGCAGAACCTCCGTGAGAAGACGATCAAGTGGCGCTACGTTGAGCCGTGGTCCGGCAACAAGGAATGGGGCCTAGAAGGTAACTGTGATGGCATCTTGGTGGTTAAGTACCAGGGGCGGACAATCGTCGCCGTCTTGGAGATCAAGAGCATCAACGAGAACGGATACCGCGAGAAATATAACGGCCCGTTGCCCCAGGAGGGTCACATCAAGCAGGCGTCGCAGTACGTCTGGGCGCTATCACAAGAGCACGGCTGGCTCGCTGAGCTTCAACACATCTACTTCATATACGTCAACAAGAACGCGGTCCGCGACTGGAAAGAATTCCTAGTGCAGTCCGACCCGCTCATCATGACCGAGCTACAGGCGAAGATGCGCGCCGTCATCGAAGCACGCGAGCAGCGGACACTTCCCTTGGCAGCTAGGTCGTGTCCTGACATCACGTGCAAGTCAGCGCGTGAATGCCCTGTGGTGGTGGAGTGCTTCGGAGAGGAACCGCCCGTGAACATCTTCGCCGCCGACTTCGATCCATCCACATTGCGACGACAGCCAGGAGGAAATGATGGCGCAGAGTAGCTACCACAACGCAGCCTATTCGGATGACCGCATGGAAGCGGCACTAACCGCAGCGGGTTACGCCTCTCTCAGAGAGTGCGTTGCAAAGTTGGCGACGCAAGGCAAAACTCTGTCAGAGACGGCTGCACATCTGAATCTCAATGCACAACGCTTCTGCGCCTATTATCATAAGTGGGCGCAACAGAACGTACCACCACTACGACTCGGAGAGTGTGACGATGACGACTGAACCTGATTACGGCGACATGAACCATCAACAATTCCGAGCCTTCGTGCAGCGGTTCCGGCAGTTGGTCGTATCGAAGCGCCGCTCGGATTACGACCTGGGCAAGTGGCTCTACAACGTGCGAGACAATCGACACTACCGCGTCTGGCCCCGGCAAGAGGAACATCTACGCGGCTACGAGACCTGGCACGAGTTCTGCGACATCGAGGTTGGGCTGAAGACCTCGACGGCGTACACGCTCGCACGAAACTACGAGCGCCTTGCCGAGATCGGCATGGACGAGGATGGCCCGACGTTCTCGCGTTGTCTGCGACTCGGTTACAGCAAGCTCTCTCGCGTGCTCAAGTACGCGCGCACCGAAGACGCTCTAATCGAGTGGCTTGACGTGATCGAGGGTGAGAGCCTGAGTGAGATGGCGCTCCGCGCTCGACTCTCAGCGGCTCAGCGTGCGTCAGCGCAGGACAACGTCGATGCGGCCTTCGACGCGGGCGACCCAATCGACGAAGGGCTCATCGGCCCACACGCCCCGCTGACCGACACGAACCCCGCTGGCTACGTTCCGCACAACGTGCGGTTCCCCGATCAAGCTAGCCTGGACACGTTCGCCGAAGCGGTAGAGATGATTCGCCGTCGCTACGATCAGACGCTAAGCGTCGGTCGCTGCACTGCCATGATGGCGTTGCAGTACTTGGCGACCGCACCTAGCGATGCGGAGGGTGGCGCCGTTGTGGAGTTGGAGAACGTCATCCGACTATTCGAGGCGGCTTACGGTGTTCGCCTGCAAGTGGTCACCGACGAGGCTGCGACTGCGGCGCGTTCCACACGCATATCGCGCGCACGCCGGAGTCGTCTGCGCTCCTCAACACGCGCGGCGCGGGATGACGCGAGCCAATAAATCTGATAAAGCACGACTACGCGCCGTTGCGTCCGCGCTCATGTTCTCGCAAGGGCTGGGCGCGTTTGCTGTCGCTGTGGGACATCTCGGACTTGAGGGTGCGACGACTCTTTGTGAGTCGCGCGCCCCATCGCCCGAACTGTCGGCAGCGTTTGACGCGCTTGGTTACACTGTCGACCATCTCCCGACGCAAGCTGACATCAACTTGGTTCTCATCGGAGTAGAGATCAGGCGCCGTCAAGTTGTGTTGCGCGCCAACGGTAAGCTGTGCGCAGTTCGCGACGCAGCGGCTGGTCTGTGCACATCGCACGACGCGTCTCGCAGCCTCGACGCGCTTGAATCGTTCGGGCTGTCCGGCGTGACGTTCAACCGAGTTTTCGATAACGCAGCCCTTGGAGCATTTTGATGTCGACAGTCAACGATCTGCTTCAGTTGCTCAAGGCGCAGGATGAATTCAATTTCGGACTGCACACGCTCATCGAGTCCAACACCCTTTATCAGAGGCTGCTCAGCGTGTGGTCGAACGTGCGCCGTATGCTCACCGCTGACCAGCACCCTACCGAGCCGGTGCCCAATGGGCTGACCCCGGAGTATCACTTGCGATGGCTGTGGGCTCGCATCGAGCCGGATCCTGCGCTGTTGTGGTTGCGTGCCGCTGGACTTCCGCACGCTGAGCACACCCTTCGCGCCGTCAGTGTGCTGCAGGAGAATGCGGCGGTGTTCCCAGACGGGACGATGTCCAAGTGGGTCACCATCTGGCTGCAGAAGAGGGCAGGCGTGAAGGTGTCAACCGTTGTTTCTGACGATATGGACTCGGATTGATGCCAGCGCCCGCGCTCAACGAGTACCAGTATGACGTCATCGTCCGACTCGGCGGACGTCGCAAAGGCGTGACGGTGCCCGAGCTTGTCGAGCGTTTTGACATCCCTAGGTTGCTCGCGTGGCGCGCCATGCAGCGTTTAACCAAGGCTGGGCGCCTGCGCCGAACAAACATGAAACGCCGTCGTGATCTTGTTTACTACAATGCCGGGCGAGGCAGCGACGTTTACAAGGCCCACCCACAGACCCAAGAGGAACTGAGATGAGAACACCACTGTCCGAACTGGCAAATGCGAATGAGTTACGCGGCAGCGTCGGAGTCACCAACGTGAGAGGCATCACGACGATCTACCTCTGCGAGAAGGACGCTTGGGAAGCCTGCCAGGGTATGAAGCTGGAGCACCGACGCGGCGCCTTTTTCGAGGTCGCCGAAGAGCCTCGGAGCAAGAAGACGCCGCCCGGTCGTCGGCGCTCCGAGCCAGACTTGAACTTGAATGTCTAGCTAGACATCGCTACTCTGCAGAGCGCGTCCCCGTCGACAAGAACCCCAACTTTCCCCCTGTTGAACCTGTCGGCGGGGTCGCTCTATGTGCGCGTGGCTTCGACCACGGACTCCTGCGTGAAGTTCCGCTCGTACTCTTCAGCGTCGTAGATGCCGATGTTCACGTAGTCGAAGCCGTACAGGATGCACGCCTTCTGCGGGTTCGGGAATTTCTTGCGGACGATTGCGTAGGCCACCTGTCCGACCACTTCACTGAACAACGCGGGCAACGCGGCCTTGGGTGCGATCTTGGCGTGCCGGTTGAACGTGGCAAGCTCGCCGTTGAGCGAGAAGTCGTGGTGACCACCGATGTGGATGACGTAGTCGTGCACCGCACGGAAGATCCAATTCTCGCGAGGCGTCCAACCGCTGACCAAGTTCTCGCTGAAGTCGGTGTTGACCAGCAGCACGCCTGTCTCGCGCACTCGACGCGTCATGTCTGCCGCATCTTTGTACGGCCCACCGCTCACGCCGAGTTCGTATTCGTCAGCGGACTCTCCGCTGAACACGACCTTCACGCGTGACTGAATCTGCTTGAACATCTTTTTCGCGTGTTGGATCAGCGCGGCGTACGAGGCACCCGCAGCAGAGTCACGCACCGGCCGCGCATCGTAAGCGTCGGCCACCAGCTTGGCGTAGGCTTTGTAATTCCCCTTGAGCGACATGCGCTCATCGACTGTCGGCCCTCGCGAGCCGCGAGGTATCTCGCCGCGCGCATTGCGTAGCTGCGCCTCGCTGAACGATCCCGGTGCGGACTCCAAGAAGAACGCGCGATTTTGACCGCGCAGTTTGCTGAAGATCCAGTTCATGTCTGATGGTATGAACTTGGTGAATTTCACTTCGACTTGACCGAACGTCGCGGGCCGCGTCGAGAGCACCTCGCCGCGTCCACCGGCTTGGACCACGAGCACGGAGTCTTGGTCGTACTTCTTTCCCAGGGTCAACGTCAGTTTGCGCAGTAGACCGATGTCTGAATCCGCGTCAGGTGCGTGCCGCTCTTTCAGCCCGCGCGTGGCTGGCACCAGGATGGACGGTTCGTCGAACGTCTTCCCGCCCTCCTCCCGCCACACCGATTCCAGAGGGATGTGACCAAAGCCCGCAGCGCGCACGGAACGCTGAAGCGCCGCGAGCTTCCGCTTGTTGACACCAACCGGGATGGGCTCGCCAGTCTCGCGGTCGAAGTGTCGCCAGGATGTCAGTGCGGCGAAACCGCTGTCGAGCCAGTGGTGGTAAACGCGGCTCAGAGACGCCTCTGAGAGCGGTTCAGGGCCTTGGTGGACTAGGAGACCTCTGGGCCTGCTCATGTGTTCTCCGGGGCTGTGAGGCTGCGGGAGGTGGCATTCTATGCCTTGGCTGGGAGTGTTGCGAGGATCCGCTAAGGAACGCCCTCAGCAGACCCTCGCAACGGAGAGAATCAGTCATCCTCGCAGCAGTGCCAGGCGTCAGCTTCGGTGTCGTGGCACAAACCACACTGCGAGCACTTGCAAGTTTCGGTGTCATCGTCATCGTTCACCGCGTTCACCGCACGTTCTCGCAAGCCAGCCATAGGCTTCGCCTTGACCTTGATCGAGCACTCGATGACGCTTGGGTCAGCGTCGGCCATGAAGGACCAGCACCCGACCCGGTCACCGCGCGTCACCGATGTGTGCGCGGTCATCGGCTTGCCCAGGTCACCTGAGTTGTTGAGCACCCAACCGCTCAGGATCCACGTTGCGTGGCGCGCAGCGTGCAGCGGGGTTATGTCAGGAATGAACCGACGCCAACCGTACATGGTGCGGTAGACGAGCGGTGCGACGTCGATGAGCACAGGCTCGACGTGTCGGTGGTCGTACGCCAGCACTGCGTAGTAGTCGCCCCAGTGTTGGTAGATGTCGTTGCTGGGGTTTTCGCGCAACTTGCCGCGCACGTACTCGCGACCCAATTCGGTGAGTGGGTTCTCCAAGAACTCACCGCACGTACCGCACAAATTCGGCGCGTCGGCGGCACCACCGCCATCCTCATTCGGACCCTGCGGGTAGGTGAGGCTGTCCCCCGTGTCCTCAACCTCCTGCGCCTCTAGATCGACGATGATAGCGTTGGCGCAATCGTCGCAGTAGATTTTGCTGTTGTAATCGTAGGCGATCATCCGTGTAACTCTCCCGGCAGCACTTTTTCTACTGCCTTTGTCTTGCGGTGTTGAAGCTCTTGTTCCAGCGCCTTGCGTTGCTCAGTGGATGCGGTGGCGGGTTTGCTTGACGTGCTCCAGTAGCCGCGCTTGATGCCACGGAGGATGCGTTCGATGTGCAGCGTGTCTAACGTGTTGATGGGGTCGGCGTACCACTTGACCTTGCTCGTGTCGATGACTTCGCTGATCTTCGCCACGCTCTCATCGTCGCCTGGCTCAATTTCGCAGTCAGCAGGTACCTGCTTGGGCATGACCTGGATGATCGACCCACCACCGTCGTGTTGCGGTAGCGTCGTGGTCCCGTGCCGCCGGAACAGGCGACCGACGATGAACGCGGGCAGCGTGATCGGGAGCAGGAGCCACCAGCGGATACACCACCAGGCGCGGCGCAGGATTGAGGGACTCATCAGTTCATGCCTGGGTTTTCTGGTCGGTCTAAATTAACGGAGGTAACCTGTAGGGGTCGCTTAAACTCGCGGAGGTCTTGCTGCGACTGACGTCGCCGCGCACCAAACAACGGGATGACGCGCCGATACAGCTTCGTGATTCGCGCCGTCTCTGACTCGATGGTCAGGCCATGCATCGCGTGGATGCCGATGCGTTCCGCGCGGGTAACGACCACAGTCACCAGACGGTCGATGTCTTTGGCGATGATGATGGTGGCGCACCGACCACACGCCGACCACGCAGCAGACGCTGTGACGGGCACTCCCTCCAACTCTTTCGGCAACTCCCCAGTCTCAAAGAAAGTTGAACCGCACTTGGTGTCGAAGGACCACTGCGGGTTTGGCACGAGGCAAAAGTCACACACAGGAACTGGGGGGTAGCTCATCTTTGGATGACTCCCTTGTGGTCGATTTGACCGGCTTCGATCAGGCGCTGCGCTGTGCGCCCGTAGTGGCCCTGCAGGATCCACGCGTGACCAGACTTGATGAGGTCCGCGAACAGGCCGAGCGTGTCGCTTTCGTCAAGTTCACCTTGCTCGTAGGCGACGATGTCGTCCACCGTGTAGCCGCCCGCGACGAACGTAGAGGTCAGCAGCAAGACGTCGCCTGTCTTGGTGCCAGCGCCGCCCAGGCTCTGGTCCTCCTTGTACTCGCGCCCCGTGCGCTTGTTGGAAAGCTCGTACGCGATCTGATTGCCATCGGGGCCGGTGAGGGGGAGACCGAGTTCCTTCACGACGGCGGGCAGTAGTTCGGCGATGCTCGCGTCGTCGGGAAGCTCGACGTCAAACTCTTGATTGGTGTCCGCTCGCACGAGCGTGATGCTGACTTGAGGCATGATCTCTCCTAGTTGGTGTCGGGATTGGTGTGAGAGCGGGAAGCGATGATGACCATTGGCGAGGCGTACGGGCACGCGGGGCATCCGAGATAACGGCCTGTGCCGATGCCACCCACGAGGCGCGGTTCGGGAACCACTACGGTGAGTTCGTGGATGGCGTCGCACCCGCAGTTCGGGCAGACGGCGTTGGGGTCATTGAGCAGGCGCGCCTTGGGCGGTGCGATTGGCTCGCACGGTTTGCCTAACCCGTAATCGCGTTCGGGGTGGTTCATGCCTTCACGTCGGTGCGCTGGCGTAGGGTGTGCGTGCGCATCACTTCGAGAATTTCGGCAGCAAGATCCATGTCGTCCACACGGATGTTGAGCTTGAGCGCGTCGTACCCAACACTGATACTCCCGTGGATGTTGTTCCAGTCCGTGACGGACAGGAAAGGGTCTTGGTCCTTGTCGTAGCTACTGGTGCGGAACTCCGTGCCCGCAGCTTTGCCCAGACGCTTCGCGTTGGTGAGCGTCGCGGTCTCGCGCTGCGTGCGCGCCGCGAGCACCGAGCGCTCGCGGTCGAACATGGGGATGGCGTCGGGGAGCACGCGCTTGACCAGCGCCTGCGCCACCGCTTTCGCACCACGGTCGTCGCGCACCGTCGCGTTGGGGGCCGACTCGTTGTAGCGGATGATGTTGTAGTCGAGCTTCGCGTCGATGACTAGGCGGTGACCACTCGCCCACGTGTGGCCCACGCGGTAGAAGTCGGCCCCCCCGTCGCGAAAGTGCTTGACGTCGATCCCCCACTGATCGTTAAAACGCAGGGCGACTCGCGTCGTCCACGACCCAGGGTGAATCGCGACCAGCCGCGCGGCCAGGTCGCGGTTGATCGCGTCGAGGATCGTCTTCTGTTCTTCTTTGCTTCGGTCCGTGTCCATGTTCTCTCTCCTGTTGTTGATCTTAACCAGCGTTGGTCGCACCGTCAATACTACTTCCAGCCGCGCAACTTGCCGCCGTCGCGGACCTGTTCAAAACCATCCTTCCTCATATTCACGGTGAAGTTCGCTTTGTTTAGCGCGCGGTGCAGCCGCAGCAGCGTGCGCAGCACTTCGGCCGAGATGAAGCCGTCCTCGTTGCGGCGAGCCAAGAAGCACGCTAGCGCGCGCTGTTTGGCGCGAGCACTCACTTGCGCCCCCACCACTTCGGCAGCGACGGCAAGCTCTGCCTCGTCGAGCCCGAGCACTACGTCCGGCTTGCGGACTCCGGCGCGGACGCGGATAGGCGTCACCGCAGCCGCAGCAGGCGTCACCGCTTCCGCCGCGATGATACAGGGCTCACATCTCAGGCCCGCCTGCTCCACAGGCTCCCCGCAGGGGCAAGCTGGGAACAGGGCGGCGCGCAGCTTGAGGATGATCCCAACGAGCACCGCGTGGTGCTCTTTCTGTCGGCAGGAACCTCCCAGACAGCGCACCATCGTCCGAAGCTCCTGGCGGGTCGACCCGCGCAGCGCGGGTTCACTGCCACCTTGCGCGAGCAGTTCGATGCGCGCGGCCTGCCGGATGCGCGCGCGGTCACTCAAGCGGTAGACACGCACCGAGCGCCCCGAAGCCGACTTGCGCAGCGCGCTCGCGACGTCGCTGCCAAGCGCGCTCAACGCGGGCTTGACATCACCAATCCGCGCGTCAATCAAGCGCGCCAGGCCGCTGCTCGTGAGGGGCTTGTCGGCCCCCGCGAGCGCGTCTCGGACGCGCGTCGTAGTAAGGGCTGCGGCGGTTGCGGTTGCGGTTGCGGTCATTCTGTTCTCTCCTGCTCTCATACTAGCCGACATAGGTCGCACCGTCAAGACTGATCCGACCGTCAAGACTGACCATCATTAGCGTGCTTAGCGCACCGCGAGCACGTCACCTCGCTCGCCAGTTCAGAGGCGAGAATCCCGAGAGCGCGCGAGCCGCAGGCTATCCGCGAGCGCGACACGGTAGTCCTCGTGCGGTAGTCCTCGTGCAGCGTGATCCTGCGCCAGTGGCAGACCTTGGTGCGCCTTTTATTGTCAGGCTTGCCGTTGCTAGGGTTCTCGAAGTGATGCTTGATCGCGGCCTGGATCGCGGCGCGCTGCGCAGTCAGCGCGGCCTCGCAGACCTTCAGCGCAGCGATACATCCGGCGCGCAGCGTCTCGTAGGACGGCACGGTTAGCGCGTGGTCGCTCGCGTGATGCGCGCGCGCCGTCATTACATCCTTGGTGACCGTAAGCTCCGGCGTGCCGCGCGGCACCGTGATGCTGAGGTGCCGAGTCGGGCGGTAGTACACCCTGTGCCCTTGTTCCCGCCGCGACCTATCCGTCGCTATCACCGCCGAGTACTTCGTGTTGAGGAATTCCTCCAGGCGGGCGCGGTCAGCGGTCTCGAACGAGTAGACAACGCGCTCGTACTCCCACGAGTACTCGGAGAGACCCACAGTGTGGTCCTCGACAGACTCGGCGAGCCGCGCGAGAGACTCTTCCAGCCGCGCGAGAATCACGACCGCGTCGGCGTCCGTCTGTTCCAGGGGTCGAAGAGATCCCCCGTGGCAGGCGCCGAATTGGAACCCTTGGCCGAATTGGCCGACGACGCGCCCGCTTTCACGCCACCCGTGCCGTACCAGCGTGCCCCGCTTGGTGGAGCGATGCTCCAACAGGCAACAAGAGCACTGACCGACTTTATCTGCCGGGACCGGCGCGCGCATGTACGACGCGCTTGAGTTTGAGTTTTTTCCGCTCGGCTTCATGGGGTCTCTCTCCTCTTCCTGTGTGCATCCTAGCGCCCCCTGATCGCACCGTCAAGACTGATCCGACCTCCCAGATTGAGTCATCGTTTCCGACGTTTTTCCGCCACGCGTGTTTTGTCATCGCCAGCAAGTGCCGTGCCAGTGGTCATCGCTTTCGTGTCAAGGTGTGACATGGCGGATTCTTGGCGGGCAAATGTATTTACACGCCAGGCGCACTGGGAGCCGCTGTGAGCGACGACTGTGAGCGCGCGGCAAACCACCCTCATCGAGTTGAGAACGTCTAGCCAGCGCGCCCCTAGCGATGACCCCCTCCAGGCTAGACGATGACCAGGCTCCGCGCCGCGTCATCAAGTCGAGTTAGGTCATCGTTAGGGCGTCGCAGGCGCAGTTGAGAATGAACGACTTAGCGATGGCATCGTCTCACGTTTGGGTCGCAAACGAATCAGCCAGATGTCCGCCTAGGCCCGGTCATATTGATGATGTCTCTAGGATTCCAGTCGGATCAGTCTTGACGGTGCGACCAGGGGGCGCTAGGATGCGTATAGGAAGAGGAGACGCCCTGTGATCGAGACGACCTACCCCCGCCTGACTGCGGTCCTGACCAAGACCGACTCGATTAGCAGCATCCGCAAGCTCGGTCGACGGGGCAGCGCTCGCGCTAAGCAACGCGCCGCCTGCCTCTACATCGCCGGGCTCGGGGGAGGCTACGTCACCAAGCGCACGCTAGAGCGCGCCTGCATCTACCTGGGCTGCTACAACGCGGCCAACTTCACACAGAACATGAAGAAGGATGCCGGGCGCGGACTCTGGGACATCGACGAGCGGACCTATGAGCGCGGACCGCGCGGCTGGCGCCTGACCGAGAAAGGCACGGCGCTCGCGCGGATCGTGACCGACACCATCGACGCTGGTTGGTCGCGACTACAGGACAGCATCAGCAAGACGCTGGTCCTGACGGTCTCGCGCTGCGTCTGCTCCTACTGCGGTGACGACGTCACCGACGACGACAAGGCATCCTGCAGCGGCTGCAAGCTCTCGGTCCACGCCTCATGCTGGAGCGAACTCAAGCGCCGCGACGATTGTTGCATCGCAATGGGCTGCCGCTCAAACCTCCGCATCGTCGCGATCCCCACCGAGTTCACGGTCGAGCGCACGACGGTCCAGCGCTGCTACTCCTGCAAGAGCACCGGCACCAAGACCGTCGCACGCAGCGCAGACGTCGTGGGCTGCACGGGCTGCTACGGCACGGGGTGCCAGGAGCACCCCTGCAGCTTTGAAGAGGTTCACTGCGAGCACTGCGAGCAGGGTCGGGCTCTCGCTGCCGCCGTCGAGGCTGCCGCCACCGCCGCGACGGTCGAGAGTGAGCCGGTCGCGGCGGCAACCCCCCGCACGGGCGGGCTGGTCATCCGCATCCGCGCGGTCGGCGCGGTCGACGCGACGCTACCCGCCGACTTGGGAGACGATGTTTAATCTTGACGGTGCGACTGGAGTCGGCTAGTATGAGAGCAGGAGAGAACAGAATGGTCAGCATCAAAGTCACACAACCCACCACACGCGCGAGTGCGCCCGTCACGCGCGAGCAAGCGCTCACGAAGGCGCGGGCGCTCCTGGTCGCACGCGGGATCGGTGACCCCTCCGGGGGTCTCGCTGAGCATCTCGCCGACGAGGCTATGAAAGTCCAGGCGCGAGGCGTCGCATCTGCACCTGGCAAGGTCGCGGGTACGCGCGGCATGGCAACTGGCGCGGGCGGTCCGCAGCGCGCGCTGACGGCAGCGCAGAAGCGCATCGTCAAGTCGACCATCGACTTGGTCGAGGGCGCGCTGGTCGCGCTTGACGCCGACTTGCTCAGCGCCGACGTGCGGGTGCCGTACATCACCGGCCGGTGGGTGATCGCCGACATCACCGACGATGCTCGTTTTGTTCTTCACCGGCTTCTGCGAGCGAGCGACGTGACGCTCGCTGAGCGCCGCGACGCGCACAACACAATCACGCTCTCGCGGGCGCGTCTCGCTGAGCTACGGGTCGCCGCCTACTCGCGTCTCGCGTTGGTGATCCGTGAGACCTTCGACGGTGTCGCACGCACCAACGACTTTGTCGACGCCGTCGACACAATCGACGCGAGTGTCGAGCGCTTCAAGCTGCTCGACCTTGACGACACCGTGGGCGCCAAGTCCGTGGGCGCCAACTCAAACCCCAGTGTCGAGCGGTTCCTTCTGCTCGACCTCAGCTAGAAAGCCGACACCATGGACCACGCCGAAATGATGGAAGGGCTCGGGCGAGTCGCCCAACGAGCAGAACTGCTCGACATTACGGTGCGCGTCTACACGGCGCGGCTCACCGCCAACGCGCAGCGAACGGCGGTCGTCGACCTCGCGAGCATCGTGCTGGAAGCGCGCGACCTCATCGCCGCTGTCGAGTACTCCATCGAAACCGATGGGCTCCCAGGCGAGGAGGAAGAGGAGGAGGAGGAGGAGGAGGAGGAGGAGGAAGAGGAAGAGGATGAAGAAGAGTGGGTCGGCTGCACCGCGACCACCGGCTGCGCGATGAGCACCGGTCATCGTGGTGGTTGCTTTCCCAGCATCTCACCCAGACCCAACGCCATCCAGTACGAGTTCAACACCGTCGAA
>Ga0307377_10002218_pt1 | contig 23214 bp, 62 predicted proteins | sample TR3MG_FD_202535 | JGI IMG/M metagenome (GOLD analysis project Ga0307377, IMG submission 202535) | Soil microbial communities from Risofladan, Vaasa, Finland - TR-3 | ecosystem: Environmental > Terrestrial > Soil > Coastal area > Acid sulfate soil | place: Finland: Risofladan, Vaasa | collected...
AAAGTTGGGGTGATCACACAGCAATTTATGGTTAATTTTAAAATAATATTATTATGACAACATTACAAATTTGGTTAACAATTATTTATGGGTGCGTTGGGATATTGTACGGACTATTTAGTATGGCTGATCAAATAGCAAATCGCCGTAACAATAGCGAATGGTATATGCTATTGTTAATTTTCCTAAACGGACTAATTCTTTGGCCATTAAACGTTATCTTTCGATCTTTTAGAAGAAAACCCCAATTTTAATTATTTGTATTTTTTAATAAATTTTTTTAAATAAAAACACACACTCTTTTCATTTTCAATGATATTTATATAAAAAAACATTGAATATGAAAAGAATATTAAAATTTATTATGATTATCACCATTCTAGGAATGGGGATAATGTCTTGTGAAAAAGATTTCACAAAAGATTTGGACGAAACACAAATCGAAGAATCACAATTAAAAGCAACGTACACAGTTGTAGCTGGTGAAAGCATCCAGTATTATATAGACCTTGCTGTCGCTGGTGAAGATATTGATGTTCAAGCTGGAACATACAATGAAAGCTTATTCTTAAAAGATGGTGTAGATATAAACTTCCAATCTGGTGCTATTGTTGAATTTGCTGGTACAGTAATTTCAGATGGTATTGCTGGAGGTTCTTATTATCAAAGTACTCCTGTCGTATGTAACATAACTGGTGATGGGTTTTTTAGAGCTACTGCTGGTTACAATGGTGTTATAAACTTCATTGATGAGGGAACTGTTATTACTGGAACTGGTGATATAGAAGTTACTGGTGGTGGTGGATATGGTATTCACATCGGAAATGCTGGTGGTTCTTGGATTGATACTGATACATCTTCCCATACTATTAATATGTTGTCGGGCACTTCTGGTATATTCTATGGTCCTGATATGGGCTCCGATAACGATTTCACAGTTCACGCTAGTGTTTATACAAATTACATTGAAACTTGGATTGCCACAACTGGTATAGAAGTAGGAGGTGGTAGTTTGATTGGTAGGCTTATTTTTAGTGGTTCTGTTTACTCAGAAAACTATTATGCGGCTAATATTCACGGAAGTAATCTCCATTTTCATGACGCTGTTATCCAAAGTAATACTGGAGTAGCAAATTGGCAAGAATATGGCGGAGACGCTATCTGGGTATGTGGTGGTAATAACCTTACATTTGGTTCTAACGTAACATTACTTGGTTCACCATATGTAACACAAGATCCCGGTCATTGGTGGTATGGTGTTTGGAGTATCGGTAATGAAGGTTGTACACCAGAAAATGGTGCATTGATTACTTGTTACGATACGGTTTATGTGAATATGCAGTATATTGTGGATTCAATTGCTCCAGATGGAACAGTATGGGTTGCACTTAATTGGGCAGCTGGTTCTGAGGATTATGTTGTTGCACTTCCACCAACAAATCTTATGGCAACTGTCTTGAAGTCGACTACTACTGATTTAACATTGACTTGGGATGCTGCAAATCTTGCATATCCATTAGATTGGGACGAATATAAGATTCTTAAAAACGGAAATCAGATAGGAGTATCATCAAACGGTAATTTCACAGATCCTAATCCTAGCTCTGGAATCTATACAGTATCATCTACTATGACAGGATGGCCTGTAAATGATGGTGAAGTATCTGTTAATGTTGAAATAGGTGTACCGAATCCAGTAACAGACTTAACATTTGAATTAACATGGAAAAATGAAAAATATGTTGATTTATCTTGGGATGCTATAGGTGATGGCCCATTTATCATACATAAAGATGGTGTTTTATTATTCCAAACAACGAATAAAACATATAAAGATTGGTTAACACCACCACTTCACGAAATAGAATATACCGTTTACAATACGGAATTAGATTTAATTGGAAATACTATTATCGTGTCAAGAAATTAATAAAATAACAATAAAAATTAAAGAAAGTGCGGAAACGCACTTTTTTTTTGCTAAAAAATTTGGCCAATACAATTTTTATGTTTATCTTTGCTTTATTATTAACTTAAAAAATATTAATTATGTACCCTTACAGTTCAGAGAAAAAAAATTACAGACGATTTGGTATTGTTCTGTTTCTTATTGGATCCGCTTTATTATTTTCGATTATTGCAACAGGAGTCATGGGGACATATGAGTACCAAAAGGATTACAGTTCAAGTTGGAAATTGGCTTATAAAGCATCAACAATTGAACAAAAGTTAGTTTACATAGACAAATATGTGACGGCTTTAGAAAATGGTGGATTTGAAGGAAAACACGAAGCGATATTCTTTAAAACACCCGATAATAGTTTTGATAAAAATTTAGAAGCTATTAAATCCCTCCAAACAAGATTATCTGAAATCCAAGAAATGGATCCAACAACTTTCGAATATAACACCGCAATTTACCAAATAACACAACAGGAACAAATGGAAGGTAAAACATTAAACGAAACATTTGCTGGTATTTGGTGGTTGGACAATTATATGTTATTATGGGATTGGATTTGTACTTGGGTCACCATTGGTATTTTAGCAATAATGTTTTTTGGTGTTAGGTATTGGAATTACGGAAATTGGGATTAATCTTTAAACATAATATAAATGAGCTCAAATTACACAAAACCCAATGACCCAGACCACGAAGATAAACCACAAGATTGGTTATTCGGAGCGTTATTGTTTACAAGAACATTAGGTCTTGTTCTACCAGAAAATCACGGGGTGATAATTGATTTGGTGGGGGATATGATAGAATTATACCCTCAAGCAAGTCGAGTTATTGTTGCCAACCAAGACGACCAAATCGTGGTTATAGATGCAGATGACAGGGTAGATTTAAATGAAGGTGATTTGGTTCTAATTATTAATGATAATCCAAATTAAAATGGCAAACAAAGATAACAAAGTATTTGATGATGTAGAATACCCACGAATGAAAAGAATAGCAACCAGTTTCTTTTATTGGTGGTATAATCAACCGGGTCAAAACACATCAGAAGGTTTTGATGATTGGTGGGAAAAAGAAGGGTATAAAATATGAAAATAGTTATTGAAGGTGTATATGCTAATTATATCAACAATACCACCAGACTTGATGGTGTTGAACCACTCACAATAGATGAGTTTATTGAACGACTATTAATAGATGATCAATTTAACGATGAGTGGTCAAATGGTTGTACCCAAGAATTAACCGATGGGGAAAAAGCTCAACTATACTTAAAAAAATTCCCCTTTCACGACCCACTCGTACCTGTAAGAAGGGATGTGTTAAATCAATTAGTACCAAAACGTAAATTAAAATAAAACGATTTGGTTTTAAAAAAAAATTTTCGTATTATTAACATATAAACAATAAAACAATGGCAAGAATTACAAACAATGAAAAAGCGGCTGAAGCCTTTATCCAAAAAATTAATGGAAAAGCTTACACAACCCCAGAAGCGTTAAAGGCTGATTACATCGCAGCACTTACTGAAAATGGTTTTACAGTAAAAAGGAGATTAACTTATAAATCAAAGAAGAACAAAAAAGAAAAAAATGGTTAAGGATATATTAATTGAACTTCTTAAATCCACACCACTTGCTGAAGGTAAGATAATTGTTGATGTTCGAGATATTAAAGAAATCAAGGGTTCTGGGTGGGATTATACCCTTATATACAGACCTAAAGAAGATCCTTTTAGTGACAACATCATTAGTTTCCATAATGGTATTTCCGATGATGAATACAATGCCTTTGAGTCTGAGTATTTGAAAGAAAAAGAAAGAAAGAAAACGGAATTCGATAAAGTAAAAGTATTTCGAAATAAATATAACGAAGCTTGTCAGGAGTACCAAACCTTTATGAATCAAAACACAACCGAAGATACTAAGAAATTTGATTCAATATCAGACGAGGCTGTATATGTTACAATGGAAAGGGCTAAAAACCCAGACAATGGTTTTAAAGAAGTTCAAATAACAACAGAAAATGTTGGTGAATTTCGTACCCTATCTGACAATATGACTAAAACTCGATTAGATTATCAAGATGCTTTAGTAAAATTCCACAAGAATGAAACGATATAAAATACTAAAAGGTTGGCATTACGCTTTCATCCTATTCAGAAGATTGGGGGGTTGGTCTTATAACAAAAAAACATTCAATATTAAATTCATATTGAGTAAAGAATGTTATTGGTCACCTAAACGAAATCCAGATGATGGGGATATTAATAAATTAATTGGATTGTCCTTTGGTGTTTTTGGAATTCATAAAGATAGTTTAAGATTGGGTTGGCGACCAGATTTCAATGATGAAGGTATGATTGAAATTCTTGGGTATGTTTATGATAAGGCATCGAAAGTAACAATTAAACGACATATCACAACTGTATCAGTTAATGCAGTAAATTATGGTATATTCCAAATACTTCCGGGGTTGTATCGAATTGGTGTTAATGGTAATATAATTGAAATTCCTAATGATTCACCCGATACAAAAATACAAAAAGTCACATACCCGTATGTTGGTGGTGATAATACCGCAATAAGAACGATGTATTTTTATCAATCAATAAAACCATATAAATAATGAAAGAACCAACACCAAGATCCGAATGGCCACCTATTATAGGTAAGATAATAGACATCAAAATGAAAGAAATTGATGTTACTGAAATCAATCAACCGGGGGATTTATCAACACAAGAAATGATTGACGAAATTAAAGAAAGATTTAAGTTTGAAGATGATAAAACACAAATGGTTGAAATGATTGACAACCTATTAAAATCAAGGGAAAATGTTTAACCCAGCATCAGATACATATTATTTCGTTAAGAACAATATGATGCTTGAAAAAGTTGAATTTGGTGGCGATGATGGTACGGGTGATGCCTTGTGGAGAACAGGTTTATCATATTCAGCATATAAAGATAATTCGTTAAAACAATCGATATTGGCTTGTTATCGTAAGTTCACGATGATAAATAAAAAGGGTCACTTATATCAAGGATCCAGATATTTTGGTAGGGATAGGGAAGATGATGTATCAAGGGATCAAATAACAATATCATTAGCATCGTTAAAAGTTAATAATGATATTGATGAATTGAAAGAACTCACGGAACATTTACCCAGAAAAATAAGTAGAAGATTTAACACCACCATAACCACTCGTATGTGGATGAAAGCAATATCAGGTAAAGGGAAATATTATACTGTTATGTTTCAACTTCTTGAACTATTAGAATTAATCCCTTCACTTGGAATTAATAAAATAATAAGGTGGATGTTCGGGTGGAATAAACAATATTCACAAGAATGGTATTGTGGTTATGACCCAAGTATACCATTTTGGAATAAAGTAGATGGAAAATGGGTTTGGGAAACCAAAGGATTTGAATGGGTTAATAATGGTCACAAATTAAATAATTCACATAAGAAAAAAACGGAAGAGCGATTTTTTTATAGAATGTTTGATAATCTTCTTTTCCCTGATTACGCACTACACTTAGCATCTTGGATGGTATACACATCAGATGATACATTCCTTAAAAAAATATTACAAAAACTAATATTGTCGTCAACGGAGAAAGACAACCTATTAATTCAAATATTGATGGGTAATTATGTTTCAATGGAGAGGATAGAAGAATATCAACCATTACAGGGTTATCGTTGGAGCTGTCGCTTTAATGGGTCATCATATATGTATTATGCGGTTGATGATAGTAAATTATATAACATAATTGATAAAGATATTTTATCATCATTAAAGGGTTGGATAATAGATTAACAAAATATAGATAATGAAAAGAAAAAAATACATAATGACGGTTAAACAACTGCAAAGACTTTGTAGGGATTTTTCAGTTGACACATTTGACGGGTTCAATAGCAATGACCACGCATATATCGAACATTGGTTAGAAAAAAACCAAATTAAAACTAAAAAGATAAGATGGGTTGAACCGCCCCCACCACCAGAGAATAGGGTGATTAAAGAAGGTGAAACACCCCCTCCTCCACCATCACCTAAAGCAAGAAGGATTTATGAACCTTGCGGAACCTCTGGGACATCCGGAATTGATGGAAGTAGTGGTACTTAACGAATATTGCATTGCACAAGAAATTTATTTAGATTAACATGAAATTAGACGAATATCAAAAGTTTTGTTTAGACACCGCATTTTTTATTGGTAGTGAAGATATCCGAGAAGAAGCATACTTAACAATTGCGTTATCAGGTGAGGTTGGTGAATTAGCAAATTGGGTTAAAAAATGGTTTAGAGACGAACCAAGAAGTCCCGAAGAAGAGGCTGAATTATTTAAACGTATGAAAGGTGAACTTGGTGATATACTATGGTATGTCGCGGTACTATCTCACCAACTGGGATATTCATTAGATGAAATTGCAGAATATAATAAAGAAAAAATTAAAAAACGAATTAAAAATGGGACACAAAGGGGTTCCGGGGATAATCGATGAAAAAATTAACTGAAATATTATTCAAAAAAGGAAAACAATATAGTCGCACTTGGCCTTATGTTTATTATTGGGGTTGTGATGACTTTCATTGGATTCGGTTTTATAAAAAAACCGGAATATCTTTTATGGGTAATTATCGTGTTAATGGATGGCCATTTATGACCATATCATATGAGCGTGGTAAATTTAAAATTGAAAGAACAAATTAAAAGAACAAATGGAAAAAGAACAAACATTATTTGAAACCCTATTAAAACTATATCTTAAACTTGAAGATTTAAAAAGGGATAAAGAAAATTGGGAAGCGGTACACACAAAACTCAAAGAATGGAAAGAGTTACCCGCAGTTGTAGCATCAATTTATAATTATTCGGTATTTGCTATTGAAATTAAAGAAATTTTAGTCGAATTCTTTAAGGCCGATATCGAAATGACAATATCGAAAGTTCAAGTAGAATATGATAAAGAGGTCAGAATGAATAAAAGTGCTTGGAATAGTGAGTTCGCGGGGGATTTCGATAAAGTAGAACGTGATTTAGAAAGAAAATTAACCATATTAAAATCATTCCTAAATGATCCAGATTCAGACAAATGATGGTGAAAGTAGGGTTATGACACCTGAAGAACACGAAACAATGATTAAGAAATATGGTAAAGATAATTTACCATATACAGTTATTAGTGGGGACGAACCCGAAGAACCGAAGAAAATTTACGGTGGACCAGAACCATATCCACCCGGTTATCCATTTACAAATTATTAAAATGTACAATCTTTCTTATATTTATTAGTATGAGAAAATTAGTTTATTTAATATTTTTAATCTTTTTGGTTTCTTGTATGTCTCATAAAATGGAAAAGGCTGAAATGGGGATAATTTCTAAACCAACATCAGATACAATTTATGAAGGACAACGAGAAGTTTGGCCAAATGTAGAGTATGTTGAAGAAGAATTTCAACCAGCATCAAGGGATGAAGAACCAGAAATGGCGATGTCAATGCCCGATGAAGAAATACGTATAGAACATACCCCAATATCCGCAGGTGGTCATCCACCACCAGAAGAATCGACAATGATAACACATTCAATAGGATCACCTATTAGTATTAGTGAATTCACAGAAGGTGATATTATGTATCTAATTCAAGATAGTATGATTGTTGGTGAAATTAATGTTGTTAATATGACAATATCATATGGGGTAGATAATACAGAAGTAATCGCTGAAATAGAAACATTTAGTGATGAATCGGTATACACAGAAACAATTAGAATCGCCCCCGTTATGAAAGCAAGATTAGTTGATGTTTCTGGTAATTCATTTAATATTGTGCCTGTAACACCAGAAGAACAATTTCTTGAATTCAATTCTTATACAAGATGGGTTTGGAACGTAACCCCATTAAGTGAGGGTGAACACCAATTAGCACTTAGTGTTGATGTTGTTTTAAATGATAAAGGAAAAACAATAGAAGTGTACGATGACTTCATCTATGTGTATTCGACCAAATCTTTCTTTTCTAAAGTCTGGGATTTCTTTCTTGAAAACTGGAAATGGTTCGCATCATCCTTATTTTTACCCATATTTTACTTTCTTTTTAAACAATTTAGAAAAAAATCCTAAAATTTCATTGCCGTTTCAATTTTTTAGCTTATATTTGTGTCATAATTAAAAACATCAACATTATGAACAAAGAAGAAATTATATCAAAATTTGGTGAAATCATCGAATCAAAAGGATTATTGTCAAGTGATATTGATGATATTTTCGCCGCAATGTCTGAAATTACAGAATTCATTGCCGATGAAATGGAACGAAATGAGCCAAACGCAACCCGCACTATTGCCATATTCCGTGACGTTAGTAGGGAAATATGGGATCCTGATATGGCAGCCGATCACATTGTAACCGACGACTAAGTGGGGTATATGGTCATATAGTTGGCAACATATTAAATTCAGTAAAAAATGGAACTAATTAAAGATATAAAAACATTTGAAAAAATCGAATGTAAGCACAAATGGATGGGTCTTAACTCTAAATATGAATGGTGTGAAGAATGTGGAACATTAAAATATATTGATTATATGTTTGGTGATGAACCAGTTCATTATTATGTTTCAACACTAATGGCAAAAAAATATTTACCAAATAAAAACGCAAGAACAATGATTATATGTTTTGAATTAACAATGCCAAATGTTGGATCTTGGAATGGAAAATGGACAGGTGAATCTAAAAAATACTATAAATTCCGGACATTAACCAAAAGTCAAGGTCAAGATTTTTTTGGTGCTGAAGATGATTTGTCTTGGTATCATAATTTCGGTGATGGCTGGGGAGCTCAAGTTAACGCAACACTAGTAACATCACAAGAAAAAAGAAAATTAAATAAAATATCAGCTGGGTTCTGCGGATACGATTGGATGATTGATTCAATTCTTGAACACGGTGAAATAAAAAACAACTAAAGAATGTATAGGTATACGTGGGGAAATAATGTGAAACGCGAAACCTTGAAAAACAGAACTTGTAATGTTTTAACAAGGGGAAAGAAAAACAGTATTATGATTCAATTTACCGATACTGGACAAATAGAAATAGTCAGTAGAAACTCAATTAGAAAAACATAAAAATGAAATATTTAGTATTAGTATTTTTTATATTAATGATATGTGGAATTATCCTACAATTTCAACCGAAAGGTTATATAACCGAAAAAAAGGCTAAAAAATATATTATCAAACATAAAGATAAAATAAAATTATTCCCAGAATCCTTTAAACATATAGAAAACAGCACTACCTTTCTTATTGATAGTTGTGAAATCAAATATTTTGATAACATAAGTATTCGTTACACCCCATTTGGCCAATACTCTATTATTTTTTGGGGTAATAGATCATCTTGGCAATGGTCATTTCGAAGGGATAAAGATTTTGATATCTATATGATTGAAAATAAAAACCCCCTTGATGTTGAAATCCACAACATAATACAAAACAAATTAAAGGAATTGAAATGATAAAAACAGCAATTGAATTAGCAAGATCCATAGTTAATTTAGAGGTATTTGATGTTTCCGACTACCATAAAAAGGAAGAAGGAACTGTTGACATATGCACATTTTTTGGTGAAAAGATAATGAGATTTGCCGAAGAATATAAGGAAGAAACGACGCGTGAATTATTAACTGATTTTATGATTTGGTTCAACGAAAATAAATCAGAATCAATGGAAAAAGACCATCCAGCTGTCATTAAAGAATATATTGACAAATACTGTGATAGAAAATCATCAGACGAAATAACAATATAAAAAAATGGATTTAATTCACACAGGATATGATACAATATTAAAGTCGAATTACGAATTATATTCGATTCAGCTATCCGATTTGAAAGTATTGGCAAGGTCGTGGTATGGTGACCTTGATTTAAAAGAATTTGATGACCGTCATATTCGCAGTACTAATGACAACGCATTAGTTCAAATGAAATTGACGGGTATTGTATCCAATTATTTCTTCGCATATCGGGAAGATGATAGGTATTATCTTATGGACGGTTTTAACCGTTTATTCACCGATTATGGTCAAACTGATATAGATACCCCAGTTTATTTAAAAGTCCTTACAGACTCCTTAAAAGACCATTGGTTGATGTATATTATGTTTATGTTTAATATGTGGAAATTAAAAACCAACGCTTACCATCATAGGTTCAATATTGTGGATTTTATGGACAGGGGGTTTAGGTTATTTCTATATTCCAAATTTAACATAAAATTTGACCAATATAATGACTATCACACCCGAAAAAGAAAAAATCAGGATTTACACGAATTAGATAGATATTTCAGAAAAGAAAACCACGATTATGGTCTTCATGAATACGAATATAACGAACTTGGTATCATTTTTAGTAACGTGAGGATTGTAGATGACATCAGAGAAATTGTCGAAATAAACAACTATTTGGAAGAGCCATTTAAACATTACGAAGCCTTCTTTCGTGGTTTTATGTATTATGTAAGTGAAAGAAGAGTAAACGGGGATGTTAGAGAATATAAGTTTCAAACATATGTTGATTTACTACTTAAAGACAAAAAATTCCATAAGAAATTACAAGGGATGTCTTGGACAGATAGCACCAGAAAAAATATCTGTAAATTTTATAGGTTATTAGAAAATCCAGATTTTGGTAAACCAAAACCACGACCAACCGAAAATATTAACATAGAAGTATAAATAAAGAATTATGACAACGCAATCTAACAAATCTAATTACAAACCAACAGAAAAAGGATATCAAGTAATCCTTCGTGATTGTGAGACATATGGTGCGTCAACTAATCCAGACCCATTATCGGGATCGGTTTTACATTTAACACTAAAGAAAAAATGGTTTGATATGATTCTATCTGGGGAAAAGAAAGAAGAATATCGTGAAATAAAACCATATTGGACTAAAAGATTAACACATAATTCATATATAAATTGGTTAAAACCAGAATTAGATAAACTCCCCAACCATGTTGTTGAAAAATTAGAAGATAGAAACATCCTCTACAAACATTTTCGGAAAGTGGTTTTTGTAAATGGTTATGGTGATGATAAACCAGCAATTATCGTTGAATTAAAGAGTATAATTATTGGTACAGGACAATCAAAATGGGGCGGCGATGAAAATGAATATTATTATGTATTAGAGTTAGGGGATGTTATTTATACTAAAAACATTAATTGAGGTGACACGAAAAAGTGATGGACGATAGAATAAAAAAAAATCTAATAGAAGATTTAACAAAGTTAGTTAAGATAATAAATACTGATGACACAAGAGCTCATAATGTGTCGTTACATACAAATAGAAACATTATCCGTATTCAATCTGAATCAATTATAAATGTATTTGATTGTAGTATAATTGATATAGTTGTACGTACAATTAATCTATATAAACAAAACTATTATATTCAAGCATACGGTAATAAATTACAAATGATAATAAGTGAATAAAATGGAACAAAAACCGAACCCCCCATATTATGGGAAAGTAAAAAACGAAGATGGTACAATTGATGATTTTGGGGATCTTATTGAAATAGGAAAGTGTGAATATCTTACCGATCAACATCATTGGAATTTTAAAACCAATAAAGAATATGAATTCTATCACGTACTAAAACCGGGAAATGTATATGTTTATACTGTATTTGGGGAAGATATTGGAATTCAACTAATACCCGCACACTTTTTTACGAACTTTACAAAAAAATCGTAATGAAATTTGGTGATATCGTTTATTTTACATATCTTTGTCAATAGAAATTAAACAGATGAAATTTTACAGATACGATATAGTAAACTACGCCACCACCGATGAATTTGGTGATTTAGTTAAACCATTATTTCCTAATCCCAAAGTATCTTTAACAACCTATGATTTAATTAAAGAAACACCCAAAGGACATTGGATTGGGTTTGGTGGACCCGATTGGCTGGATAGTACTCTAAATTGGAAACGATGGGTTAGTAAAACTTCAAGAAAAAGATTTGCACACCCCACGAAAGAACAAGCTTTGATTTCATTCATCAAACGACAAGAAGCAAAGATTAGAATTCTTAAAAATCAGACACTTAATAGTGAAGTCGCTTTGGGTAAAGCACAACATATGTTATTAAAATTAGAAGAAAATGAAAAATTATAGAAGAACAAGAACATCTAAAGTAATTGGTGGTGTATGTGGTGGTATTGGTGAATACCTTCAGATAGACCCAGTAATCATTCGATTATTATTCGCAGCATCACTTTTTATTGGTGGAGCTGGGTTTGTTATTTATATGCTCGCTTGGATTATCGTACCAAAAGAAGATTAAAATGGAAAATTTCACAGATTCAGAAATAGAAGTAATCCGCATTCAAGCCGTAAGTATGGGTTGGGGTGGTAAAGAAGAATTTAACAAATGGTTTAAAGCATATTCATATGGAAAAACAGCTTGTGCCGAAAGAGAAGACTAATGTTGAAGTAACTGGTCTATCCACCAAGATAGATTGGAAAAAGTTCACATCAGCGGAAGTTATGTCTTATTTCCAATCCCGTCTTAATGATTTGCAAGATGAGGGGAATAAGATATATTTAGACGCTGTTTGGAATGAACGAATATTTTCGGCTGAAATATCATTTACCCCAAATATCGGTGACACATATTATTTATATAAACGCACAAATGGTACTGAATTTTTATCATTAATATCACCATATGAATGGACACCACCGGGGGAATTTATTGGAGCAACCAAAAGTAACCATATTGGTAAATGGGAACAACTACTAATGGATGTAAAATCATCCCCACCAGTTAAAGAAGCAAAAATTGAACCTGATTTGAATCACCCGTTAAGATTTGATTGTACTGATTGTGGTCATAATGGGTATAATTGTAGATGTTAAGATATGAAAGAATTTATAGAAGTATTAATAATACTTGTAGGTATGTTCTTACTTTTATCCGGGGTGACCTTTTTTGTAATTGGCCATTGTGTTTTGGGTTGTTTATCATTTATTGGGTTAGGGACATATATCTGGATGATGATACGAATATATAAAGACAATCAATTTAAATTATTTAAATAAATTAATATTATGAACAGAGATTTAAAATTAGCTGAAAAGATTTCAAGTTGGGAAAAAGAACGTAATCTCATTATTGATCTGCACAAATCAACCAAAATCAAATTAATACAAAAATATTTGGAAGAATTAATTGACCATATTGGGGACATTATAAATGACTTAAATGAAATAAAAAACACAAAATAATTTGGTAGTTTCGGAAAAATTATTATCTTTGTGGTGAAAAACATAAATAAAATGGAAGAAATTAAAAACATAGTAGGACTGATTGATAATAGATTAGACGCAATCAGGCATTTTTACGATGAATTAAAATCTAAACACCCAGATTTAACAGATGCGGTAGCTATAACTGTATCCGATTTAGCCATATCGATGTATGAAAATGAATTGTTATTCTTAACATTAATTTCAAGAGACTTAAAACAAGCATTAAATGAAAAAGAAAAAGGAACAACCCAAGTGTAAATGGGGTGAAGAAGGTAAAGAATGTTTACAACCCCATAATGGTGGGGAAATCTGCAAGGGTTACGAATGTGCAAATTATCTACCAGTACATACCGAACAGGAAACAGAAGATAAACAACCAAGAAAATATAGGATAGAAGAAAAGAAATTTGAGGGTGATAATGGCTCAGAATATACCCCACAATATAGTGACTATCAATTAGATGGTAAAGATGTTTGGGAAACATTCACCGATTGGGTTGGGGTTGGTGTAATAATACACCGATGTTACACCTTCGATGACGCGTTGGCGGTTATAACCCAAGACAAACGATCAGAAAAAGATTATCTAATTAAACATCATTACATTAATACAGATGAAAAAATTTAACAAAAGAATTAAAATGTATTTAAAAACACTATGAACTTAAAAAAATGAACGAAGGAAATTACAAATACAGAATTGTCGAGCAAGACAAGGGTAATATAGATATTAAGGGAATGTCATCTATTATTAAAGTATTCAAACCAGAAGTATATGACAATGATAACCCTTCCAAAGGATGGAAACATATTTCATATTCAAGTTTTTCAGATTATCCAGAGACAATGAACGAAGCTAAAGAAATAATAAGGATACATAAGCGAAATAACGGTAAAGTTATTAAAGAAACAATACACACAAATGTATAAAATGTCCAGTTTATTCGTGTATTTACTGGACAAAATAAACCATAACTAATTAAAAATCAATAGAATGAAAAGAGAAGAAATTTATAAAATTATCGATGGTGAAAGGGAATATCAAGAAATCAGGTGGGTAAATGAACCCATACATTCCCCAACCGAATATTTAGTGTTTATTGAAGAATATATTAAAATAGGGAAAACACTTGCAACTTTCGAAGACGATGCGGTTATGAAACCTAAAATTATGGATGTAATGAGGAAGATCATATCACTTGGTGTTGCGTGTGCCGAATCTCACGGATTACCTGAAAGAAGCCCTAAAAATGATACATTCACAACAGGACAACCCGGAGGAGAATAAATGAAATTAATACTATGTAAATCGTGCCAAGATGTTGTTCGTCTTAGAGAAGAAGAAGAACGATTTTGTAGTTGTGGTAAGTGTTCCGGTCAATATAGTGACGAATTAAACGCTTGGTATAAAGGTGGGGATGATGTCATTCCATTAGGGTTTGCCAATTCTACATTAGTGACAGCGTTCAAGAATCAACCAGATCGTGGTTGGGGTGAACATTTTACGGCATTTGTTATTCCAAAACAATGCCCAACATTTAAAAAGAAATAAACTAATTAATGAAAATAATAGACCTTAACATAAAAATATACTTGGTTCGAAGTCAAGATGGTAAGTGGTTTCGTGCTAAAGGTATGAGTGGGTATGGTGATAGCTGGGTTAATGACCCAGTTAAAGCCAGAATATACACCAAAATTGGTCCCGCAAGGGCTTGTGTCACTTGGTGGACAAACCAATATCCAGACTATGGTATTCCCGATATTGTCGAAATAACATCCGACACAGGGGTTATATTGGATGAAACTGAACGCGTTACCAATGCTGTTAACAAAATAAAAACCGACAAGATAAAATACAAAATTGATCAACATCAAAGACATCTTGAGTCCGCAGAACGAAAATTAAAAGAGGCTCGAGAAGAAATCAAAAAACTAAAATCACAATAATATGAAAGATAAATGTTTAAATTGTGGTAAAGAATACGAACCCCAATTGTGGGAAGCAACCTGTAATTGTAAAAAACCAAATGTCACACACCAACTAAAATGTCATGGTTGTGAAAGTATAATTGGGGTTATATTAGATGATGACTATTGCGGGTTTGAAAAATTATATTGCCCGAAATGTATGAATAAAAACTAACATCACAATAAAATGAAAACAGAAGAAAAACAAGCATTTTTAACTAAAGGTGAAGAAGTACTCCAAACGGGTAGGGAATTTGTTGTTAAACTCAATGAATGGAGCAAAATGGTTACTGGGTTCGAAAATATAATAGATGAAACTAAAGATGACCCTGACTTCCAAAAACTTGATGAAAAATTCGTTGAGCTTAGTAACCAAATAGAGTCAAACTTTTGAAATTTATATGATGAAAGAACTAAAAATTTACGAGTATCAGGCAAAACAAATAGAAACCACCTTACGATTAGTAAGTAATCTACTTGATTCACATACAAACGAATCTTGTCTTGACCGTGACATTACCCAAAGTTGGGAAATGATTAAGAATGTCTTAAATGAAGATCCAGATAAACAAGTAAGAAGACAATTTAAAAGAACTTAAAATGGCACTACACAACGATTTACCCTTATGTCCAGAATGTTTGGAAGAAACAGAACAAGACGAACTTGATACCTTTGGTGGGTTCTGTGAATGTTGTTACGCAGCTGTGAATCCTGATTATGACGAATAAATACTAACCTAAAATAATATAAAATGAAAGAAGTAAGAATTAAATTACATGACACCCCCATAACCGCCATTGCAAAAATGTCCGATGGAAATCCGGGTGCATTAACAGCAATGATGGTATTGATGAAAGAAGGTGAAAAGATTGATCCAGACGATTTTATGGGTGGTTTTGGTAAAATACTAACACTCGACTCTCACGGTATCTATGGAACGGATATATACATCCTTTTTAGCGACATTTGTGATAGGAATCCTGCAAGAACAATTGCAGTACTAAGAGCAGTACAATTAGGGTTCTTTAGTGAATCCATTCTTGTTGATGCTTGTGGTCGTCAAGACTATTCAGGTAGGGATATGGTTGATGTTAAAGACCTATACCAACAAGTAAAAGAACGCCTACCAAACTTTGACCCGGAAAACATTGCTGATTACCCAGAAGTAATTGAATTATTAACATTCGATGGTAAAGATGAACTTATTGTCGGTGATGCTGGTGACGCGGGTATTGAAGATCCAGAGGAAAAGAATGAAGAATCTTAAAATAATATATAAAAATAACAAACCTTATGGTATTAGGGATGATGGAGGTTATTTACTTTTCTTCCCTCATATATCCAAGTATAGTGACCAAGAGGATAGGTATCGTGATGAAATCGAAGAACAATTTCGGTTAGCAGATATGTTATTAAATTGTTTAAAACAGAAAAAATGAGAATAATTACTGAAAAATGGGAAGGTGATATTCCAATACTATGTTCGTGTTGGATGTGTAGTGCACTTATTGAATATTTTGAATCGGAAATAGAAGTGAAAAAATATCCTGCATTGAATGGTGGGGTTGATGTATTTCATATTTTTGATTGTCCAAAATGTAAAGAAGTAATTAGAAATTTTGATGGAAGGTACGCAGAATGAGCAGATATCCAAATAAAGAACAATTAAACGCTGAAATCACCCAACTTCGAAAAGACTTGGGAGAAATGACAAGAGATAGGGATGGATTGGCTAAAGATTATATGGAACATAAAAACATTATCGCTATGATGGAAGCCACATTAACGAGTATTCGGTCTGTTATGATTAAGGGCGACCCCATTCATCGATTAATTGATAATACTTTGGATTCCATAAGAGCATATGTAAAAGAAAATAATCAAAAATGACCTTAACACACGAGCAAGAAATATTAGAAGCAAGACAACAACAACGCGTTCGGGATAATGAAATGAAAACAGGTCGTTATCATTTAAGATACTCAAACCAACCTACAAAAATAATATGAAAGCAGATAAATTAAAACAAGAACAACAAATAAAAAATGATATGTTCGTTGAGAAATTATTGGAAATGCAAAAAGATAATTCATCAACCAAACGGCAAATCGTTGAATACCTTTTGGGATATTTTTTAGGGTTAAACGAATATACAGACAAACAAGTGGACGAATTAAAAAATAGTTCCAAGAAAAAACGACCACCAAACCAAAGGGTTGTGAACACAGAGGTTGACATTAATGAAATTATACATAATTTCTTGAAAAATGGAAAACTACAAACAATGTCATTTGAAGACGCTCATAATGGTATAAATTTTTCCATAACATATGAAGATTATCACAAAAATACTTTGATATTATTTTTTAAAGATCGTATCAAGGGAATTGAGTTAAAAATAACCAGACCAGAATAATAAATATGGCAAAAGTAACTATATCAACAACAATACATAGTAACACAATCGAAGATTTTGAACGATTACACGGGTTCATAACTCAAGATTATTTGGATAGACTTGTGATTAGTAAAAATCTTTATAGTGATGTGAAATTAATAAAAAAAACCGACACGATTATCCATTTATCTATGGACTTTCAATACTTTGAAGATGTGATGGAAATAATTGCAATTGATTTAAATGTCGGAATTAAATATAAGGTGTATATTGAAGATGAATATATAATAAAACACAACTAATATGGAGGATTAATTATGGAATATAAACACTTACAATTATATGGTACTGACATTAACGGTAATCTGGGTGGTAAAATCATCAAAATTGAAAAAGTTGGCGATACACCAGACCATTTGACCGAAAACATATACGATGTTATTATTGAGGTTGAATCCCCACTTGTACCAAGAACAGGTGTTTGGATTGACCCACTAATGATAAATGAAATTGAAAACATCGCAACAAGTGGTATTAAGAACGAAGAACAAATCATCAACCAATTTAACCCAACTAAGTTTAATCCAAGTGTGTTTTTTAACACCATTCTTACTTTATGTAAAATAGCCAAAAATGGTGGTGAAATTCCAAAAAAATATAAAAATGAAGAAGATTAAAGAAGGAGATAAAATCGAATGTATTCAAACTTGGCGAGGTGATGGTGATTATATTTGGGGTGGGTCATCCGCATATACCAAAGGTGAAAAACATACTGTGGGACCCGTTGCTGAAGTAGATGAGGGTCAAATTATATCCATCATAGATAAAAAATATGGGACATATGATGTAACTTATTCATTTCAGAAACCATTTTTTAACAATTACTTTAAACTTATTGAAGATGAATGAACACGAAAAGAAAATCAAAAAATATTTGGACAATGTCGGAATCTTATTTCTGGTAGTAATGAGTGACAAATTAAGGGTTAAGCCCGATTGTTATATTGTTCAAACAACAAGGGAAACATACTATGTTGATGGTGATGGTTTCATCCATTCAGAATATCCACCAACAGAAGATAATATCATAATTGATGATTTATTTTACTACTACATAAAAGATGTTATTGGAAAATATAATCAGCGTACGGAACATAGTCTTGAACAATCCAAAAAAATGTTGAACCTAATAAAATAAAAGATGAAACTAAAAGAATTTGTAGAAAAGTTTGTAGAACACAATACCTTAATCAGATTACTATATAAAAATAAAGGTGGTCACGAGGTTGTATTGAACGATTGGGACGATGTTTCAATGGAACACGAACTGTTAAAAGGTAAAGGAAAATTCAAAAACTATGCCGACCATAAAGTACGGGGTGTTACCGATGTGCTCGTCGTGAAAAGTCCATACAGCGAAGCGGTAAATATTGTTATTGAAAAGAAATAAGATATGGGATATAGAACATACATAGGAAAAATAAGTAAAGAAGAACACGACCGCATCAAAAATATGTCGCATAATGATTTACTTGACCATTATCATGGTGAATATACGGAGTCAGAATCAGTATATGATGATGAAAAAGGATATACCAGAACCACAATAACACATTTTAGAAAAATAAAACAAGGTGATGAATATGGTGGTCAGGTAGGGGAAATGATTGAAGGGGTAGAAAAAACAACGGAACTTATATTTCACGAATATAACGAATTCGCATCACCAAAAAATGATAATAGGTGTATAAGCAACCACGATATTGTAGAAGAACTACACGAGTTTGGAAAGTATGTGGAATTTGGTAATAAAAAGTTCTATTCCCCATTCTTCTCAAATGAAGAAACACAAAAAGGATTTACCGAAGAGTACGATTTTTGGATCGTGGAAAAAGAATACCTAAAACATATCATTGAGTTCTATAAACAAAAAGTCGTAAACTATTATAATGAAATGTTAAACCCATTTTTCGGTGCAGATGTAGAATTCTCCGAATTTATGGACTCGATACGACATTCATATGATGGGGGTAACAAGAATTATACCTTTGACTTCACAAAAATAACACAAGAACAACAAACCCAATTATTTGAAATCCTACATCATATGCGTTCAATGCGTAGTGAATGGACGCTCCTAATACCATATAATCTTGAAAAGGGTGACCACATTACCGATAGTTGGAAGTATGAATATAACATCTTTGAACTGGTCAGGATATATAAAACATTTGATTGGGAAAACGATATTATGGTTTATTATGGGTATTAAAATTAGAAAAGTAATAAGAAGTATGGATCAAGATGGTTCTAATAAAACCTATCAGTATCATTTTGTGTGTCCGGGTTGTAATTGCGAACACGCTTTTGATTATCGTTGGACATTTAATCAAGACTTTGAAAAACCAACAATTAAACCATCATTTTTACAACAGGGATTTATTGGGTTTAAAAATGAAGAACCAAGATATGGTACTTGTCACTCATTCATTAAAGATGGAATGATACAATATTTGAATGATTGTTCCCACGAATTAAAGGGTCAAACAGTTGAATTATTAGACATAACCGATGATTTTATAAAATTACCCCAAGAATAATTTGGCCAGTTAAAAAATTATATGTAAGTTTGTAGTATGAAACTAAAAGGTAAAATATCAATGTATGTTAGTGGTGAACACACAAGAATTGAAATAGAAGATGCCAATGGTCACATAAGATTCTTGGAAATCGTACTAACTCCCGAGCAATTCAGTAGAGCATTAGGAAGGGAAGCTTATGTTGATTGTGAATTGGAAGTAAGAGGACTTGAAAAGGTTGGAAAACAACACGAACATAAGACTTTCGAGTTTGAACTTCCTGAAGGAATGAGCCAATATAGTAGGGATGATAAAGAGTTACAAAAAATTGCTCAAAGTAAATTATCAGATGGATGGATTGCTGACAGCTATTTTAGTTCCCAAAATACCTTCTTTGAACTTGACGGTAAAGAATGGGCAAGATGTACAATTCGTAGATGGGTAGCTACACGACATTATAATTAATAATATGTGGTTAATAAAAAGAAAACAATCATTGGTAGTGGGTGATATCCTAGCAGAAAAGAATTGGGACGACACCACCATTAAAATCGTGGAATTAAGTAATAATAAAAGAGAGGCACGATACATATTTCTTACTATTAATGGTAGAAAAATATTAAGTTCTACTAAAAGTGACCAACAACTTGAATATACCCTTGAGTGTAGAACCATTCGAAGTGTTTGTAAACATATAAATAAATGAAAACAGACGAAATAGTATATAATCAACTACTTGAAAAAATCGAAGAGGTTGAACCAATTGTTGAAAAATTAGAAAAAGAATTTGACAAAAAATGGTTTGAAGACTTTAAAGGTGAAGGTTTAGGGAATGTCCCAAGTTTCAATGAATATTGGGACAAAAAACAGAAAGCTCTTCATCCTCACGGACAAATACTAACTTCACTACGTACAGCAGCTCGTATGTGTATGCCATTTGAACTTGATGAACTTCCAGATTATGGTGACGTAATGTCATTGGAAGAGTTTAAGGCAAATGTTGAGAGTGGATGGTTTATTGATTATGATGGGTATGGTTATTATGTACTGGATGGAAAAGAAACAAACATCTATATATACCCTTCAGATATTAAGAAAGGTAATATTCGTGAAGAATTCGATACAATAGTATGGTATAACCGTTAAAAATAAAATAAAATGTTCAAAGAAAAAGGAAAAGTAACAGAAGTCACCAAACAAGATGATTACTATTATATTAATATGGGTAGTGTAGGTTTTGGGTTGGAAGTCAAGTATGGTGTTGAACCCAAAGTAGGGGACGAAATGACTTTACATACCCACGGTGGTTGTAGTATTCGTGGAATGGATCTTAATGGTAAAAAAATCTTTTATAAAACCGACGCTCAACTTGAAGTAGAAAGACAAGAGTGGTTAGAAAAACGCGAAAAAGCAAAACAAGCTGCCTTCAAAAAAGATAAAGCTCGGTTGGATAAACAATATGATAAACTACCCAAAGAATTCAAAGGACGAATAGATCGATTCAGGGAAAACAACCCAAGATTCCGGGTGGATTATGAATCATATGAAATGTTTTGTTGCACACAAGCAGTAGAAATTGCCAAGAAACTCAAAACAAAAGAAAAAGTAGAAGAATTCCAAAATATGGATTGGGAAAAACAACAAAAGGCAGTACCGAAACTATCTGATGGACACTCTGGAAACACCTTCGGTTGTGCGTGTGTATTAGCTTATTGGTACTTAGAGCAACCAGATGTTATATCAAAAATGCACGGAAGTCTTTCACCACTTGTTGGTAGTGATGAATTCGGTGATAATGATAGTCTACGTGAAGAAAAAGAAAACACATAATGGATCCATTTTCAACAGAATTTGAATTAATGTGTTATGTAAAAGACACAAAAGTACTAAATGGTAAGTGCACTTATGAAGAAATTGTTGATAAATTTGGATGTAATATCGTTAAAGAAGTAATGGTTGAAAAAAATTATATTGGTTATAGCGAGCTTAATAAAGACAGCTTGGATTGGACCGATATTGGTTGGGACAACATGAAAATATAAATATGGATAAAACAATAAGAGTTAGACAAACATTAACCACACCTGTCAATCTTGAAATCGATTTTCCTTTTTACGCGAAGCACGATTTAAGTGATATTGGAGAATGTACATATTATTTTAAATTTACCGAAGATAAAGTGATTTGTTTATTACATAAATCACAATATTATAGTGAAACATATGAAATTGAAATTGATTTAATTACAGATGGTAATAATTTCGAAGGTTATTCATCATCTTTCTTAAACTCAGACCGCAAATCATCAAAAGAAGAATTCGATGAAGCGTTCGAAAAGTTTATAAAATTCATAAAAGAAATAGAATAATGGAATCCATTTTAGAAAATGTGGCAATAGATTTGGGATTTGATAAAATACCAATGGATCAATTACATAGTAATGCGAAGACTAATATCTTTATACATAAAAAATCCACTAAAGCACATTTCGTACTTACTGAGAATAAAGAAAAGAAAACTTGGAGCATAGAATTTACTTTCAGATTATTTACCCAAACCCGAAAAGATAATAAACCTATATTTGATGAATCGGAATTAAAAACCGACATTAAACTTTGGATTATGGATGTTGGTCTTGATATTTTCTTTAAGTATGGAAAAGATACCTTCAAATCACTTGAAAATGACTTTCCTGATGGGATATATGAAGCCACAATAGATTATATATATGATATGGAAATAGCTGACCAAGAAGATATTGGTCCCGACAATGTTACTGTTGAATCATTAGAATTTCTACTTGAACATTTTGTGGATGTGGAAGCATATGAAAAATGTATTGTAATTAAAAAATTTATTGACCAATATAACAAAATATTAAATGATAATTAAAAACGCAATTTACGGAGATAAACATAATGTCCA
>Ga0307377_10002220_pt1 | contig 23195 bp, 45 predicted proteins | sample TR3MG_FD_202535 | JGI IMG/M metagenome (GOLD analysis project Ga0307377, IMG submission 202535) | Soil microbial communities from Risofladan, Vaasa, Finland - TR-3 | ecosystem: Environmental > Terrestrial > Soil > Coastal area > Acid sulfate soil | place: Finland: Risofladan, Vaasa | collected...
ATGTTACCGCACCGTAATACATTATCATCGTGATGCAAAACGATACAACCGCTAGTGCTGTAAACAAAATGCAAGGTCTGTATTTCATAAATATATATTGGTGGTGACCACACTTAAAGATTACCACATGCAATGAAAAAAGAAAAGATTATCTTTTAAGTATATAAATCACAGCCCCGGCGAACGCCACGTAGCACATCGCCTGCGCCACCTGTGTTACCTCTGGTGGAATTCCAAGTTGCAATCCTCTGTCTGCATACAGGATGAAACTCCCCGTAATAAACCCAGTAATCATAACCATGATAGCAGTCCTGCTCCGTAACCATATCCCAACAAAGATGGGCATAAAGATAAGCAAGAATATAATCACGAGTGGGATGTTGGTATTCCAGACATACGGGCCTATCAAATTCGCTGCCATGTTGGGAATATTAAAACCGCTCTGCGTTATGTTACGATAGAACCCCCCCATATTTGTCTGTTGGAGTGGAGTGACGGGTAAGGTGAAGAATGACTGTTCTACCCCACATCCAGTTTCATCACACGCTGCATAATACCATAAGGTATTTCCAGTCAACGGAGCAGATTGTATCCTTTGTGAAAACACTCCTGCAACTGCTGTGGTGTTGGGAGTGATCCAGTAGTGATTGTTTGAATTTTCACCGTAAGTAAACCAACAATCTACACCACCACCTGTCGCTGCAAGCGTAGCATTGTTACTTCCTACAAGAGTTGCTGCACCCGTTGTTGGGATTGCGAAAACTGGAGTTATGAGAATGCCAAGTGCACATAATACTATCCATAATAGAAAGATACTCTGGTGGTGTTTGTCTACGAAGGTTGATATTCTGGAGAACATTTTAGTACCCCGTTTCGTATGAACCACTTGACCAGACTACGAAGGCTGTTCTGACGATAAGGGCGATCTCAAACACGACCAAAAACCCGTAGTAGATCATTGGGATTGGCTGTACGGCGTGTAGGTTTGACATTCCCATTTCTCCGGTGATGTGGAACGCCGAGTTGATGCCATTAATGATACTCCATAATGGCGTGCCGAAAAACGCCATCGTCAAACATAAAATCGAACCCCCAACCCAGATTGCCATCGCTTCCATTTTTTCTTGGGTGCTCGCCATTTTAGCCTCCGTTTGCCATTGTAAGTTCAATTAATGGTTGCATTATCTATCCCCTCCAGATTGACTATTTGAATTATTGATATGATCATATCCCCACAAGAGCAAGCCGATGAATGGTGACGAAACGACAATCTGTAGTAGCAGGTGCACCGTGTTTAAACTATCCTGACTTTGCGCATAACCTATCAAGAACCTGTTACCCCACGGTACTATCAAATCTATTGCATAGCCTGCCATTCCCCAAATGATGAGCGAGAATACGATGATGATTGCATACCCGATAAAAGATTGAGAACTCATACTGTTTCACCCGCTCCTGGTTTGTAATGCCACAAGAATAATGCGTAGATAATAACAACATCAATCCCTACGGTTATAACTGTAAGCATGTTCTCCACAATCGGTACACCTGCCGCGAAGGGAATTATACTCAGCACCAACCCCTTGAAGTACACGATAGCCAACAGAGTATTGAATATCATCAGTAACGCCGATACGGCAAGTCCCCCGGAGAGATATACAACAGACGTTATGGCTGACCATAAACCACCAGCACCCATGTGCGAAGGAACCGACTGTGCGAGAACGACATTCTGGAATACTTCTGGTGTAATCATAGCATTGTATTCAAACATCCCCATCGAATTAATAAACCCAATCGATGCCTGAATTACAACCATCCAGAATACAATGTTGAGGAAGGGTGAACCCGGCCCCGCAATGCCGAACTTCTCCTGCTGCTTGCCCTTCATGTAAATTGCAACAGCAAGCACAGCACAGCATATAATCACCCCGCCAACCTGCTCGAACGACGGTAGAACAAGCCATCTCCACCACGCAAACAACCCCGCGAATAGTGGTAACAAAATCGCAAAGAATGACGAGTTGCGCTCCGATGCAGATGAGGCTATCAGGAATAAGAATCCGATGGATATGTAATTATAAAAGTAGATAAACTCGATGGGAAAACCAAGACACACCATCGCCCCACCGGGACAATCTCCATACATTGTCAACCCAGAATATGCCGGAGCATAGGATACTACTGCGCTTGCGGTGGATACCAACAATCCCAATGTTGCTATAAATAACACGACAATACGCGAACGAGTTATAGCAATCATGGTGTATCCCTCGTCGCGTTGTATCCCCAGTAATAAGTATAACCCATCCTGTTAGGCAGTGTGTAATTCGCTTGTAATAAACCGGTGCCTGGTGCTCCAAGATTCACACTATACACCGGAGTCATGTTACCAGCATCGATAACTTCAAACAAGACATTCGTGGTATATCCACTTATATCCTGATAGTCAACATGGAATGTAACATTGCCAATATCGGGCTGTGTGTAATACATCCGCGTGGCATTCATATAAGTCAGGGTGGTATTTCCCAGTGACGCATAGGGGAGTTCCCCAACCCATACTGTATAAAGTCCCGTTGGATCAGACGGGAATAGTGTAGTAGTCCATACCAGTCCCGTTGCCGGATCTGTTACTGCAACCGAGTAGGATATAGTCGATACCACAATAAACGCCGCAGAACCATCACCACCGGTAGTGCCTGACATGATGAGCGTGTTGTTGAGCATAAGGTTGGTAGCAGTTGGGTTTATACCATATAATGCCTGTAACGATTCTCCCGTAGAAGTTGTTGCCGTTGCCGGGATACTCGAACCAATTGCAGTGAGGGTGAGTGTTGTGTTTGGAATACTGATACCTGCGGGATCACGGTACACCGCAGTGATACCTATCTGCTTGGGAGCGTACCATGTAGTCTGCTGAACCTGACTTATAGCGACGGTAATATAATTTAACTTTTCCTCATGATCATAACCAACGGTGTTATTTACAGTGAGATTGACGGAATAAACGCCCACTGTTGGATAAACATGCAAGACATCACCCGTTACATCCGAATAGGGTGTTGATGAATACAAACCATCCCCGAAACTCCAGTTGTATGTTCGCCCACTTACTGCGTCTGTACTACCCCACTGTGATAAATCAGTAAACAAAACTGCAACACCGGGCGTTCCGGTGATTGGGGTTGCAGAGAAATCTGCCTTAACATAACTCGTATTATATGCGGTAACAATCGCGCCATACAATATCGTGGTGTTTGTTACCGATGTATTTTCTATGAGGTATGCCGTCAGTGAGGGGTTGAGCGTACTGGGTGTTCCCGAATAGATGTGCGCTATGCTGCTCGGAGTTGTTAGGAGTGTTGTATTACCATCTCCAAAATCCCACAACCATCTGTTCGGAGTGAAGTTTAATTCGATTGGGGTGAATATAACCGTATCTTCAAAGATGATGGGTGCGTTATTACTGACACTAAAGTTGCTAAATGTCGTCCACGAATATGTTAATGGAGTGTCGTTTAAATGCGTTACCGGGAACGAATTACGATACGTGCCATTGATCAAATCCCCACTTCCCCATCCTGCTCCGGTAACTCCTTCCGTATATCCATAGTAGAGCATTTCGACATCTACTATGGGAACAAAGGTGGCGATGGGTGCAAATCCTCCGGGACGGGTGACATTAAAGTTTACTATGCCGGTGGTGTTGTCCATCGAATAAGATGTAAGAACTATATCCCCATACGTTGTCGCATTTGCAAGCACCCGCACGGCCCAAATGTTATCTTTGTCAAACAACGTTGAACCAACAGCATACGTAGCATTGTTTACATTTCCCATTTCTATCGTGCGGATGTAGAGCGTGATGTTTCGGATGATGTTAGTATCGGGTTTAAATCTGTAAGTGCTATCCGGGTTGATATCAAATGCTTCGGTTATTGTGATATAATTCAGCATCGTTGTTGTATTTGTACCGTCAGCACCATCAACTGTCAGGGTTACATCAAATGTTCCCGCCGTGGAATACGGATGTGTTGGATTTCGTTCGGTAGAAGTGCCACCATCACCGAATGTCCAATCCCATGAATATATTCCACCACCTACAGAGAAATCTACGAAACTTACATCTGTCGTAGCCGTCCCTGTTAGTGGGGCTCCCACGAAATCTGAATGAAGTGTGGCGTTCGTAATCAAATCGAGAAGTTTGGTAGAATATCTATCATATGTGATATTTCTCACGGTGAGGTTAATATGGTTGGTTGCAGCCGCCGTGTAAGTATGCGTAGGATTCTGAAGTGTGGATAATGTACTATCTCCAAAAGACCAGTTCCAAGAGTCCGCTTTAAATCCAGCAGTAGTATCCGCGAATGTTACTAATAGTGGAATTTGCCCTCCATCCGGGGTAGGTATAAAATTGGCATCGAAACTGGAGGTGACATTCACATAGGTGATTTGAGTGCTGATATTTGTCCCGTATGCGTTCGTCACATTCAGCTCAATGGTATAATTACCGGCATCACGGAACGTATATATCGGATTGTAAAACGTCGTCTCATTGAAGGTAAACGGTACATTGTTTCCGGTGACGTTCGTTGCATTCCAAACAAACGATGTATGAGGGGGATTCGTTGACGTGTTCGTGAGCTGCATTGTGAACGGCGCTACTCCTTCCCATCCCTCTGTTACGTTGGTTGCTACCGATTTGTTTGTGCTGGTGAATGATGCTACTGGAGCGGGGCTTGGAGTTTGGTATTTGATAATAATTACACCGGAAGCACCGTTTCCACCAACATACCAGATACTACCCGAGAATTGAGTGTAACTCCCACCGCCGCCGCCAGAGCCGGTACTCGCGGCACCGGCTATACCCGCAGACTGCTCTCCGCCATGTCCACCCAATCCTAATGAACCCCCATTACCTGCTGTTGTACCAGCAAAGCCGTACCCAATAGCCCCGCCACCACCGGCAGCTACGGTAAATGCCGAACCATATATACCAGACGCGTCATATCCATCGCCACCATCCCCGGCAGTATGTGCTACAGTATTCCCATCAAGTCCGTGAGTGGATTGCCCCCCTCCACCACCAGCGACATATTCTGGGGTTGCGTATCCTTTTCCACCGTGAAGCCCTTCAACTTGCCCATCTGTGGTTGTACCATTCCCTCCAAGAGAGGTTGTATATCCGTTCCCCCCCCCGCCAGAACCGCCATTTGAACCACCGGCTATGTACCCCCCTTTGCCCCCACCATGAGCGGTAATTAAATCTGTGCCTTCTGTTGTTCCAGAATCCACTTGGATTACAGAATTCCCCCCATTATTTCCGGCAGTGGTAGAGCCTGTCCCTCCAGCACCTACCGTAATCCCGACGGTTCCAGAAATATCAAAGTTTTTTGTTGCACTATTCTGACGAACTCCCCCAGCAGCGCCACCACCGCCAGAATACCCGCCATCAGACCCCCCACCGGAGCCAGCACCCGCTACGACCAAAAACTCTGCTGTTGTCACACCAACCGGGGGTGACCATGACGACGAACCTGTTGCGTTCCACATCACCAGACTATATTCACCATCGGTTGCTGTCCAGCACCCACTTGCAGAAGTCCATGTTACTGCCTGTGCGCCACCTATCAGTAACAGGCACAATAATATCCCTACGAGAAATTTATAATTCATATCTTCACCCCGTTTGGTAATGCGTCATATGCCGGGATATCGGTTATCCCGCTTGCAACCCCGCCCCCAACAACCAGATACTCTACCTGACCAACTCCGGGTGGTGGTGTCCATGTAGTATTCCCTGCAACGCCGGTAACATTGGTATAAATATCAACTGTATATGATCCGTTGATTATTGTAGTTTTAAGTTGTGCTTGTACCGGCACTACAACCAACAGCGCGATTACCATCAAGGTGATGAGGATGAGATATTTATAATTCATAGTGCCACACCCTCCCATACAGACGGGTTATTCTGGCAGGTGTTATCCCCCTTTACAAGAAACGGTAATTTAGAACACAGAAAGAATGGAATGCCACTAACCTTTTTGAAAGGTTCGTTCTGTCTGTGTATACACGCATTACAAGTCAGTTTCATTTCTTCACCCCTTTGGGAAGAGCGTCATAAGATGGGATGCCGGTTATCCCGCTTGCCTGTGCTAATGTTATTTCTTCGATCCAGACTTGCCGTGTAGCGAAATCTGCTCGGACTACCCTGCACTTTGTAGCATCGCAATTCTCGACTTTATAATAATTTTCCCACGGGATTGAAATGTTGCCTTTCTGATATCCGTAATACAACTCTTTTTTTGTCGGAGTCTGTTGCATTATGATTTCGGTATCTTCGGAGATTGATATAACCGATCCGTAATATACCTGAATGAATTTCGTGCCTTTGCTTGTGGTGAAAGATTTTGTTGTGGGGAGTTTGATGGAATTTCCATTAGAGTGTTTTGTTATATCTTTCCAGACTATGTTATCTTCGGAGAGTATTTTAATGTCTTTTGTTTTATTGTCTGCGGCGGATACGGGAATAACTATTGATGCCATTAAGATAAACAGTATAAGAATAACACACAATCGCTTCATTTGCGCTTCCTCTTTGTCTGGGTAACTTTCACATTATAATGGCATCGTGGGCACGAACAATAGTATTTAGAATTACCTGTATAATCCCACACGTATCCACAATGCTGACACTTCATGTGAGTGTATGAGTGTGTGATTGTATTTATAATGTGTGTGTTAAAAAGAGTTTGGGGTTTGAAAATTAGATTGGTTGTGGTTGTCCTGCACAATTACATGGTTGGTGTAATGTATCTTTGGTTATGTTTAAATCTTCATCTTCCCACAGACAAATCCTTCTAATTTCGGTATTCCCAGATGGACACTCATAGCGGAATCGAACGATAAGCCTCTTGAATACACCCACGTATGGATCTCCAAACAATACGTTATAATTATACGCTGGGTAATTGGCACTGATATGTAATTCATTATTTGCAATCGCACCACGTAAGTAATCCTCAACGTTTTGATGTTTCCACGGTAGAGATAATGATGCTATAACACCGGGATTCACACCATCTGGGGTTTCCAGTGGAGTCCAAGCGTTGATACCATACCTAGCATGAACAATCACAAGCCTACATGGCCCATCAACAGTTGGTGTTGCAACACCCATACTCACACCATGCCCAAGAAACACAACATCCGTCCTCTGGAACTCAAACATTTCAGCAAGTGCATACTCTGACTGCCCACCGTTACCGTCAAGCAGGGTAATAAGGAATACGCTTCCCTTTGCATATCTATCATCGAAAGCACCCACATGATTGAGTGTAAAGGTATTAGCCGGTGCTACAGTTTCAAGTGCTTCTGTCTGTTCCTTCTGAATGCGTGCCCCATTGACAAACGTCAAATTCTCTGGGTTAATCCTCTGAATAGTAAACTCCGCTCCGATTATAGCGTGATGCGTAAGCGTCTGAATATACAACGCACCGCACCCGTCTGTCGGGATGGAGTTGTCAATCGGGACATACTTGCTTGACACTCCAGTAACGGAATCAAACTGCGCATCTGGCGCTTCATCATCTGCGATCCAATTCCCATTCTGCCACACTGCTGCTACAGGAGCGGCGACGCACATGCACAGGGCGAGTGCGATTAAGATAAGTGTTTTGTAGTTCATAGTTAACATCCACCTTCATACTTCTGCCTGAAGGCATCTAAGAATTTCTTAATGTACGATTCAATTTCTACTACAGTCGATACGCACATGAAAGAACTTGTTAGGTAGTAATTTTCAACATGCCTTTTGTTGTTGTAAATTGACGAGAGTGTAAACTTATACACTACGTAATCATCACGACGTGTATCATCAAACTCGAACATCTCATTGGTTTTGATTGCACCTTTGAGATATTCTCTTGACGATTTCATGGATTCGCTGTGCTCTGTCATCTTCACTCACAATCCTTTTTCTTTTCACAGGTTGGGGGTTTGTACTTCTGTATGACACCAATGTAATTCGCGTCACCTACACTTGCAGAGTCTGTGACCCATTCACTGATACAAAGTAGCGACGCTGCAAGTAGAATCAGACTTGAAATTAACCCAGTGGAACTCACTGATACAACCCACCGTGCAAATTCAACATGCTTCATCATTGCCAATGTTGACGGATCGTGCAGTGCTCCACCAATAAACAAAGTAAATAATCCGAAACCAAAAACACCTGCTAAACCAACCATCACAAATGACTCGCGCAGACTATCAAAATTCCCATAATGTTTATGACTCGTATTCGCAAAAAGTGTTCTCGCAATACACTTTACAAATCCCTTCGTTGCGGGTTCACAGTCGGGGTTGGTTTGATCTTCAGGGTGTTTACCAGTGATAGTGTGAACAAGAGCATCCTGTGCGTCCATCCAGTCTTTCAAGTCCTGTTGGGAATAAAACGTCTTAACATCACCATCTTTTTGATCTAGTACCACCTGTGGTGATTTTTTGGGTCTGCCAACCTTTTTTTTCTCACCACTCATCCGTGTTCCTCCGTCAGTTTATCTCCATTGTGTCCACAGGCATAACACTGATAGGTATGCCCATCGGCACGGAATCGGAGATTTGTACTCCCGCAGGTTGTCTTACCGTCTGGTAAAACGCCGTGACAAGAGTACTTTAATTTACTAGGCTGTCTTGCCATGAATAAATATACGCGCTCGTGGTATTTAAAACACGCGCAAATAGAAAAGAATTACTTTGGAGTTTTCCTTATCCTCCAACACAATTGAGTAATCGTCCGTTTCCTATCCACAGTAACCTTCTTGGGGCAACTCCCCACGCTATGAGCACGGCACTCTACGATAGATTTCTTATGGGTATCCAAGAAATCGCAGGGTTGATCTTTTGGTATCATTTATAGTAATAGGAGTTGAAAGAATTAATGGGTTGGGGTGCTACCGAATAACATCACTGATAAATCCCATATATCCTTCTCTGTCAATACTCCGCGTTCCATTGTTGATACACCCCGCTTTGCACCACTCGGTCTTTCCATCGGTATAAATCGGAGCCTCACACTCCGGGCAATGCTCTTCATTGAACCACATCGTTGTCTGCATCTTTGATTGTTTTTCAAGTAATAGTTCATAGGCGGTTTTTGGTGGGGGGATTTGTTTCATATCGCCGCATATTGGTTTACCGCACATTAGTTATCCCTCGTTATTCTTCCATCGTGCACTTCTCTTTCACCGAATGGATCAACCAGACACTTAATATATCCAGCACCATCGTGATAGGAAATTCCCGAAAATTCACAATGGTTAAAACATTCATCTATAATGTGTCGTTGTTTCATTAATGGACAATCAAACACAATCTCTTGTTTCCAATATGCTTCACGTTCTTTAGGTGTCATAATTTTATAACCGTCCCATTTCTCAAACCACGCTCTATCTGTAATCCAATCTCTTTTGTTTCTTTCTTGCCGCGTATCATTCTACAATGTGCCAAAAATGAACCTTTGGAAATAATAGCAGTTACCATGTCAAATCACCCCATAAATCTGTATCAATCCGATTATACCACTAATTAGCATCACACAGTAATTAATGCATATCATCCTGGCACTTAATCCATCAACCCACCACATTCTACTCCTGCCATAGAAGTATGCGATGAAGAGGATATTACTTGGAATCCAAATCCACATCGCCATGACATGATTGAGCATGATATTGTTTATGAGACACCCAACGACGGAAATGATAGTTCCAAACACTGCAAGATCAAGTCCTATGTTTTCACGGTCTATTTTCATCGCTTCGGCCTCGCTGTAAATGTAACACAATCATACGGACATTTCTTCAGGGTTGATACATACTTTGGCGAATCCCGTGCCATACATAACCCTTCGTGATAATCACAGCAGATGTTTCCTTTCTCGTCTATACAATATTTCTCGAATTTCATTCATCCACTCTCTCGCACAACCCACAATGCTCGCAGAAGAGATAATTCCCATACCCGCGATTGTCATATAGGATGATGATGGATGTTCCCCATGTGCAGTATGGACAGTAAGTCATCTTGAATCCCTCGTTGCTTTACGATGCCTTTCATTCATTCTGCAAAAATGCTTCTCGCAATACTTGGATGGCATGTCTCCAATTTCGTAGGGGATTTTGATATAGCAACCGGGGTAGGCGCAACAATTGTAGGAAGTCATTCTTTCAATCCTCCTCCCAACAAAACAGCAAGAACATCCCTAACAGTTCTCCGTGTAGATTCTTGTAACCCAACATTATTACTCTCACGATTTCCCGCGATATTAATTACAAACTTATCCTTTTCGTGATACACAATCCGAATGTAATTCTTGACTACCTCTGCAATTTCGTCAACCGTCATATGAGTTACAACAACAAAGGGTTTACATTCTCTTATACACGCCCTCTTTGTTGCACAACCACCAGCAGATCCCACATTGCCAAACCACAGTGTAATATTACTATCACGGACATTCATACGAGTGCGTTCTGCATAACCTTTGTATGAGTCTTTAAGTCCAAACCGTTGTAATGTATAATCTGAACCATTCTCTGTTAGAAATTTATACGGAACCCAACCACCCGTTTCAACTCCTATATCTTGTGCTCCGAGCAATCCACCTTGATCTGCACCAGTCTGTCCACCGGATACAACAATGAATTTCATTCTTGCAACCCCTTACCAATCATCCGAATCCTCTTCCTGCCATAATCCCTCACTCTATCCATGTAAGTCTCGAATGCCACTCCCTGTTCTGCTGCATGGAGATTGCAGGACATGGTATCGAGAGTTGTGCTATCTTTCTTTGTCGTCATTTAAACCCCTCCCGACAAGGCAAGCAATACCGCCACTCGCCCTCTGCCACAAAGCGATACACAACAACCATTCCACACTTGCCGCAGCGATTCTTTCGTGTCAATTCTTTACAAGTTCGTGTAGTTTCTCCGCATGGATACTTCAAGCAATTATTACAATCATATCCTATCGTTGCCGGTGGAACAACCCCACGATTTAATTTCTTGCGCATCGCTTCGCTGTGCTTTTGTGAGGGGGATTTTTTCTCTTGTGGGTTGAGAGAACCGACTTTTGTTTCCAATTGGGCAACGGTTTTGCGAGTGCGGGTATTGATGTGCTTGCGGAGGTTCTCGGAAGGAGTGGGGGGCATCACCCACTCTCCCACTTTGTCCCGTCTTTCTTGTAAGTCCCACACACCGCAATCTTGGGGTCTGTATTGTCGTGACACGCTGTAATCATATATCCGGGTTCTCTCGCATCATCTGACATCTTGAACTGAATGTGGATATACTCATCATCACCGAACACATCCCGCACTTGTTTGATCCACTCTTCTAATATAGTAAGATCAAATTCCCCCACTGTTGTGAGTCCTACGAGTTCTGTAACGATGCCAACGGTTTCTTTAGCATTGCTATGAATTACTTTCATGGTTTGTCACTCCTTGCATATCCTCTTCGTTTTGCTTCTGCATCTTTGTCAAGGCGTTCGCTTACACTCTTTACAAAAGACTGACGTAGATTGAATGGTGTTACCTCTGGTTCTTTCTTTTTGAAGAATGTCATGCTCTACCACTACCACCACAATGAGGACATGATTGATCACCATCCATTCCATATCGCCATATTTTCCCAGAACCATTACAGTAGAAACACTTTTCTTTCGAGCGTTCTTTATCAAGGCGTTCTTTTAAAAGTTTATTCTCTTTTATGAGTTCTGCTTTCGTTGTCATTTAATCCACCCAGAACACAACACGGAATTCATATTTGGATATGCATTACAAGTAGTTGTCATAGCATAGGGATGTAATACGACAAGTAGAAACCACGCCAGAAAAAATATCCCTATAAATATCGCAGTATAAAGAAATGCGTGATATATATTCCTTGCACAATCAATCATCGGTTGGTTGTAGGTTTCTGCGTCGATTACTTCAACACCGCCTCCAAGATTCTCGTATATTTTTATTCCTTCTTTCGTTGTCATACGTCAACACCACCACTCCACATACATAATAATAACATCAAACCCCCAACTAAAATCGAACCTACACACAACATCGTATTCAACGGTTGCAACTGTGGAGCAATTGTTATTGCAGCAGATACCGTATCTTCTCCAATTTGAGATTGTATTGCTGGAAGCACCCGTTGTAACCACAACCAACCACCAATACACAATATACCCCCAGTGATTGTTAAAAACCACATCCACAAGTTGTTGCTTCGTTGCCGCGATTCAAATATTTTAATTAAAATCGCTCTAATATCGTTATCCACTATTCATCCCTCCAACCAAGTCTTTCTCTTCTTTGGGCACTTCAATGCAGCAATCGCTTCACGGCAGGACTTGTAACCCCCATCTGGTGTGAAGAGATCAAGACACGTTCCATCGCCTGAAATGTCTGCTATGCGTTCGGGGATTGTTACTCCGAAACCGTAATATAAGATGCACGTTTTTTGTTTAGTCATGTCAATCGCGTCCCGCTCCCATTTTCACATTGTTCAAAAGTATCCTCATTATCTGTGCATGTTGGCTTGCTGTTATTTCTACCCATTCACATGCGGTATCTTTTGATGGCTCAATGTCGGTTAACATGACTGCTCCATAGAATTTCATATGTTGCCTTCCTTAATACAAGTGTACCAAAACGTTATGTCGGGTTCTACCTCAAATTCTGCACCACAAAACGGGCACACGAATCCTTTAATCAGATCTCCATAATATCCCAAATCGGCATTGCAATTCGGACAACCTGTGGTAGAACACGCACCTAATATCCCACGATCTCCCACTTCCTTCGGGATCATTTCTTTACCAACTTTGCTTTTATATAATCCCACACCAGCATGTCTCCTGCATATCCTTTACATAAACGCTGTTGAGATTCTTGTGTTTGAAAGATGCAGAATATTGGGGTGGGATATGGATTATCAGTAATAATACTGTTTGTGCACCATCCTTGTTCATCACGATTTTCGCATGAAAACTTATCCATCTTCACACCCCCACAATATTTAAGGTGTTCCCATGGACCCACATACGATACCTGCGGTCTGCTTTCAAATGGTTGACGACTTCCATCATGTGATCGTGAGATTTTAAAGCCTCTCCTACCATCGCAGCTTTGTTTTCACGCTGCCACATGCCATCGCTTAATGTCCACTTCGCTTTACGATTAATCACAATGTTTGTGATTCCGCCTACTACAATGTTTTCGAATTTCATTTTTCAACTCCATTCTTAATAATTTCAATTGCATAATTATAAGCGAGATATTGCCCATGATCTTCGTGCTGTTCTTTTGACATCCCGTAGTCAAAACAATTGACATTGTGATTTTGTTTTAATCGTTCTAATTCCTCCACAATCCCGCTTCGTTTCCTTCCACGAATCCTCTCTAACAAATCTCTTACAAAATCGTTTTGATCCATATTATCCAGTGTATCCAATTCGTCTTCGGAGATTAAAAAGTAAGGATAAGACATCATTGTGCCTCCCCACACCAATCAAACATATGGACTAATGAGTAACGCCCCTTATGATCTGGGGGATATCTTACACATTCTGCAAGAGTTCCCATATTATCTTCTCTATTATCTTCAAACCGTCTTACAAATCTACATTCATCACATCTTACAGGCTGTGTCATTTCAACCATTCCTCTTTTCTTCCGCGTTCAATCACCGCGTGTAAATTTGTGCGCATTTCTTTTATCATTGCTTTGAAGATATCATAATCATAACAATCACCAATATCTTTTGAAAGAATCTCTTGAAGATTATTATGCGGCAATCCTCCACAATCGCAGGCATCTATCCATGCTTCAAGAATATCGAGCGGATTAAATTTCTTCTTCCTGTATGGACATTTACAAAAACTATCCTGTGGATAATGTTCCGGTTCTCCATCATATTCCTCAAGATTAAGATTCGGACATATCGATGACATACATTGTGGTGGGCAATCGGCCATTCCTTTTTTGCAACGTTCGTTGTAATCGTGAATGTTCATGTCAACCTACTCCTCAATACTCTCTTCACCTTCTCCAACTGCACTTTCGTCAATCCATCTACCTCCGTCGCATGAAGCATCTCCGCAATGGAACACTCCCCCAACGCTTTCGTTGCCCTTTTAGATCCAATCGTAGGAATACAACACAAAGCCCCAAGTGCCTGTTGATGGGGTTTGTAAGACTTGTTATGCCTTGGGTAGTGTTGTCTTGATAGAAAGCCATCCAACGCAGAGAGATACCAGATTGATTCTGTCATTCCCTTTGTAGTAATAACATCGATACCCATCAACCTCACACTTTGGAGAAAGCCATAGTAAGATGAGATGTGCAACCCGGTTTCGATAAACACCCTGCCTTTTCCTCTCCGGAATATATATCCCGCATCACCTATCATGTGTGTTTCTTCTACGAGTAAGACGGGGTTGGAATTAAGTTCGGATGCGAAGTTGATCAGTCTGGGAAGTACATCATAGCGCAACTCTTCCATTTGTGAGCATAACTCCGAGGCGCTGTCTTTTCTTTGGATACACGCCGAACCATGCAAGTTGACAACATAGTAGTCACAACCTGTCCATTGGGGGAATGTGCAAATTTCCGATTCATTACCTACCCTGTCTAACTTCGCTTTGATTTCATCACGGTAGCACTCACGCGTGTCTATGCAAATAATGATGCACCCCCACTCCACCCATCATGCCTCATATGAAAGTCACTCCTGCCTTTTCAATCCAGTCTGTCACTTCTTTGATTGTCTTGAACGGTATGTTTGTATAAGCGAGTAATTTATCATCTGCTGGTGTTGATGTCTTTCTGAACACACGCACTGATACTTCGTAAGTCACTGGAATGTTTGGCGAGTAAGTCATAGTAAGCCCCTCTTGCCAAACTCCGCAACCAAACCCCCACGCATCACCTTCACGGTTTGATCGCCATCGTTTGCCCAGTTTGGTACTTTCTCAAACTTCGCAAGATATCCTCTCCCATCAGCAGTAAGCCATACTCGCACATCTGCAAGTTTTCTCAATCGCATCTTCGCATCAACAACCAAACCAACCTTCTTCTCCCCTACATACTCGTCTGTAATAAGAGAAGTCATATAGACTCGTGCGCCTGTCTCCACGGCCCATGTTGCCATTCTTTCGAGTGGCATGTAAGAGAGGTTGTTGCGTGCCGCCCATCCCGCAAGGTTCGTCTTTCCAATCCCAATGGGACGATTTCCTTTTCTGTCTTTATTGGTATCCCATCTCTTCTGGAGTTCCCGCACTACCACTTTCTCCGCCCACTTTGGAATCTCGGATATGCCATCAATAACAACACAATCATATACCCTGGGTTTCCCATCAAGGGGTGACTTACCATTTAAAACCGATTCGACAATCGTGCCAAACTTGTCATACGTTGCAAGTGGATCGGTTCTGAATGAGGGTGGTTTTTCTATGGCGAGAGATTCTATGACTTCGAAATCTGCTCCGTGTAGAAGTTTGCGGTTCTTTGCTTCCATGCTGATGTAAAGCGGAGTCTCGGATGCTTCACAGAGGGTTTTGCAGTGGAGGGATTTGCCGGTTGCATCAGCGCCGTAGATTAAGGAGAGTGTCATTCTACAGCCTTTTTAATTCTCCAGCACTGCGGAGTAATAATCCCGGAATTTCTACCCTTCGGGCAATCACCCATCGTGCCTTCGCAGATAACATTACAGAACGTAGGTTGCTTTAAGAAGTCGCACCTGAACGTTTTACGATTCATTGCCATACATACTTATTGCGCTTGTAACGTAATAAGCGTTTCGATAAAAGAGAGAAAAAAAGAAAAGAATTACATCGGGAATTTAAGTTTCCCTTTCTCGTTGAGCACCATCGCACTCTGGAGCAGATCATACTTCTTCGCTTTGTTGATCTTCGTGGTGAGTTCAGAGAATTTCTTACATCCCTTTCCAATCTCCAGCACCGCTTTCTCATCAGCATCCGAAACTGTATCAAGGGCTTCCTGCCCTCCGGCCTCCCCACCATCTTCGAGCCGCACTGTCTCGACATCAATGGTATTATAAATGCGGCCATCTTTGTTGGGTGGCAACTCCTTCAACTGTGCAATGACAGTCATTCCAGGCTTCAGGAAATCCGAGGGTGAGAAATCCCCATCTAATACAGGTTCATAGCCGAGCCTGCGGGACAGTTTGACAATCTCGCTTTCGAGTTCGGGGTTTGCCGGGTTGATCCGCTCTTTCTCATTGTAGAAGTAATCGAGTTTAAGTTTCACATTGGCTTCTACATCACGGAAAGGAATAGTCCACATGCGGCTTTCCTCACCCTGCTTATTCACAACTGCCGTGCCATCTTTGCGAACAAGGTTATGCAGGGTAACTTCCTCAAAGACAAGTTCCATCTTCCTGTCCTCTCCAACGGGCAATTTGATACCCTCAACGCACTTTGACTTTTCATTCATCCAATCGAATTGTTTCTGTTCTGCCATACTTATGAGTCACCTACTGTTTTCTTTTTAGTTGCATTGATCTTCACGCTATACTGCGATACCACATCGTCCCACTTTGCCTTCGCCTTCGTCAGGGCTTCCTCCATACACGATGCAGTCACCGTGATGGGGTAAGAAGTTGTTTTATGGGCTTCGGGCATGAGAAGGGAGAATTCGATAGTGTAGTCTTGATCTGCAAGAATCATTTGGAATCACCTGTCTTTTCAAGTGGGACGATACGATCCATCGCATCGAAGAGGATCTTATAGATTGCCCCGGAAGTGCCGAGTTCGGCAAGAGCGGGACACTTTGCGAAGATCCGCGAGAGTTGGATTTCTCGTTCTTTTGGGAAACTAACCTGTGTCGTGATGCTCATTGAGTCACCTATAATATGTTTGTAGTAAGAGTATATTAAGGCTTTGTTTTTGGGTTGGGAAAATGGAATGCTTCTACCATCTCACATCCCCCATATCCCAAGGAGTGTCCCAGTAACGCGGAACCCCAATACATTTACAAGCAACCAAATGTAAGTAGTCAAGAAGATACTGAATATAGTGTAGGTATAGAAGAAAATAAGGGCATATAATTTCCACCCAATCCTTTCATGTGTTTCAAACAGTTCTGGTTTAAAGGGGATGGTGTAGCCTAGAATGGTAAGAGTGTATTCTCTCACTTCTTCGAGTTCTTTATTGTCTGGTGTGGGGTGTTCGGCGTTGAAAGCATCAATGGGGTTTTGGATCATCTCCCTTTCAACTCCCTCGCTGCCTCCATCGCAACCTCATACGCTGCTACAAAGCATGAAAGACAGGCATCGATATACTCCGCATATGCATTGGGGGTCAGTGATATGATCTTCGCGGGTCTGCCACGATTTGGTTTTTCATCGTGTTCAACAGTAACATACGCACTCAATAACCCCAGAGCAAGACTTACTTCTGGTTGTCTTAAGTCGGATTTGCGTTCGATGTCGCGCATAGAGTGGGGTTGCCAGTCTGCCAGGACTTCAAGCACACCGGCTACGGTTCGCGGGACATTCAGGATGATTAGGTTTTGGGAGATTGATTTCATTTGTTTTCCTCCATAAGTTTACACCGTGCAGGAATTGGTGTGCACTGGATCTTCTTGTAATACTCGCAACCCGCACACGTCATTTCCTGCGGGGCATCTGGGGCTTCGATGTAGCGTTCCAACTTGCATAACTTACTGTAGTTCTCTACGGTGAGTTCAAGTGTGCAGGCGAAGTAATGATCGGTTGGGGGAATGTAAGCCGTGCAATAACTTTCTTTACAAACAACCTCGTGCAACATTGCATATGCACCATTCATAACTGGAGTCGGTGCACTCATCACCGGACAAAGTTTCGTCATTCCAACCCCTCCCTCAACATCACAACATCCTTCTCTGACAATCGTATCTCAGCACGAGTTCCATTTTGTGACACGCGAATGTGCTCCATGCCTACGATGTCTAAAATAGTGTTGCCGCCAAACCTTCGTATAACAAAGTTTGTCATACTATATTATATGATTTATTAATATTTAAAGGTGTTTGGGTGTTGGGAAAAGAGGGATGTTAACATCACATTTCTAATCGTGCCATAGTAATATCACAATATTTTTGAGAGATGTCTATTCCGATAAATTTACGATTGTTTTTCTTTGCCATTTTTGTAGTTGTCCCAGAACCATTGAACGGATCTAAAACAATGTCACCTTCGTTGCTCCACGATAGAATGTGATCATTTGCTAACTGTTCTGGGAATGGTGCTGGATGTCCGGTTTTTTCTTGTCCACACACGTAGGTAAAAATATTTGATGCCATTTTCATATTCTTTATTGGGATAAATATTGTCTCTTGATACAAACGCATTGAATGGTTGGGCCCATGATTTTGTCTGCGTTCGGGCCCATAGTGTTCCATTTTGCCAGAATGTATACATGGTATTAACAGTGGATTGAACGACTTCGGTCTTCCCTTACTAAACACAAACATATATTCAAATGACTGTTCATAGCGATTGTGTGTCAATGGAATATAATTTAACTTTCTGTAAATCATCGTATCATGCAGATTGAATCCAATCTCTTTAAAATGAAGTGCCTGTCTAAAAGAAGTTCCACTTTCACTTCCTTTAATTGTGGCATCACCAACAACCCAGACAACAACACCACCCTTCTTTGTTATACGATATAACTCCTGTGCTACTCGTGCAAAATCAAAGGAATAGCCTTGATATATTCGCAGTTTGTCATATGGTGGGGATGTTACCGTCAGATCAATACTTTCGTCTGGGATATCTTGCATTACTTTTACATTATCCCCGCAGTATATTCGGTTTGGTTCAATCATTGTTTTGCTCCGTTGCGGTATTCTAACAAATCCCGTCACAAATATTCTGGTATCTATATTTAGTTTCTCCCTCGTAGTAATCTACCACCCTGCGTATGTTATCGTGAGCAAGTACATTGGGGTGATAAGCAATATATTTTTGAGAACGATCATATGTCTTTACCCAGTATCCTTCATTAAATGTATTTCCCATTACACTTCGGATTTCACAACTTGCAGTATCAACAGATATGTCTACTGTGGGTAACATAGATTCAACTTGTTTTAAAACCCTATTCGTAAAACAACCGAATATATGGACATGCTTTACAAGACGCAACACATTAATATTATTTTCAATCGCAGCGTATAATTTGCGTTCTATGCGTTTATTCGTTCCACACTTCGCAACCCCCCCCCCCAAAACCGATAACAAATTTTTCGTGTGAATATAATGCGAGAATATCTTTTAAACACTGCGAATATTCACTTTCACTTTCACCCTGAACCACCAAAATCTTTTGTTGCCCTGCGGGAAGTTTCAACCCTAGCAAAAATTTATTAGCAACCATTGTTGTTTCAAAATCACCAATCTTATCGTATACCACAATATATTTCGCAACTTGTTCTAGTTTGGTTTGGTATGCACGTTGTCGATCATACGCCTGTTGAAATGTAACACGCACCTCTTCGTCTTGGTATGCTCCACTATCTAATAGGATTTCACATTGAAAATATAGTTTCACATATGAGTACATCGGATTGAGACAAAGTCGTGGGGTTATTAATTCTGGTTGATATGGACTTTTATTAAGAACATTTGATGTTTTGCTTATATAAACTTTCATTGTCTGTTTACCCCGTTTAAATATTGTAATCGTTTTCCAATACCCAATCCCTTCATTGGTTCTACGATGCACATTGTTGGCAAAACTCCACGAATTATTTTAATATATCCCGAACCGCACAAGGCAATTACTTTGTCGTAAGAATCTAAAGATGATCGAATCTTATACAACGTATCTATCGATAGGGGAGAATTAATTGTTACATCATATGGTTCAATAATTGTATCTGGGGCTATGATCCCATATTTTGCTGATAGTATCTTGTACGAACAATTGTAATTGTTTTTAATATACTTAATTGTTTTAGAAAACAATTGGCTTTCGGAATACATTTCTTCGGCTGGACAGGTATAGGATTTCTTTCGTTTTGAACACCCTACGATTATAACAAAATTGTTAGTCATGATATCACATCATTATTAATGATGATAATATAAAACAAGTTTGTGGGTATCATACAAGCACCCCTAAAATTTTGTCTGTGTGACCCGTTTGGCAATCCCCATTCAATACCGTAACCATTCAATACACCCCAGTCCTCATTCTCAAATATCGTTCTATTACCATTAGAGTATCATATGTAATCGCAACGTTACTAGATGGAGTATAATACCCGATAGCAGCAATCTCATGGTGGTGGTGTGGAAGTCCAATCGTATCTATAAGGAATACCTTTGATTTTTGATACTCGAACATAAACAAAACACCTCGTGCTATTAATCCTGTCTCTTCGCGCAACTCACGAACAGATGCTTCCAATCTGGATTCTCTTCCTTTTGGCCCACCACCCGGAAGAATAAACTTTGAATTAGGATTTTTACCTTTAACCACAACAATTCCTTTGGGTGTATCAACTATTGCAGTTCCTCTTCTTCTCCCATACACCCCGATATGGTTCACTTCCAATATCTTATCCATTCAATACACCACTCCGTCGAATGACTCTCGAAACCACTCTGGATACAGCATCTTGTTTCTGGAGTAATCCTCGTAGAACTTCGCATCCAGAATAACAGTGAAACCAACATTCATTACAACAACCATTAGTTCACCACTTTCCATTTTTCGTGCACAAACGACACCAAGATGCCGTTCCACTCTTACGTTTCAAGTCCTGCGGAAATTCTGAAAGCAATTTAGTTATTTTACATTTCGTACAAGTACGAACCCCACGACTTATTTCTTCATATAGTTTTATTCTGGGTGCTCCTGTAATAGCAAGTCCTATTGCACGAGTTCGTTTAGTATTACATATCTTACATTCATATCTATACCTATCTTTATCCATATAGAATTCTGATAGTAATTTTTCTATTTTACACGTCGAACACGTTTTTGTTGTTATGTTTGGATTTCTTCTGGGAGAATTTACTATAGCATCTACTCCCTGTTTGAGATTAATCAGAGTGCCATCAGCATCGTTATGACATTTTTTACAAAGAAACGTGTAATCCTTTACATTTCTCGTACATACATGCCCGTTGGTATTGGCGAGTTCTACACGATTTGTACTACCACATTTTGTACACACCAACGGAGTAGTTTCCAACAGTTTTGCTCTTACCCATGCATGTGCTTGTCTATATTGAACACCATCACCTTTCCACGCATAATGATTTGAACCACCAACTGCAATTCGTTTTGTTTCACTCATGTGGACGTCCTCGGATTTGCCAACATGATTGTCCAACATGACATTTCAAACGATTTTTTGGGCACTGTTCTACATTAGCAATGCATGATACATGCCGTTCTCCATTAATCACTGTCATATGTTGCCCAAGATATTTACATCGATTTGTCATATGTTATAATGTGTCGTAATGTGTATTAAACATATTCTAATACACCTCTTCGTTGTATGCCTCGTTATACCACGCGGGGTAACTCGCCCTGTATCGATCATGAACTTCCCGTTGTTTCGCATCAAGTATAATCGTCACACCAAAATCCGATTCTCCCCTACAAACCCTCCCCGAAATCTGGACATCTCTGGTTATCGCTTCGTTGATGTAATATCGATTGAATGCATCCTTACCCATAATGGTTTCCAAAGTTCTCATCCTATCATCAAGATTAGAATATGGGAATTTAAGAAGAAACTGCACTTTCGCAAATACCAGATCGGCTCCAAAGTCAGCGCCAGCAACTATCAGGTATCGCTTATCATTACTCGTAAAGTTGTCAATGGTTGTCATTAATTTCCCTGCTGTATGCAGGGTACATACATCATCTCTGATTTCCCATTTGTTGTTACACTTCGGACACTTTACCAATTGTGCTTCTGAATCAAGATCGGTTACTTTCTCTCCACACACTTCACAATGGATATAATTTCTATCTGGCCCAAGCAGGTTGTTCATCTTCACAGCATGGTTGGATAAATTTCCTGCATGTATAACGAACTTCCTCGTGTCAAACATTCCCTCTGCGATGCTGGAGATTGTCTCGATTGCCTCTGCGGCTCTGTTGAGAATGAACGGCTTCATCTTCAACTCCCTGCTTGTAAGTTTCCCCACTGGTGCATAGAACACACCACGCCTTTGAAAGACACTGTAGGAATACTGCGGTATGTCAAACTCCCCAAGCGTAGCACTCACAACGATGAGTTGCTTTCCTTTGAAGATTTTGTCTTTGAGTATCTTCACATTCGCGGGATTGATTTCAACATACATCTTATTCCCACCGCGTCCCTTGCGTTGATACTGGAAACACAATGAACTATGGAGTTTGAGGAACTGGGCATTGTAGAGCATGTTCTGCACAGAGTAGACTTGCGCAGCAGGGGAGGTTTCAATTGCTTTTTGGAGTTCGGTAACTTCGCGCTGCAACAAAGTGTCAATCGATTCCCCGCTATTCTTCTTTGGAGTAGAGTACTTCAAAAGAGTGGCGTGCGATATCTCCCTGAAGAATAGATCGGCTTCATCGATAATGACAAGTTTTGCAGATTTAAGGAGTTTCCAGAAGTTCCCGAAGTTACACACCACCACTCCTCCGCTTTGCAAGATTCGCGCTGCGTCTTGCTGTGCTTGCAGATACTCACACTTCGGGCAAGGAAAGGGATGCTTCTGCTTGTTATACTGGAATACCTTACAGCGCCCCGTATTGCAATTCTGTGAGCGTTTACTGCATAGAGTGTCGGAACTTGCCGTGCATGGGAGTTTGGCATTGCAAGGGGCGTTGCTTGCTCTTTTAGATGGGTCTATGATGCATGGATACTCTGATCTACCAAACAGGACAAAGTCTTTTTTGTAAGATGCCACCTGGCATTGCAAAAATTTCCTCGGAGATATAACGAGCGTTGGGGTTTTGTCTGGTATGAGCGATAAGTAGAGTGGGGTTTTCCCACTGCCGGTGTGGGATGTGATGGCTATCTCGGTAAAGTCTTTTGGAATTTCATTGTAGACATCGAACTGCCCTTTATACATTGTTGGGAAGGGGAAGGTAGGGACTGATGGAACCAACTCTGA
>Ga0307377_10002221_pt1 | contig 23188 bp, 14 predicted proteins | sample TR3MG_FD_202535 | JGI IMG/M metagenome (GOLD analysis project Ga0307377, IMG submission 202535) | Soil microbial communities from Risofladan, Vaasa, Finland - TR-3 | ecosystem: Environmental > Terrestrial > Soil > Coastal area > Acid sulfate soil | place: Finland: Risofladan, Vaasa | collected...
GCTGAAGTTCCAGGTATTCCTGCCGATCCTAAAGTTCAGGTTCCGTCTGTATTCCCGATAAGATCAATTACAAGGGAAAAAACAGGCGGAAGGCTTGGCTCATTCAACAGAAGCAAAACTAGGAGTTCATTCAACAGAAGCAAAACTAGGAGTTCATTCAACCTTGGAAAAGGCTAAAATCAAACTCTTATCCATTGCGGAACGACCACATGAATTGGAACAAGGTCTCCAATTCTATAGTTCGCTTCCTGAAAACACTGGAATGGCCTTCAAATTCAAAAGGTCATCTGTTCTAAGTTTCTGGATGAAAAACACCGGAGTCCCGTTGGATATTTTTTTTGTCAACGACAAGAATGAGGTTGTGGCAAAGAAAACCATGGTGCCATATAGTCTTAAAGCAGTTACTAGTGATGTTCCTTGTATCATAGCTATTGAGGCTAAAGCTGGAGAATTCAAGGATATAACGGTTGGAGATAAGGTTTCCATAGACGAAATAAACAGGGTCGCAATCTTCCATGGTTAGAATCATTATTGCCGCCGATGAGGATATTGAAGAGGCGGAAGAATATATTGAAGAAGGAGTCCCAGCAGACGAACCCTTGAAGGTTCCTCCGCGCTCATCGTGGAATCCAGTAGATGAGGAAATACATGATATTCCGAAACAAGAAGTTCCGGAATTGGAAGGAGATTTGAGGTTTGATGAAGATCCCAAATTTTCAAATATGATTACTATTCAGAAGATTTGGGCAGCCATCAACAACTTCAAACCATTGTGGGTTAGATATAGAAATCTAAGAGGTGAAGTTTCAGAGAGGATATTGAGTCGGTTTGAGGATGATAAATCAAAAATAGAATGGGCAGTAACGACATTAAGGCCGCATGTAACGGCTTGGGATAGCAAAGAGAACGATTGGCGTAACTTTTTGTTTGAGGGAATTCTGGAAGCTAAGATTCTTAAGAGGTAGCTATGAACGAAACAACCCTTATTAAATCGGCCTCAACAAGCCCTCAAAAGGATTTCGCATCCAAATGCGATAACTACCTGAAGTCCCTGTTGACAGTCTGCGATATTGCAGATGCCTCAGGCCAGCAAGAAGAAGCCGATAAAATCGCTTCAAAGTTCGAGACAATCGGACTAATCAAGCTGGCTCAGTACGAAAGCGGAACCAGCTACTGGATGGCCAATAGCAGAGCTTTCGAAAAAGCCTACCTTGAAAAGATCAAGAAGAAAGACTATACCCCACATAAGGCATGGTGGGAGGTTCTTGAAGAATACCAGGAATCAGTTCTTTCAAACCATCTCGATTTCAATAAGTATGCCGGTCAAAAAAGATTATCAATAGAAAAGACGGCCTCTCAAAAACTGCTCAACAAAATTACTGATTGTGTTGAAAAACATGGCTCTCCTGGCGTTGCAATTTGTCAGGCTTTGCAAGATTTTGAAAATGGAAATGTTTTTGTTCAAGCTGTCAGTAAAATCAATTCTTCCATTTATAAAATCGCCAAATATTCCGAAGAAAGAGAAACACTAGAAAGAGCCATTGGCTTAGGGAAATCACTCCTTAAGGAGGCCGGTTTTTTTAATTGGTTGGGGAAACCAATCAATCAAATACTCCGTCCTGTCGATTGGGCCATGGGCGAAATTGCCAACGCAACTGAAGAATTCGGATATGGCGTAAAAGGAATCGGGATTCAAGTAGGGCCACATAATCTAACCCAAGCTGCAATTGCCATTAAAAATGCTGCTCAAGACATCTTTGGAATGATCAAACTGGCAAGAAGCGGAACCGAAGACAAAGAGTTTGTATCTAAACATCTAAATCCCATTAAAAAATCGATTGATTCATTTAACGCACTTGCCATGCAGGCAGGCGTTGATGTTCCGTCATTCCAAGAGCTTTCTTCGATTGTTGCTCAAGGCTTAAATCAAAACAATGTTGATACGTTTGCAATGTTGTTTTCAACCATTTATCAGGCAGCTTCCAACGATCAGTTGCTTCATAGAATTACAAAGAGTGTTCCGGCCATAAGAAAAGAAGAACCTCCTAAAAATGAAACAGGAAAACAAGAAGAATCCCCTAATGTCAAAAGACCCTTAGGGTCTTCATTCGTCAAGAGTATCAAAGATTGGGCTATGAAAAACCCTGTCGTTGTTAGACCTAATGGCGAAACTCAACCTATGAGTGCTCATGAAGCTGGCATTTTTGAATCGATCCTAATGCTTATTCTTCGTCAATCAGGAAACCTAAGAGTCAAAAAGGCAAAGATTTACAATACGTTAGATGAAATACAGAATTTAGTGGACAAGGCTCTTGGTTTCCTAGGAAGATATAATATCAAGGTTGATCCAGTCGCTCTTTCTCAGGCCATTTCAATGCATGCTTTACAGACTGCCCCTGAGGCCCCGGTGGCTGCCCCAAGCGAAACAGCGGCTCCTGTAGATGATTTGGCCCTACAACCTGTTCCTGGAACTTCTGCGCCAGCTCCTGCTTCGGATGATTTGACTCCGATTGCTCCTTCGCCAGGTTGGACTCCAAAACCACAATGGACTCCAGATGGGTCGGCAACAGCTACTCCTGTTGAAAATGTTAATGCTCCGTCTGCTCCTAGTGCGCCTGCCGAACTTGAAAACATTTATCTGCCCTCAGAAAAACCTATGACTCTTGAAGATAATGTCAAAAAACTATCTCAAATGGTCACTGATCCTCAAACAAGAATAAACTTAATGAATGAGGTCAAGACAGTATCAAAACAACTTCCTGATGTTCAGAAAAGTATAGAAAAGATTATTGCTGGCGATACTGAATATATTAGGTCTGTAATGGCATGGGTTAGGGGACTGGCAGAGAGATCTGAAAAGAATCTTGGAAAAGATAAAGCTCATATGGTTCCTTTGCAATTAAGGGATTATATTACTAATTTCTATACAGACAAGATGCCAACATATATCGATCTTTTAATGAAGGCATATGGTTTGGAAAAAGCATAAAGGGATAAGGGATTAGTTTTTAGAAGATAATTACGAGGTCGTCGGAACGGCATTTGGTCCTGAAGGACCGTATTTAGGAGAAGACTATGAAATTTTACAGCAACAGACTTTTTACGAAGTCCATTTCGCTTCAGGAAGCGATTGACAAGTCAAAGGCAAAGCCGCCTGTAAGAAGCATCGATCAAATGCTGGCTGAATTTGATTCGAAAAATGCTCAAGTTAAGACTGCTGCGACAGAAGCTAAAGTAGTTAAAACTGCTTCAGTTGTTAAAGCTAAGACCGAAGCTCCAAAGGTTTCAGAGCCAAAGACGGACGAAATGACCAAGGCTGCTGAATTGGTTGCCAAGGGAGAAGCCGTTACTTTGGAAGAAGCAAAGACTAAGATTAACGCTACAAAGGTAGCAAAGAAAGAAGCTGTAATTCTCAAGATTGCGAAGTCTCTTGATTTCAGACAGTTCGAACCGGAAAAGGTTGTCGAAGCTTGGAAGCAGCATGGAACGCTTGATAAGTGCGTTGCAAACGTAAAGGGAAAGACCAACGATCCGAAGACCTATTGCTCGTTGCTCGCCCTTGCGAATAAGGAATCTCTTGGAAGAGTAAAAAATTCGGCCAAGACAGCAAAAAATATCGAAGTCAAGAAAGCCAAAGAAATGAAGCCTTTCTTCAAGAAGATTGCCAATTTGACGGCAGAAGAAAAGAGCTTCTTGAACAAGTACTTCACGAAGATATACGGACAGGCGTTCGTTGATGCCTTGCTGACCGAGTACTAAACGAGGTATAGATGAAGATAACCAAGACCGCTGGCGGATTCATAGAAGAAGCTTTCGCCCCCATTGTTGGTCCAGCAACTCCAGCTCAACAGCCAGTTGTTAGGCCAGCAAGCGACGGGTCAGGTAAAGTAATTCATCGTGACAATGATATTGTCATCGAGGCAATTTATAAAGGCGCAATAAGCCTTGGTTACAGGGTCGCTATCCTTTCTGGAGGTAGTAGAGACAGCGCCGTTCTGATGCTTAGAAAGAGAATCGGTGCTAAACGAGTTGCAGCAAGCGCAACTGATCCGGCTGCGGTTGGTGGCGGAGGATCTTATTCTGTCAGGATCGAAGTTGACGGAGATAACGATATTATTGCAAGAGTTATGGACACAGGCGGATTGGACTTGGATGTTTCCGAGAAGGCTTTGAGGGACATCTTCATTGCCTCCGTTAGGGACAACAAGATATCGGTTCATCCAATAGACAAACGAACTAATTTAGAAACGATGATTGCAGAAGAGGGTTTCAAACAAAGTCTTAATAACTTGCCAAGTACGACAACCCCTTCAATTCCAGCAGTAGCACCAGCAGTACCAGCAGTACCAGCGCAAGCTACAGTAGCTCCGGAAGCGCCAGCAATACCGCCTCCAGGACCTGTAAGTTAAATATATAAGGCAAAGGATACAAACATGCCTGAAATGGATCAAAATCTTCCGCCTGGTTCCCTGGCCTATCTCAAAGAGTATTTGAAGAGATATTCTCCAAAACATGATTACAAGGCTGGAAAAGGACCAAACGGAGAAGGCGGAACATATATCATTAAGCTTTATACAGAAGCTGAAGAACTTCAAGAACAGGCAAGACAAAAGGCTGCCAATGTAGGTAACCAAGGAGATCAGTCTAATGTTCCTGCTGCGGCTCAATCGGCAGCTCCTGTTCCGATGCAGCAAGCGGCAAATCTTCTTAAAAAAGAATTCCCAAAGGAATTCTTGAAGTCCATGGGTTTGACCTAATTCAAGGATACTACAATGGCAAGAATCCAAAAAAACGATTATGACGGAATGAGTTGGATTGATTCAATTGTTCACGCAGTTGGAAAGAAAAAAGCCAGCTACGAAACCGACAGGGCCTCAATGGAAGAAACCAAAGAGGTTGTCGAAAATGTCATGTCTCAAACCTGTGAAGCTGCTTTCGGAACAAAACCGGAAGATACGACCGAACAGAAGATTAGACAAACGGCAAAGACAGGCATGGAAGAGCATGCTCAAATCCAGAACATGGCTTATTGTGATGCCATTCGAAACAAGCTCAAAGATCGGGGAATTGATCCCGTCGCTTTGAATGTTGTATCAAAGAAAGATTGGGAAAGTAATGATCCTTCCCTAATCGAAGGCATTGCTAAGAACTCGATCATTGCCGCATCAAAAGTAAAAGATCGTTCTTGGGAAACGGTTGCTCCTGCTAAACACAGAAGCGCACTCGATGTTGATGACAAGTCTGGAAAGGTTATGTCCATCGGCGGAAGAGAGCACTACAACGATAAGCCGTATAATATCCCTATGAACGCAAATAGCATTTTTGACCCGAATAGACTGGATCGTATGGCTGCTGAAAACAACGAGCATGACAGACTGATTCAGGAAAACAAAAAGAACAAGACTGACAAACAGGCTGAACGCAAAGAATCACTTAAACAGACAGATATTCCGAACGATTTCCATGGAATGTCGTCAAGCAGGATCATTCCTTCTGCAAGTTCAGAAAAAGAAGTCTTCGTTCAGAGGGTTCCAAAGAACCAGCTTTCAATTATGGACAACTTGGAACAGCATTCTTCCAAGAAGCCAGAAGAAATGAAAGAAGTCATGTCTGATATCTTCAACCGAGTTGAAGACCAGAAGACTAAAACACAAAAAGCCAACGTTGAACGCAAGAACAAGATCAGGACTGAAGCTGAAAAGGATAGATCTTGGGAAAAGAACGAAAAGGGAATTTCAACGTCTGATCTTGCCAAAAAACTCATGAGTCTATGGATTCCTGAAAAAGGGGAATAAGTGTGCATGGTGCTCCTTGGTCGATAAAAACGGCGGAACCTGTCGTCGATCCTGGGGAGCAGGCAGCCGAAGAAGCCGAAGGGACGACGGATAAGACTCTTTTACCCGCAAACTTTGGGATAAACTTGGCTAATTTCAACATCCTTAATTGGTTGCGAACCAAACGCTTTGCAAACAAAAAAGCGTTGGCTACCATGGTTGCAGAAAACATCCAAAGAAAAAAACTTCCAGAGCTTAGTGATCCGGAGTTTCAACGCCTACTGAAGACTGTAAAGCCAATCGAAACTATCGTATTGAATAACGTTGGAGAGGTTGATGTTCTTTATAAATCTTTGTCTAACGTTAATGATACGATAGATGCAAACAGTATAAATAGCGAAGCGGCTATTACAAAACTTTATATGCCCTCTGATGTGGCAGGAGAATCAAGTCAGCAAGCGGCAAGTTGGCAGTCTATCGCAACTGAATTTCAAATACAAATGAACGCAGAAGAAGCGAAAGCAAGAGCAGTTGCCCCAACCATGACTCCGGCTGCTCCTATCGTTGGAAATACAAACAAAAGAACTGTTAAAGCACAGATAGAATCCATTCCTATAAGTCCAGAACAACCAATTCAGACTCCTGGAGCAACCCCTCTCAGTACGGAAAAATACAACTCAGTTCGTGAACTGACAGAGGACTTGCTTGCGATGGGTCCGAATCCAGATACATATAATAAGCTCATGTCTTTGGTCAATAGAGACGACCAAGACAGCGTTAAGGAGGCTTTGTCCAAGTTTTTTCAAGGCTCGCCAACGTCCATCTGCTTTCTATATGGAGCACTAGTAGACGTTGGAATGGCTTCAGCCATAGACCATGAAATTGTGGAGAGAATAATGGAGCAGCATCCGAACCTCGACAAAGAGAACAAACAAGCTTCGTTTGAAGGCTTGTTTCTGCCGCCTCTTAACGCCAGTCTGAATTCGATGGAAAAGACGGCAGGCCGTTTGACAGAGTCATATGTCATGTATGGCTGCAAAGACAACCGAATGTGTCCAAAGACAAGGAACTTGGTCAGTACATATATTTGCCGGTTCCACTGTCTGGACGGATTGGCTGTCGATGATACTCAGATTCTTTGCGGAGAAGCTATCTGGCGCGGAAATATCATGGATAAGTTCTCCAGAGAATACAAGGACAAAGATGGAACTTGGATGGGCGGATATATTCGTAAGAGATTCCAAGTCGATCAGAATGACGGCGGTCATCCTTATCAATTGAAGCCTGGACAGAGACAAAGACCGATTGCAGAGAACGCTTGGTCACCAGAAAAGAGACTGCAAGAACTTCGCCGGTCTGAATCTGAAAAACGAGAGTATTGCGAAACTCCAGGCGATCCGAAAAACCTCTACAACTTCGATCCATACGAGATCAAGAAGGGGCCAGAAGATCCAAACCTGTTCATTAAACAAAAAGACAAGATTTCAAAGCTGGCTGCAAGAGGCGAGCCGAAAGACCCAATTGATTCAAAGCTTTGTCTAGTTTGTAACAGGCTTTCGCCAAGAACAGCTTCGTTCTGCATACACTGCAAAAGCCCAAATATCAGAGATCACTATACAACCGAAAACAAAGATACGAGAAACATAAACGTTTCCGATCCTGATATGCCATCAACCATAAGTATCAAAGCAGCGACAGATTGGATGCCGGATGCTAGAGAGCAAATGCTTCAAAATGTAGACCCAAAAGTTCTGTTTTATGTTGACATACAAAACGGACAACCTGCTGTTATTTCATATCAGCCAGGAGCCGTTGGAGAAGTCGAACCAGCCAACCTAAAACCAGAAGGAGCTGGAATGCCAATGGGTCCATTTAATTCTGATGAAGAAGCTAATGCTGCTCTTAGCAGAATGATGACGAATGGAATTGGAACAAAAGCCTTCAATTTGACAAATATAAAAACTGCTAAGAAAAGCGAGACTTCATTCAATCGTTCCGAAAGCAAGCCTTCGAATATAGAATATGAAGCCAAACCAGTACTTACTTGCGTTGCCGGAATCTATAGAGCTGAAAAAGGTAATTATATAGATTTTGGAGATACGGAAAATCAAGCCCTCAGACGACTGGCTGACTTGGCCGATTTGAAACCAAAAAGTATAGACCAAGAAAGCAACGAACTGGAACAGTTCATGTCAGAAAATGAAGCTCCTGCAATTCCTTCTCAACCAAGGATTCCAGCTCCAATGCCTCCAACTCCTACTCCATCAAGGATTCCAGTTTCAACACAACCTGCGGCTTCAAAACAGGAACAAGCCCCTTTACCTCAGAATATACCAGCGACAGGACTTCCTACGAGGAGGTTTGACAACAGCATGATTCCTCCGCCGCCAATGTCAAAAGCAGAGGAAGAAGCTGGAGAAGAAGCAGGAGAACCAGTTTCGGAACAGGTTGTACAAGATACGGTAGACAACCTGAATCCAGATCACCCTATTGATTCAAGCATTATAGGGAGTCAGATAAAGGCACAGATAGCGGAAGATGCAGGAAGTCCTGACAATCCGCATTTTACGGCAGAAGAGGCTATGGAAGAATTCCCAGCATATGGGTTAGGAAATAATTAGGAGAAAAGACATGGCAATGAGGATTAGGAAAATCAACGCTGCGACCAACGTAGTTCATGCGGTTATTAAAACCGATGCTCTACCTGCTGGCACTGTTATCAATGGCATGGCCGTCTCAGCCGAAGGGACTATTTATGCGGCTGACTTTGTCAACGACGTCGTCTATAAGATTTTCGAGGATGGCAGAGTCAACGGCGCGGTCGTTGGAAAGATCAATACCGCCAGCGATAGGGCCAGCAGCGGTATGTACGGATCTGACGGCAACTACGCCAGGCTGAACCAGCCTTATGGATGCTGTGTCGACGCATCAGGCAACATTTACATTTCGGACAACAATAACCACAAGATCAAGCGACTCAGCCCCAGCGGCAGAAGTCAGACGCTTGTCGGCACCGGGTCATCCGGCGACGTGTGCTCGGACAACGGCTTGGCCGTCAAGTTAAACGACCCGTCCGGTATCGCCGTAGACAAGGCCGGGATATTATACGTATGCGATTCTGGTAATAACAAGATCAAGAAGATTTTGCCGAACGGTAAGACGGTCAGCTTGGCTGGCGGGACAGGCGGCGGGTTCGCCAATGGCAACGGTGCCAACGCGCTGTTTGACAACCCTACTGGCATCGCCGTCGACAACGCCGGAAGCTGCTACGTCTGGGATAAGAACAATCTCCGAATCAGAAAGGTCGATGAATCCGGCAACGTCATTACGCTGGCCGGTTTCTCAGCTGGATTCGTCGATGGTATCGGAAACCTAGCCCGGTTTGGAGCCAATACGTGGGACCTCTGCATCGACCCATCGAACAACTACTTGTACGTCATTGACCAGACTAACGACGCGATCCGCAAGATCAGCACGAGCGGCGTTGTAACGACGTTCATGCACTGGAACCAGACCCCAGGTACTGCCAGCTCCATTGCGATGGACAAGAGTGGCTTCCTGTATATCTTGGAGAATGATGCCTAATGCTTACTAAGTTCGGAGTAAACTCAACTCGTTCGGAGAAAAATGGCCCACGAGTCGTTTCGGGAATACAAAATTCTTACTCAAGAAAGATGTATTGTTCGAAATGCAAGCGTTCGTACAAGAAAACTTGCGAAAGCGAACTTTCTTGTAGTTTGTCTTCTTCCATCTGTCCCGATTGTAACGGGCAGTTGGAGTTCGCATAAGCATTGAGAGAGGGGTAATCATATGCCCAACAGGCTCATCAAACTTAAACCAGTATCATCATCAAACATTCTTTCTGAATGCGGACAGTCATTCGCGCAAATGAACGTAATTCCCATCAACGGTCTCGCTGATGGGGCAGGAGTTGCCGTAGATAAGTCAGGCGTTGTTTATGTTTCAGATATGACCAATCATGTCATTTTCAAATGTAACCCAGGTCAGGTTTCTAGAATTTTTGCTGGCGCAATGGGCGTTTCAGGCAATGCAGATGGACAAGGATCAGTCGCCAGGTTCAACAAGCCTTATTCGCTATGCACAGATCGTCGCGGAAACATCTTGGTCATAGATCTCGGAAATGCGTTGGTCAGAAGAATTGACGAAAACGGCAACGTCAGAACAGTTGCTGCCATTCCTCCAGAGGTATTATTGGATACTCCAGGGCAAATTGCGGTAGACGACAGCGATAACATCTACTTCGTAGATAACACTGCCTAAACATATAAAACGCCCTGACAAAGGGGGGCTCAAGCCCCCTTTTTTTTATATCTGTTGGTTAGAAGGGGCTTTAAGGTATCGTGCGAATATAATGAATAGTGAGAACTCGGAGAGTTGAAAAATGCTTCAGTTTGTAGGCAACGTAGAATATGCGCTCGATAAGCTAAAATCGGCAAAAGAGATAAAAAACGGAGTTATTCCAACCGTTCCTGTTGTTCCAACTGCCATAACCAATCCTAATCGAAGCGTATACGCCCAAAGCCAAGTTGTCTATACACAACCTCAATTCTATTCGCCTTTGCATACTCCTCAAAACTGGCAAATTCCAGTTAGGAGAAGAGATCAATATCAATGGATCAGGCATTGGGTAGATAATGACGGAAAAGTCGCAGGCGCAATAGATTTTTATTCCAACTTTCCAGTTAATGGATTCGAAACCGTTTGTCCAGATGCAGCTGTCAAACGATATTTCGATAATCTAAACAAAAAACTCAACTTAGATCAATGGTGTAAACTGATCAGTAGAGAATTCCATATGTTGGGAGATGTTTTCCCGTTCCTAGAAGTCCAATGCGATACCTGCCATGGTTCAGGCTTGCGCCCAGACGGAGACTATTGCGATCATAAAGGCGGAACATTCAGACGACTCGTTGTTTTAAACCCAGATACTGTCGAAGTTCAAAAGAGCAGCCTTGTTGAAGATCCGGTCGTTACGCTTCTTCCTGACGAAGAACTAAGACGAGTTGTTTGGAACAGAAAACCAAAAGAAATATTTGATCGACTTCCAATCCATATCAGACAGCTAGTTGTTGCGAATAAGCCAATTCCTTTGGCTCCTGAATGCGTCAGTCATTTAAAATACAATGCAGGACCATATCAGACCTATGGAACGTCAATCATACGAAGATTGTTCCGCATTTTGGCATACAAAGATAAACTGCTTACTGCTCAGTGGATCATTGCTGAAAGACTCATTCTTCCAATCAGAGTTGTTAAGGTTGGAGATGCGGACAGACCAGCCAGCAATACGGATTTGTCTGCCATTCAGCAGCAGCTGGCTCAAGTTGCCAATGATCCTAATTTGACGCTGGTTACCCACCACGCTTTTGATTACGAATGGTATGGCGCATCTGGCAAGGTCATGCCTCTGTCAAACGAGTACGAACTGATCAATAAAGAAATGCTTCAGGGTTTGATGCTAAACGAGGCATTACTATCAGGGGAGATGGCTGGTTATGCCTGTCATGATGACAAAACCAGAGTACTGACCCAGAACGGCTTCAAGAATTTTGATGATTTGACAGAAGAAGACAAGATTGCCTGCTTCAATAAAGAAACAGGAGGACTTGAATACCATAAACCTCTTGCCAAGCATTCTTATGATTTCGATGGTAATCTTGTTCATTTCCAGACGGACAGGATAGATATTGCTGTAACTCCAAACCACAAAATGCTATTCCAGTCCCGATATTCTGACGAATGGCAGGTTGGAGAGGCTAGTACCGTAGGGGCAAGGTCCAGATTCAAGAAGAATGTCAAATGGGAAGGCAACAAAGACTATCCAAAGGTCATTCATATTCCAGCCGTTGGGAATTCTGAATCCGATGACATTCCTCTTAATGACTATCTTGAATTGGCTGCTCTTTATGTTACGGAAGGACATATTCAACACGAGACAAGAAAATCTCGATCTACTTACCAACAGCCTTCTTCTGTATCTATTTCCCAAAGCTCAAAAGGAAAAGCTTGGAAGACTGTTTTGAACCTAAAGGATAGAACTCATCTAAACATGGCTCATTATCCCCGCGATTGCGGAGATAATTTCCTAATCCATAGAAGAAGTATTGCTTGTCACTTTGAAAAAGAGTTTGGACATGGGTCCTACAATAAGCGCCTTCCTATATGGATCAAGAACCTTCCAGCAGAACTATTGAAAAAGTTCTTAATGGACATGATCAATGGAGATGGATGTTGGAATAAACGTCTTCACAACGACGGAAGTAAATATTATTGCTACAATACAGTAAGTAACCAACTAAAAGACGATGTTGTTGAAATAGCTTTGAAGTGCGGATACTATCCGAAGTTCGTATATCGCAAGAGAACCAACAAGGGCAAACCAAAAAATGGTTGGATAGTATATTTCTCTGATAGCGATTTGCAGTCAGATAACATTCCGCTTACTTCAAGAAAATACAAAGAAATAACCAAGATGCCTTACAAGGGTAAGGTTTGGTGTTTAACCGTTCCTACTGGATTCATTATTACCGAAAGAAATGGCCGCATTGCCATCCAAGGAAACTCCGCCGCAATCGGTGTTGAATGCATCATCCAGCGTTTGGAAGCTTGGCGCTTGGAATTGGCGCGTTGGATTGAAGATAAGATTTATCGTCAAGTCGCAAAAATGAGAGGCTTCATCGACAAACAAGCATCGGAAGAGCTTGGAGAAGAAGTCTATATCATTCCTAAGATTCAATGGAACGACTTGAATCTGAGAGACGATACGCAACAGAAACAACTCTGGTTGCAGCTCTTTGATAAACAGCTGATCTCGGCTCAAAGCTTGAGCGAAAAGTTTGGTCTTGATTACGACTATGAAGTGGAACGCAAGAGACTTGAAAGCGCCATGCAAACTATGTCACAGGGCGGTGGAGGAGCCATGATGGGAGGAGCCCCTCCTGGTGGCGGCATGGGAGCGCCTCCTGGCGGAGACATGGGCGGCATGGGAGCGCCTCCTCCGGGCGGAGATATGGGCGGCATGGGAGCGCCACCACCAGCAGGCGGAGACATGGGCGGCATGGGAGCGCCAGCACCAGCTGGACCAATGGCTGGTCTTGGAACGGCCAGCAAGATCATGCGGCGAGGAAAAAGAAAGACAACGGTTCCAGAGGAAGAAGAAGTCGAACCAGTTGGCATCAATTTGACCAGCTTAGAACAGATCATGTATCAAATCATGATGGGCATAAATGTTCCGTTCCAGAAATGGATTCAATATCCGCTCGGTCCATACAAAGCAGATTTTGCAATTCCTCAGATCAAATTGGCTGTCGAATGCGACGGGTACAAGTGGCATTCAACAGCAGATGCCATTGCGCATGACAAAAAGAGAGACATGGAACTGGCCAAATACGGATGGACAACCATCAGGTTCTCAGAGTTTGAATTAAAGGAAAACAAGGAAGCTATAAAGAAAACAATAATTGGGAATATCTATCGTTTGTGGCAGAAGGCTTTAGAGCAACAAAAGAAGCTGAATGCTAAAAACAAGCAGGTAAATGCCCAATTGAAAGAGCTTGCCGTTAAAAACGGCTTCTCTGAGGATCAAATCATTTCAGAGGGATGCAGAACGTCTGCTGAAATAAACGAAGAAATTTCTGAACCAGAGTCCGAAGAGGTCAAGGCAGGAGAGTAACAAATGGGCACGCCGATCAAAGAAAGAGGCATTCATTGGAAAGAAGCCTATGGAGATAAATCGGCTTGGCTCAAGGAAGAGTTTAGCAATCAACTTGGCAAAGGATCTTATACCCGTTGGGAAGGGCATGATTCGACAACTGGAAATGATTATTACGTTGTTGTTTCGCCCGGACACAGCAAAAAGAAAGGCTATCACTTCTTTGCAGGCATTCGAAAAATGCCAGCCAAAGATGGCGCTTCTGGAAAGAAGTTCAAATTCTTTAGAGAAGCCCTTTCTTACGCCATTGATACATGGGGCGTTCCAGTTCCGGTTGAAAAACCGGCCAAGGAATTTGGAATCGTAGATATTCAGGGTAAATCAATATTCGAGGAAATTATGCACAAGGACCATAAGAAGTTGGCTTCAAAAAAGAGACATATCATCATTGCCGGAGATATGCTTGAAAAAGAAGCAATGTCAGTCGGCAATCTTCCGCCTGAATCTGCCAACTGGCAACGCGGCGTAATGGTTACCGGTATTAAAAACTTCAAAAAAAGACTAATGTTTGCTGCAACATTGATGCCCATTCTGAAGCCCGGAAATCTATTGTTTCCTCCAACCGACTTCAGAATGAAGACGATAGATGCGACCAATGTTGGAGCTAATAAGATAAGAATCGAAGAAACAAATCAACTGCTTGACGAAGGTAGGTCAGTTCCCGGAACGACCATTCATCCTTTGCATAATGAAGCCAGGAATTCGTATCGCTATTCAACTGGAGCCCCTCCAAAAGAGAGCGAATGGAATGCAGTTATGTCTATGGGAATTACTAAGAAATATGATTTGTTTGAGATTTCTAATGATGGAAAGAAAATGAAGGGCGTAACCCCTCCTATGTTCAACCCTGAAGGGCTTCAAGAAGATGTAAGTAAGGGACATTATTCAAAGAAGGGAAACGGAAGAGAATTCAGTTCTTATCGTCTCATTAGAATGAAGAATGTCGGTCTTATAACGTATAAAGTTCCTCTCCAGGAAGATTGGTCATTTACAAACGAAGAACTTGCGTTCTTTAGAGACAACGGTATTTCATACAACTTAGAACCAAGAGAGCTTTCAAAAGGCGGAAGAAGACCCGCCATGAATTGGATCTGCCATGTACCGAGAATTAAGACTAGAGAGGACGGATGGTCTGTTAGCGAATTTGAAGCTTATTTGAAGAAAGAAATTCCAGATGGAGTTCGTAGTCCTGTTCCTCCTCCAAATAGGCCAAAACAAAAGATTCCAAGAATTGAAGATACCATCCAAAGAAACGCCAGAAAGATCATGAAGTTCAGAGAGGAACTAGCCGCTAAAGGAATGCATCCTGACGTATATCCAGTTACTCACTACAATAGGACCGTTGCTCAGCTTGATATCGGCGAAGAAATGCCTCTTTATGAGGAATTGACTGGCGTCAAAGATGTCCATCGCATGATGACGTATGACTTCCACGGTTTCCCTTTGGGAATAATGACTCATGCTCGCGGTGGATTACATACAGAAACCGATACCGATTCAGGCAAAATTCCTGATACAAAATTTGTCATAAAACGTTCAAATATCGCTTTGAAAATGCTTCAAGCGGGAATTCCAGATGCCGAATTGTTCTTCAGAGGACTTCCTCCTTCTAATTTCATGCCAGCTGGAGTTACTTGGCAGACTGCTTCTCCGGAACAAAAGCAAGAAGCATTCAGAAGGTCTAGCACCGGAGCAACCAAAGAAGAAATTAAGAGAGCAGAAGAAATTCGCCATGCTCCTGAAAACCTGGACAGAGTCAGAAGGGCGACAACTGCCCTTAGGGAGAGAATGAAAGAAGGCAGAATCAGTCTCGGAAGAGAAGACTTTGGAAATCCTTCTGCTTCTGCTCCTGTCTACGAAGAATACGAGCAAACAAGACCATTGACGAACCAATGGGGCATGCCCATGGTCGTTGATGAAGAAAGATCAACCAGGGATGCAAGCGGTAAAATTACTAATTTGGTAATGAGACCTTATACCTCAGCTGATTATGAAGCCAAAAAGAAAATTGGCTCAGAAAAAATCAATATTAGCGGATCTCACGATTTCAGAGTCAAGAGAATTGGCGACAAAAAATACGGTAGAATATATGATCCAGAAAGAGAGGAAGAAATATTCAAAGAACTTCCCGATATCGAAGACGAAAACGTCAAGGGAATCCCTCTTTCATTGCCTCACCATCAGACAGCTTCCATGCATGACTTCGAAGGAGTCAACGAGGAGAGAAGATTGGATAAGGCTGGCGTAGACTGGAAGATGTATGACCCAGAAGCTGTTAATAAGCCAATTCCGGGCGAATTGATTGAAATTCAGGTTTCTCTGCCAAACATCTTTACCAGAGGCGGCAACGTCGTAAGCAACATGATGGAAGCGGCTTCCGGAATTAAAGGATGGACCATCAAAAAAGAAGACCATTACGTTCAAAGAGTCTTTAGCGATGATGGAACGGCCAGGCTTAAAACCAGAAACAAAGCCCCTGTTCCGGTCCTTACGGCAGACCTTGTCAAAGGACAAAGAAGATTCAAACGCAGTTTGATGGTTCCAAAATGCAGCATACAGCGGGGTATTCTTGTTAAGGACGAGGATGCAAATGGAAGACCTATCATGGTCGATCTTTTTGAAGTTCCTGAAGAACAGAGACGCCTGTTGATTGAACATTCTGTAAGCAACAGCGGAGCAAAGGATAACTTCTTCAAGACATTTGGGATTGCCATATCCATATGCAGAGCTTTGTTTGGCGGAGGACAGTTCGATCCTTGGTCAGATGAACAAATCGGACCACTTCCAGATTACCATATTCAAGACATCATGGTTGGAATCGATACTTCGGCTTCCGGCGTCAACTTCATTCAACACGCAGAAAAGCTTGGCCGAGTCAATCTGGAAGCTGGAACCATAACTACTCAAAATGAAGTCATTCAACTCGACCCAGAGACTATTGAATTGGCAAAACACGGAGATTGGCTGAGATCAACCCTGAAAGAAATGGCTCCTAAGAAAGAAGCGGTTGAAAGAGAAGTCGTCGAGGAAGAAGAGGAAGATACGTCTAAAATCATCGTTCCTAGACGATATTATGAAATTGCAGGAAGGATGAATCAAAGACTTCAAGAAGCAGCAGCAAATCCAGATATCGAATTGGAAGTTCTGGACGAACTCTATGGTCCGGAAGTCGGAACGCTCTACGGAATCAAGAGAGTCATCGAAGGAGGCCCTGATTTTGAATGGGTTAAGGACTACAGTGGATATACTGAAACCTTCATTTATCAAAGAATTGCTCAAGAATGGGTAGATAGTCACCGACCTGGAGATAGCTCCTACGTCGTTGAAAGAATCCCTTCAGATACCCCATTGCCTCTCGCCCCAAGTTTTGTTCAAAACTTGGGAGAAGAAGGACAGCAAGCGTCTTCTGCCATTACATCAGGCGCTAAGAAACCTGTTCTTAATCAAGAATCTATTATTAATGTCATGAGAGAAAGCTTGGAATCAGGAGAAATCGATCCTAACTCCGGAAGAATCGAACCTGCCGCTGAAGAGATCGAAGCAGAACCTGAAATTCCTCTTGAAGCAGAAGAAGCAGAAGAAGCAGAAGAAGCAGAAGAAGCAGAAGAAGCAGAACCTGAAACTCCTCTTGAAGCAGCAGATCCGGAAGTTGCTGCTCCAGCTGCTGAAATTGCTGTTCCATCTGCTGAAATTGCTGTTCCATCTGCTTTCGATCCACTGGCTGATTTGGGGGAAATACCAGCAGCGCCAGAACAAGCTGTTCCTGCTGAAGATCCACTGGCTGCATTGGGAGAGCCAGAAGTTGCAGAAGAAGCTCCTCCTGAACTACCGGCTCCTCCGGCCCCACCAACGCCACCACCGGCCCAGACTACAATTGAGCCACCAGCAAGCCCTGCGGCTCCACAGCAACCTCGTCCTCAATCTATTTTCCCTAGTCGTCGTCGTCCAGTCTCTGAGTCAAAGGTTACGTTAATCAATAAATTGGTCATCTTGGCCAATAAGCTTGATAGCGAAGGAAAAGTCGAAGAAGCAGACAAGGTTGATAAACTGATTGAATATGCATTAGATAGAATTAATAAGACTGGAACTTAAACGTGGAAATCTGGCCAAAGCCATTCGTTTTTCCAAAGAATCTCAAGTCCATGACTTGGGAACAAAAAGCGGCTCTTGAAAGAGAGTTGCTTAAACATAACAAAACATCAGAACTAAATGATTCGTCTGACATTTCTCCTTCACATGTTTTTACCCCAGAGGAAATTGAAGCCCATAAGAAAAAGAAAGCAGAGAAGAAAAAAGTCGTTTATGAACCAATTGTTGTTGCAGAAGAAAGCGAGAGCTTGCTTAAAAGTCTAGGAATTGATGTTGATTCTTCTCCAAAAGGCAAGTTCATAGATAAATCAGTTGCAGACCATATCGCCAGAGAATTTGAATTCAATTCACAACCAGAAGCTGTAAAAGATGCAGAAGAAAGATTTGGAAATATATCTTAAGAAGGAAAGAAGAGTCTTTTCGCCTAACTATATTAGTAGAATTTGGGAGATTTTGTCTTCTAGGAATTGACTAAAGATGCTCAAAACAACAAGACAAACAATTAAGCTATCTAATCTTAAGGTCATTTCCTCTAATTTAGAAGGTCCCTCTTCTTCTGTCTTTAAAGTTGCAACTTCAACAACCCCTGTTTCTGATACTATTGTTCTAGCCTATAAAGGCGAAATCATCCGAGATGCAGAAGGGCGCGTTGATCTAAAAGCTGAAATGTCCAAGCGCCCAGATGCCCTTTGGGTCAGAGCCAAAGCCATTGAAGCTGATAGAGAAAATGATAATGGCGACTTCTTTAGCGAAGAAGAATTACTGAAGTCGTACAAATCCTTCGAAGGCGTTCCTATTTTTTGTAACCATGAAAATAATGATATTGAAAAAGCCAGAGGAAAAGTTGTTCTAGCTGAGTGGGACCCTTCTGAAAAATCCGTTTATTGTACCTTCTTTATCGACTCCAAAGCCCATGCCCCTCTTTGCAGAGCCATTTCTGAAGGTTATGCAACTGATGTTTCAATGGGAACTCAAGTCGAATATTCAGTATGCTCAGTCTGCAAAAACAAAGCTACAACAGCTGATAGCTACTGCTTCCTCCCTGGAACAAATGTTTTAATGTCAGATTTGACCGTCAAGCCGATAGAAGAAGTAAAGAACGGCGAAGAAGTCATTGACGGGTTTGGAAAGCGTACCAAAGTAACGAAGACTTTCAAACACGACCATAATGATGTCGTACAGGTTTTGACTTCCAGAGTCATAATGGATTCTCTGGCCTGTACTGGAAACCACCCCTTCCTTACTCAGAGAAGAGGTAAATATAAGTTCGTCAATGCAGAAGATCTTGACGACAAAGAAGTCCTATTTACCCCTGTTGTATCGGATGTAAATGAAGACATATCGTTCTTGGAAGAAAGCGGATACAAAAAGAATTATCCTGACGCGAGCAAGAGGCTTGCCAGACTTGTTGGATATTATGCTGCGGAAGGATGTATCGCTAAGAATTCAAAAGGCGAAGATTACAATATTCAGCTTTCATTTAACCAGAGCGAAACCGACATACTCAACGACGTTAGAAGCATCGTATCTGATCTCTTCGAAAAGAAGACAGACGAATATATAAGAGAAGGCCACAATGGCATTAGCGTAAGAATATATGATTTGAAACTTGCTTCTTTCCTTGTAAAACATGTTTCAGGTAAGGCAAGAACAAAGAAATTCTCTTCCCAAATAATATCCATGCCTAACGACTTAATTGCCCAAGTATTGAATGGATATATTGAGGGTGATGGTCATGTAAATGAGAGCAACAGAGGAAGCGTTGTCATCCATTCTGCAAGCATAAATCTGACTCATCAAGTCTATCACTTGTTAAATAGGCTTGGAGCTTCTGCTTCCATCAATTCGTTTATGCAAAACGGAGGACCTACAAACAGAGAGGCCAGTTTCCGTATATATAGGATTTCTTTCGCTCCAACTCAGTCTGCTCGTATTTTGAGAAATCTTGGAAGCGAACCATATTCTAAAAATAAGATTACTCTTTCAGCGAACTTTGTATCAGAAAAAACATCAAAACTAAAGAACGTATTTACAATGGATGGCAAGTTTGCTAAAGCATCAGCCTATTCCATTGAAGAGGTCCCCTACAACGGTCCTGTTTATAACCTTGAGACAGAAGCTCATTCATACGTTGCCAATAACGTTTCTGTTCACAATTGCGATCACATCAAGACAATGAAGGGTCGCAATTACAATGGTAAGAAAGTTTACGAAGAAAATTATGGTCTAAAATTCATCGAACTTTCTGTCGTTGTTGATGGAGCTTGTAAGTCTTGCAAGATTGAACAAGTCCTCGATCCAGAGGAAGTTCTCAGCAAGGCTGCTTCCATAAAAGATAGACTGGTCAAGTATCAAGACAATCTAAGAAAAGAAGCTGGTCAAGACGAAGTTAAACTACTCAACGATGCGCAAGGTCTACTAGAACAAGTAAGTAGAACCATGCTGGACCAGAGACAATATCTGGACATGGAGTTTTTAAGCAAACTCATTGACGTTCTTGCTCAATTGCAAGAAGTTACTGATGAGCTTGTTGACCAAGGGTATGCAAGCATTGGAGGCCAGCCGCAAGGAACAGGCGCAGGAGCTGGTCAGGAATACATGGTCCCTCCAATCCCCGAATCATCAACAACGGAAAAGGAACTGGGCATGGGAGCATTGAATCCTGTAACCACGGGGCCTGCTCAAACAGGCATTGGAAAAATTACGGAACCAGCAACAGCCCTGTCTGAACGGAGAAATGTTATTTCCTCAAAGATAAAGGATTTGAGGGAAAATATTCAGAAAATATTGGAAGAGCAAATTACTTCTGGAGGCAAAGAAAACGTGAACAAGCCCACCGAAACGCTGGCGAAACTCGCCAAAATCTGGGAAAATCCATCAGTCAGAAGCTTCAAAGCTGAAATGGCTGACGGAGAATACAGAGTCGTTGTCGGCTCTGAAGAGGTCTACGGCGTTAAGGGCGGAAAAAAACTCGCCTCTTTACGTATCGACCAACTAGATAAAGAAACTCAAGAGACTTTGAGAAGCAATACATCTCAGGCCACTGAAGCTTTGCTTGATGCTTTCAAGCAGAAATTCGCTTCAGTCAAAGTCGCTGAAAAAGCACCTAGCAATACCAAGGAGCAACAGGCTGAAACCTTGGAAGGCCAGCTTGAATCACAGCGGGTTCCTCTCCATCCAAGAACTGACGAAGTCAGAGAATCAACGATAGAAGACCAGCTTGATAAGAAAACGACCGAATACGATTACCACTCCAGAACCAATGACCAGAAAGACTCAATAACTGAAAAACAACTCGCTGGAGACACTGGCCAGTACGCTCGCCAAGACAAACCACGCGATGAAGTTATGCAGGGTCAGCTGAGAGATAAAGCCATCAAAGGCAACCAGACTCCTGCCGAGAAGGGCGGAGAATGGGTCGCTGGCGTTTCAGATCAGCAAGAACAGCTTATGGAAGGTCAGCTAGAAGATTGGAAGAAAGCCGGAAATAGACATCTTCCAACTCAAATCACCGAGAAACAGCTTTCTGAACAAGCTGAACCTTGGGGCCGCAGAATTGATTCCAAAGAAGCCGCTCAAAAAGCCGTTGCAGCAGCCATGAATGCCATGGTTCGAACTGCCAAGGCTCTTGGTGCAACTCCAGAAGAAGTCATCAACTCCATTAAAAAAGCTTCTTATTCAGTTCAGTCAAGCTTAGAGTCCATTCAGATTGCAGTCAAGGTTGCTGGACAGAAAGAGGAAAGAAACTCACTCTTTAAGAGAGCTTCCTTCCATGGTCCAAACCTTAATAACGCTACTGAAAATACAATCAGAGAATACGTTCTCGGAAGCTTGATTGATGTTGGCTTCGTCCCAGAACTTGGTATTAAGGTTGCCAACGAAATCGTTAACAAGAAGAACTCGGTCAATTCCCTTTCTCAGGCCATCCTCGCTGACACCAGCGATCCTTTGGAGTTAGAAAAGAGAGATCCTTTTCTCAAGTTCAGATCGTTAATGGAAGAAGAGGCCAGTCAGGAATATCTAAAGGAAGTCTTGGCCGATTCAGATGCCAATTCAGAAGATGAAGAAATCGAAGTCCTCATTAACCCCAAGAACATTAAAGCAACCGAGAAAGACGCATTTGCTGAAGAAGCCTTCAAGCTCGCTTCAACCGAAGCCCAAAAACTCGGTTTCAAAATCACTTCAAACGTCCATGTTAAGAAAGCCGACAAAGGTTGGATTTCAGTCGTTATGACTGGCAAAAAGACGGCTGAACTAGAAGAGAAGACAGAAGCTCAAGCTGCCGATAAACTCGCAAATAGAAAAGCCAACCGCGAAAAAGTCGTTGAAGCTCAGTTCGGCGGTCCAGCTGGCGGAGCTGGCGGAATGCCAGGCGGCGGCGGCGGAACCACAATGCCTCCAGCAGCAGATCCAATGGCTGGAGCAGACCCAATGGGCGGAGCTGTTCCTCCACCTCCAGTTGCAGGTCTTTCTCAGGATGTCGGAATGGAAGACCCAATGGGCGACGACGAGGAAATGGGCGCTGGCGAAGCCCTTCCTCCAGGAAGCATTTGTCCAGTTTGCGGAAGCGACAACGTTGATATTCGGGGCGGCGAATTCGAATGTAAGGACTGCCAAGCAGAAGGCGAATTCGAAATCAAGATAGAAGTCACAAAGTGGCCGGATACCATCGTTGAGCAGGGCGGAGCAGAAAAGGGAGACGACGAAGAAGGCATCGGAGATATGGGCGGCGGTCCTGGACTTGAAATGCCAGCCGCTGGTGGTCCTCCAGCTCCGGGCGTTGGCGTTGGTCAAGCCTTCAAACTAACTCCTGAAATGGTCAAGAAGGCCGGAAACAAACCTCTTGGCAGCTATTGCCCACATTGCGGATCAGATAACGTAAAAATCGCCAAGCATGAGAATTACTTCTCAGGTGGATGCAACACTTGCGAAGGTCAGTACAGAATTGACGCCAAAGTTGATTCTAAAAATCCAAGAGAAATCATGGCTCGTATTGCTTGGAAAGATATGAACATAGAGAAGTTTGCAAAAGCAGAGGCTGAGAAAAATAGCATCGCCAGCAAAAAGAACGTACTGGTCGCTGCTTTGAAAAAAGCAGGTTTGGAAAAGAAGTTCACTTCAGCCAGCATTAAGGACAAAGCACTCATTATCGCTCAGTTGGCTGATAAAGGCTTACTTCCAAAGTAGTGCGCAAAGTTAGCGATAGGTTAGGAATGAAAAACATGAAGAAAAAGGCCGAATGCATCCCATCTGATGGCGGAACATTCCCTGTTGAGTCTTGCAGGGAACGGCTCGCCAGAAAATGGGGCGAACATGCAGTAGCTCTGAGCGGCCCCTGCGAGGGAAAACAGCTCTGCGATTGCGTATGCGATCAACTACAGGCCCGTTGGGATAAGATCAAAAACCGTTTTTCGGGAGATCATGGCAAAGTGGTCAAATTAGCCACCAAGATAGCGGAGAGTTATATGCGCAAAGATGATACCAAAGATTGTGTCAAGGTTCTCGAAGGTATGGGTTTCTCGAAGAACGCTTCAACAGGCATCGCATCCTACCTAAAAGCATACGCAATAGAGGATGTTGCAGATGCAGAAAT
>Ga0307377_10002225_pt1 | contig 23170 bp, 22 predicted proteins | sample TR3MG_FD_202535 | JGI IMG/M metagenome (GOLD analysis project Ga0307377, IMG submission 202535) | Soil microbial communities from Risofladan, Vaasa, Finland - TR-3 | ecosystem: Environmental > Terrestrial > Soil > Coastal area > Acid sulfate soil | place: Finland: Risofladan, Vaasa | collected...
AAATGCGGCCCCCACCGATCCAGATTGACCTTGCCACTCATCTCGCGCTCCTTGCCTCAACGAAGAAGCGCGTATCTATACGCGAATCACCCCGCGCCCGGAAGAACGGGGTCTATTGATCGCTTACCCATGAATGCCAATAGTGAGCGCATGCTGGCGGTTGTCGTTCAGCAGTTCGACGACTGTCTTGGAGACTGCCTCGTAATTTAAGAAGTCAACGGCGGTCTCATGATCCGGAATCAGCACTCGTCAGTTCTCCAGGTATCTGCGGTGAACATTCCACGTCTTCCGCGCAGCTTACCAAGCTGCTTATGCCACCGTTGTACTAACACGGGGCCCATGGCTACGTAGCGTAGGCCAGCGCGCTAACGTTGTCTATAGATCGAAGGTTGTGGTCCGGGACTGCGTCGAAATTGGCACCCAAGCCACGGCTGCGAGCCAAGCCACTGCGATTGCCGCCGTGGTAGTACCTAGACCTGTACCCGGATGGCTCCCTGATCCGGGCTCATACCTTGCCCCGGTTTTTCCACCCACGCAAATGACCGCTTCGGCCGATGAGCCGGCGCTCGTGACCATCAATTTCCCCGCCCCTTGCTCTCGCAGCCTTACGCAAACGCTAAGAAAGTTTCTCTTCGCCTGTCTTGGCCCTAAGAGGCATTAGCGCTGGTTAGAAATCAGCGGATTCGGTGGATTGCGACGCTACCCTGGATTATGAGCCCTATTCTGACAGTCAATTCACAACTACTGCTATTGACCTCAGGGGTGCAGGTTTTCAGTCACAACGTCATCAAGGGTCATTCCTCGGCCAAAGCCGACGTGCACACCCCACCAAGGTTCAGGCCGCTATAGGTTGCGGAGCAAACATTTTCCGATGAATCCTTGCCAAATATCGGCTTTGATATTGTGCGAAAGCGTACCCCGATCGAAAGCGGTTGTTCAACGCGCTAGGAAATGATCTTCTCACTCAGTGACCACAATTGGAAGCCGCTATGTCCATCGCATGACGGAGCGAGGCAAATCATCAACCGAGATATCTACGCTTGCCGGCGGTGTTGCGCTCTCCAATACAGTCTGCTGCGCTACGATTAGTCAGAACAGATCCTCTCCCGAATTGTCTGGATTATCAGCAAGCGTGTCGTCATCTTCAGTATCATCGTCGGGAACGACGATCCCTTCATATCCGCCGTCGCCTTCCTCGTACTCGAGGACGGAATCGAAGTCGTCGATGTTGTCTAGATCGAAGAATTCTGTCTCACTGGTAACTTCACGCGCCTTAAGTGCAGAGGCCTTAACGTGGAAGAGCGGGATAAGCGTGGCCGCTGTGTCGTAGAAATGTACATTCGCCCTCCGAAGTATATCAAAATGGGGGTCTGCCCTGATGTGAGAATCCGAAAAGGTACCCCACGCTCTTAGACCAGCTTCATAGGACAGAAGCCACAGTTCACCATGAAGTGAATCTCGAGTTTCGAATGCCTTCCAGTACGAGGTTCTGGGCGCCTTTGGAAGCTTACCTGCTTGGAAAAGGTCAAGGAGCAACAGCGCACAGACTGAACTGTGCATTTCGCTGATAAGGTCGATATTTGAATCATTCAGCGAAAGTCCAAGGTCTTTGGCCATCCAGAGACACCACGCGACCTCGCTATGGTGACCTAGAGGGGCATGATCTTCGATAACCGCATTCACGAGCCTTGTGAGTCTAGTCTGCTTGACAGGGTAACCCACTCGAGCATAGGTGGAAAATAGCCGTGCAATGGTCTGCAAGGTGTTTGGGTACGCTAATCCCAAGTGGCAGACGTGAGCCTCAAAGTTGTCCCAATATTCCTTTCGGATGACTGTTGACGACAGTTTCTTCAGGGCGTAGACCATGACGCTCTCGTCGGCGTTCTTGTTAGCGAGATCCTTCGCAAGCTCGACGAAGTGATTGATGTCAGAAGCTTGGCGACGTCCTCCATGTGCGATGTTGAAATTACGCAATTGGTGCGTCCAGAAGTCATCCGAAATTTCAATCACCGGGCAAGTTATTGTCTTCTCAAAGTTGATCTGCAGTTCGAACTCTTTCAACGCTCGAACGAGGGCCGCAAGTGCCTCCTCCGCTTCTTTTGCAGATGCGAAGAAGAGGTAGTAATCGTCTACATACCGAAAGCCTGCGGGCCATACTTTCAGGCGCTTCTTAAATTCTAGGTCGACTGATGTCGCAATTGCTTCTGCGATCATGTGGGATGTATCTGGACCGATGGGAATGCCAATGGTCTGCCCGTCCTGTCCCTGTCTAAGCGCTAGGTCGAGAAGATTGCCGAAATACTTCGGGGTCGGGTTCTTGTTCTTCTTTGCTACAGATTTTGTATGAAAAGCCCAAGGCACTGAGTGCGTGTATATCGTGGGGAAGAACCGCGACACATCGGTTCTCAGCATGAATCGATAGCTGGCGGATTTTGCAATCTTCCGGCTGTACAATAGTTGCATCGACGGGATGCTGGTTGCTCGCCTTCCTTGTCTGAGAAAGCGCGGATGACTGGCACTTAACCTGGACTTCCTGTAGTGCCCAACGAACTCACCCCAATGCGCGGCTACATAAGTCGAGAGATAAGTTTGAGCCACGGGATTTGGCAGGCTCGTGATTCGACGCTGGTGACCGACGCGTGCGACGCTGAATGGTTCCGCTTTGCTGTTTGGCGCTTTCGGCACGGGCGCCCCTTTCTTTGGAGGTTCCTGTAATGCAAGCCAGGCGGCGTACAAGAAGCCGTGCTGCGCTGCTAGAAACTGTGTGGTGAATGGCGGTGGAAGCTGTGCAGGAAGATAGCCGACACCCAATAGGCGCTCCGTTCTGTCCATACGGTGACCCCTTTTCCTTTTTTCCATTGCTGCCAATAACTGGCGAAGCGTCAATCGGTAGGCGCGGTCCTCCTGATTGCGCCGTGAATCGCTTTGACCATGGTATCCAGCAATGCCACTGACCAGCCGGATAATTCTGTGCGTGAAAGTGTGAGAGTTTAGCTGCATTTCCGGGTAGTTGGTGTTGATGGTCGTTCGGTGACGCAAGACGTACTGGTCAGCACCCCTTGCGGCGCGTGCGAACTACTCAACGTGGTGGGCGGTCGCGACTACGCCTGAGTTTCCTTTCGACGTCCGGTTCTTGTTCTAAACCGTCCGGGAGTGCGCGTTGGAGTCAACGATAGCAAAGGCCGATGAGCCGGCGTTCGTGACCATCAATTTCCCCGCCCCTTGCTCTCGCAGCCTTACGCAACCGCTAAGAAAGTTTCTCTTCGCCTGTCTTGGCCCTAAGACACATTAGCGCAGGTTAGAAACGACGGGATTTAACGGACTGCGATGCCGCCCGAGAAAGAGGCTTAGGATGGCAGTCACATCGTCATGACGGTCCGGTGCTCGGCCATTGCCGTCGTTGACTCCGAGTGACATAGGCGGCCGGTGTAGATCCGTCACCAGCCATTGCCCAAGAATTTGCGTCGATTGGCAGATTCCCATAACAACGAATGCGTACTTCCGATCCGAAGATGACGGTCAAACTTCCTCAAAGCGGAGGCTCTACGGAGGGCCGCCAGGTTGCGGTCGCGCGTGATGCTACTACCATTGGTCACGAGCACCGCCGCCCGCGTAAGGAAATTGCGCAGTCACCGCGTACTGCAACTGCGGAGCATTTGCTCGGAGGGACTAGTCAAACGACGGGGCGGTTTTGCTCGAGCTGCCAGTCGTAAATCACTTTGGCCTCTAGAACCCGTAGCTTATCATCCCCCTGAAGCGACCTTCCAATCTGCCGCTCAATAACTTGCTTTTGCGAGGGATCGCGTGCCGTCTCGTCAAGCAATTCCTGTCCGGTGGTTATCCTGCAGTGCGTTATCTTGAGCAACGAGTCTTTAGCTTTCTCATCAACATTATTGAAGCCGATCACATCTGTGGGCTTCAAAAACGCGTAAGTCTCTTCGGCATCGTAAATGATGACGTTAGCGTCAAATTGCCGCAGGCTCGCTCTCGTTCTGTCATCGAGCGAAATGACTTTGTCCTTGTACACCATTCCGAACGTAGGTTTTGGGAATTTCTCCGGAAAAAATTCCACACGCTTGAGCCCTTCCGGAGACTCGTCGTCACGCTCAAGCCTCTCCAGATGACCAAAGTAACCGACAAAGGGGCCACTCTCCCCCTGAAAGTCGACGAAAATATGGGGAGATTGGAATTGAGGATCGCCCTTCTCGTCAATAAGGGCCATTGCGTCATACCTGATGAGGCCGTTCTGGACAAAGGTTGCCCGGTTCGCACTAGGAAGCAGTTCCCAGAATCCCTTGACCCGCAATTGCAAATCTTTATCACCGTTTTGATAGAAGCCGTGTCTGTCTTGAACGATTTTCGCGTGATTCACTGCCTTCGTGAAATCCCACTCCTGTTTCCCTATGTCTATGTATGCGTAGCATCGCGCGATTGCAACAACCAGGCCCAGCGGATGGAACTCGATGGCAACGTATTCCTTCCACCGCGGTTGATCCGCGAAGTCCGCGTATTTATCCTCATAAGGATATTCAGTATCCTTTAGATCGCGAAGCAGGACATTCTTGTGGCTGGGGTCGTCGCCTAGAATCCTCAAAAGCTTGTTCTTCGCGGCGACCGCGGCGCGCATCTCGGTGGTTCGAGACCGCCGGCGCGTCGCTAATGAGACGCCGAAGAACGCAAAGAGAATGTGGTCATTCTTAGGCTGAAACAGCATGTCTTCAAGTTCGCCGGCACCCCATAAGTAAAACTCCATCACTCCGCGACTACGAAGCTCGTCCCTGAATCTGTCATGCGCGACTTTGGAAAAATTTGCTGGCGCCGCCAGAATGTACCCGTAAGGCGGAGCGGACGGATCGACTGCCTCCGCAATAATTGCCGAGATCCGCTTGGGGCCGAGCTGCTTCTCGCGCTTACATTGGACCATCCACAGATTACCCTCCATAGGGTGAGGAGCCTCTTTCTGCTCTTCGTCGTCTTCGGCCGCGAAAACGGGGGCGGATTGCGCTTCATAGGCGCGAATGTCAAAGCCGTCGTCCGCGCCTCCGCGCCCCGTGGACTCGATTGTCTGCCACGGCCGGAAGTCATAGGCGAGCTGCCTGACAAGATCCTCGAACCTGTGCGGATCGAGGTCCTCGAAATGTATCGGCGCCAATGTGCGCGTGACGGGTGGTTTTTTCATGGTCTAGCAGTTGTCAGGATCGTTACGGGTCTCACCGAGCGCCGAAAACTAGTGGGGCCAGTTCAAAGTTTATTCCGCTTCGCTTGACTATGTCATATGATGCTGGCGATCGGCAATCGCCTATCGGTAAATCAACCTGCGCCACCTATGGTCAAAGCCAGTTCCGACATAGACCCTTTCCGTTTCTGGGCGCGCGCCCAGTTCGCCGCTTATCGCGGTTGCGTTGCGTTCATCGAAACTGTCGATGCCGATGGTGCGACCGGAATCGGCACCGGCTTTCATGTTGGTGATGGTGTCTTTGTCACCGCGCGGCACGTAGTTGAAGGCATGCAAAGCATAGGAGTCGGATTTGACGACGATGCGGTAACGCAGCAATTGATGACTAGAAGCTTCAACGATGAATTTAAGATCCATGGAATGTTTCAAAGTGGTCGTAACTATGCTGAAGTTAAAGTAATCGAGGGCCCGCTTTATCATAGTGACCCAACCGTCGATGTCGCTTGTTTCAAAGTAGCGCCCCATCCCACAAACTTTATCCCGCTCGGGGGACACTTTAACGACTACCTTCATCAATATGAATTGGTTCTATATCGCACTCTCGTCATGGGGTATCCCCCAATACCTCTCACGATGCGACCCATCCTGGTCGCCAGTGTTGGAGAAGTCAACGCACTCACCGATTTATATGTCGGGTGTAAGCATCCCCACTTTGTTGTATCAACGGTGGCACGCGGCGGCTTTAGCGGCGGCCCCGTTCTGGTCGCCTACAACGAATACAACCCCGAAGGGGGAACGGCTGCTCTCGGGCTCGTCACGCAATCCTTGACCGAAAATGATAAAGCGCCAGAACATGGCTACATGGCGGTGCTTACAGTGGAGCCAATCTATTCTTGCTTGAAGGAAAACAAGATGCTTCCTCCGTGCCAAAGTATTTCGCCGGGCGACTAATCAAAACGACCGCGCGAACTGAAAACGCTGCTTGCATTCTTCGAAGGTCTTCGTACGCAACCCATTCTCGAACCATTTGTCATGTATCTCGACATCAGACAGATTCTCAGACTTCGTGAGGATTGATCTGATTCCTTCATGTTTAACTATGAACGCCGCGATTGCCAACTCAAGGGCCATTTGGGTCAGGACGGTAACGATCGTACCGGTCTCGTGATCAAGCGCTTTGTTTCTGCGGTCGTCATGGCTGATAATCTCGTTGGCTGCACGACGGAGAAAGATGATGCCATTCGACCGGATGGACTTCGCAACGTTCTCCTCGAAGGACCTCCAGCTCTTCAATTCGGCACCTATGGGCAGCGTTGAATGAACTTCGTCAGCTCAGTATGGCTTTGCTGATTCGCTATGAGCAATTGCGTATGCTAAGTGGCGCGCGGAATGACGGCATGGAACGCGCTTTTGATCTTCATTGCTGTTTCACTTTCCATAAGCGCGGGATTCCACACTAGCGCTGCCCGAAGCGTGTAGCTAAGTGCGGCACGCTCCTTTGGCTCTCTGAACAGGAAGATTGCGCCGTGGATATATGCGCGTGGATGTGGCATACCTTCAGCAAGCTTTTGCACACGCGCAAGCCACTCTCTTTGCGCATTTGTCAGCCGGTGCTGCGGCAGCTCTTCGAACATCCCCACAACAGGATCGCGCAAGTAAGCCGGATTGCAGTATTGCTTCACCATTGTCTTGCCTCCTGCCGCAAGCAAGCAGTCGCAGATATCGGCCATGCCGAGTTGTAGCTCGCTTACATCAACTGCCACAAGATTCACGGTGCCCGGGGGCGGCTTCGGATTGAACTTGCGGGTAGACGATTTCTGCATCAGGTCCGCCTGCAACCGTGCGACGTCTCGGGTATCGTCGCTTACAAACGTCGCGGTGACGCCACTCTCGTCTAACTGCCTATTGATTTCATCGCGCGTCGCTCTATCTTGCCCGAGCAACTTCATCTCTATGAAGACCTTGTGGTTGTCCAACTGCCAGGCGAAATCAATGTCGCCCGCCATACCCTGCTTGGCACCGTATTCGAGATATACACTAGCTTGTATGAAGCAGTCGGCGAAATTAACTTCGAGGATTCGGCCGCGAAAATCACCCTCCTCGCGGGCCGAACGAAGTTGATTGAGTAATGGCGCATATTGCCCCTGGGCCTCGACACGATTGACCTTGGCAAGCAATGCGTCGGCATACGCCAACGCATTGTCACGACCACCTGCGGCATTAATGACTTGGCGCAGTGCGTCTATTTCCATGAATCACTCGAATTTCCAGACACGTCAGAAGAAAATCCAGACAGCCTGCAGTTCGGCCAATGCGGGCAACGGGGAGAGAATGGATTTTCGTTTGGCTCGTCCTTTGAGGCTCTCATAGCGTTCCTGTGTCCGTAGCGTTCAATCACCGGGATTCCAGACCTGCGCGCCGGTTATAACGGCTCCGCCCTCGTGCGAGAAGGCAACGCTATACCGTGCACGCGTGATGCCGACGTAAAGCTTGTTTCGAGAGTCGTCGGTATTTGCGTCGTCAAAGGCTGTCGTGTCTCCGCGCAGGAACTTCGCGTGCCTGGCTGGCGGGATGATCAGAATACGGTCAAAGCCAAGACCTTTCGACTCGCCAAAGTTGTACACAATTCGGCCTTCGCAAAGCTGTTTCTTCGTTCGACGATCCCATCTTAGGATCACAGGGTTGTATGCGTTAATGTAGTCCACGATGCGCGAGGCTGGCACTGCGAACACGCCGTTATGATCCGCGTACTCTGGCGGCAAAGTGACAACCTGCGATTTCGTCGGCGCGTAGTGGCCGTCTTTCGCATGGACGCGGTCCGCCAGGTCGCAGATGCTCTGAATGCAACGCCAGCTAATCGCCAGGTTTTCGATCTTAAACCCCATCTCCTTGAACTCGGCCAGCTTTTCCTTGATCGTTTGTGGCTTCTTTGTCGTCTCCGAGGTCTGGTAAACCGACTGCCGAAAGTCGCCCACGCAATCGAACTTTGCGATGCTCGTTTCCACGAGAGAGCGAATGATGGCGAAGTCCCAGCCGACGAGGTCCTGCATCTCATCGATGAAGACCGTGTTGTAAATCTCGGAAAGTCTGCACGCTGGCTTGCCACCAGTTTGCTCATGAATCATCGCTGCGAGTTTGGCCAGGTAGTATGTGTGCGCCCTGCTATCCTCCTTAGTTACGAAGTGCAGAGGATTGCAATGCCCATCGCTCTTCTCTGCACGCCCCTTGTAATAGAACGTCTTGCCGCTGCTAGTTCGGCCCAGATGCGGATTTGCGGAATTCAATATTATCCCGGAAATGCGTTCCGGAACGATGCACCGCTGATATGGCCGAACCATGTCCTCCAGGAGAAACTCATACCAGCCCTTCACGACCACATTACGCGGCTGAACTCTGTTAGCGCGACAAATGTGGCGCACGAGCTCGACCTGGTTATTAATAGTGTACGTCAGCAGCAGCACCCTGTCGCCGTTCGCCGCCCGCTTGAGCGCCTCTCCGGCAATCCGCTGGGACTTTCCGGCACCGGCGCTCGCAAGAAGAAGCTTACGTGCCAAAGCTTACGGCCTTAGTCAGATAGTCGGGGTAGGAAATCGTCTCCGGCGTATCGAAGATGCGGATGGCCGAATCGACCTTCTTCTTTGACGTGTCAAACCAGCCATTCACGTAGGCGCGCTTGGCTGCGAGATCAGCGCAAGGCGCATACTCCTTGCCGTATGTCTTTGCGGACAACATTACCTTGGCAAGCTTGTCGAGCGCGGCGACAGTGTCGCCATTAGCCGCGACAAGCGCCGGTTCCAGCGAGTGCAGCGCATTATCCTCGGGCGAATAGCACTCAATGAAATCGCAGTCCTTGTAGTCCTCATTGCGCCAATCAACGATGTTTCTCTGGTAATCGTGATCGTTGTCTTTCACGACGCGCACCGGATGTTTCAGCGCCTTGGCGATATCGAGGTAGACTTTGAAGCCGATACCTCGCACGACGATAATGTCGATGCCGTCCTCTTCGGGCAGTCGTCCATTCAGCCCGAGATAGATTTTCTTGAGGACGAGCTCGTCAGAAGGACCCTCGACCAGGATGACTTTCTGCGCGAGAACCATGCGCAGCGTGTCATATCCCGGCAGACGCTTCAGCGTCTCGACCGTGTCCGCATCAATATCCTTCAGCTTTACGTACTCTTTCGTGAGCAGGCACAATTTTTTGATGCTGAGTTTGTTTAGCACGTAGGAGCTGTGCGTGGTCAGGAAGATTTGCTTTCCGGTGTTCTTCTGCTCGATGTAGGAGATCAGCTGGATCAAGTTGATGTGGGAGAGATGGTTTTCGGGCTCTTCCAGCATCACGACATCGACATCGTTGGCTTTGTTCTGAATGGCGACCTTGATCTGAATCTGGTTCTGCTCGCCCTTGCCGATGTGCGCGAATGAAATGTCATCGACAGCGAGCGAGAGGTTACTGTCCCAGCTGCCGGACGGCGTGATGTCGGCCACGATCTTGAGGGTCTTCTTGGTCAGTTCATTCCCTGCGTTCAGCTGCGCGTTGACTGCTTTCACGTCAGGCTTTTCATTGAACTGAATTTTCAGCTGTCGGTAGTTCAGGTTGAGCGTGGGACGTGCATGCCCGTCGACCGACGCGCTTATGATGCTGTTGATGTAGCGCGAGCGGCCGATGGTTGGATGCAGGCGCGTCGGATCGACAAAAAGGCAGCCCACCGGCCTTGCGAGTTGTGCTAAGGGTTTCCAGGCAAAACTCATCCATTCGGTCTTGTACAGCTCGAAGGGAACCGTAAGGACGTCGCCAGATGCGATGAATGGCTCGTAGTAAGGCGAGAGATCGGAGTTGAACAACATCTTTAACGAAATGCCTTGCGTATCCGTGCCCTCGCTGTTGTTGGTTCCTTTCAGTTCCGGGTCGCCATCCACATACGCCTCGATCAGAAGTTCTGGCAGCGATGTCTGCGACTTGTCACCGTTAAGATAGGTTTCGACACAATTGCTGTTGAACAGCTCCGCCAAGACTTCCGGCGAGAGCGGCCTGCCACGATGGCAGCAGTTCAGGCAAAGCTCGATGGCTTCAAGGACGGAGCTTTTTCCACATTCGTTGTCGCCGACAAGAATATTGATGTCGTCATTGAACTCGAATGTTTCGTCGGCGAATTTCTTGAAATTCTTAATGCGGAGCTTCTTGATACATTTCATCCCTCTTCTCCATATACTTAGAGGCCATTTCAGAATTACCGAAATGGCCCCCGATTTGGGGGGAGCACGAGGGGAGGTATCCCCTCGTTTTGAAATAAGCTCTTAGTTGTTTCCGAGATCTTTAGGAGGTGCGCCTTAGCACGATTCTCACCATCTCTTATAGCGAGTATACGCTGAGACATCGATAAGAAGACCGGCTATACACGCTAGTGCACGCGCTGCGGCCCCATTCGGGTGCCGGGCAGCGAGATCGTAGCCAACTCGGTCCTGTTTGGCGCGTCCTCACAGCCGCGATCGCCGATCCTGATCGCGCGGCGGCCAAGCGCGCTCTCGAGGCGATGATGCAGATGGGAAAGATCGACATCGCTGCGATCGAAGGGGCCCGGTTGACGCTCATTGATCGTTCGTTTCTGCTGGCCGTGAGCGGCTTGGGTCGGATGTGTGAGTTCGTCAGTGATGGAAGCTGACGCTCAGCTGTGCGGTGCTGCCACCGACGGCAACCGACCACATTGCTGACGTAGCGCGGGAGGTGTCCCAACGGCAGCAATGGCCGACGTCCAGACCTTCGAAAAATTGAAGCGACAGGCAACTCATCGGCCATTGCTACCATTAGGATGTCTGGGCGGCTGATGCATTTCCATCCATTCCGGTTGCCTAGATCGCGAAACACCACGAATGTCTCACAAATAACCATTTACAATGGTGCCTCCCGCGGTGCCACTTTAGCCACTGAATCTCGGACGGACGCGAGCGGAAAAAAGCCACACAGGCAAGATGCCCCATGAATGCAGTAGAAATCGAAGAAGCCATATCGGACCTGGCCCTTCAGCCCTTCGATGCGGCAGAGTTCCCATTCGCGTTTTTGGCCGCTTTCGGCAATAAGGAAACGGCACTCAAGCGCCTGCGGACGGGCAACAACAACGCTTCGGATGTGCCTAATGGCGTGCTCCAGCGCAATAACATCCATATCGCCGTGAGCGAAGCCGGCTCCGTGGGCGAAACCCTCAAGGCGTTGCGCTCCAGCCCGACCACTACAAAAGCCAAGGCCAAATTCATCCTCGCCACCGACGGGCAGACCCTTGAGGCCGAAGAGCTGGCCAGTGGCGAGACCATCGCATGCGCCTATCTGGACTTCCCCAACCATTTCGGGTTTCTGCTGCCGCTGGCCGGCATCTCCACCATCAAGGAGATCAAGGACAACCCCATCGACGTGCGCGCCACCGGGCGACTGAATAAGTTGTACGTCGAACTGCTGCGCGAGAACGCTGACTGGACGAAGGACGAGCGCCGTGCCGACATGAATCACTTCATGGCCCGGCTAGTGTTCTGTTTCTTTGCCGAAGACACCGACATCTTCAACGGCGCCGGCCTGTTCACCCAGACCGTGGAGCAAATGAGCGAGCGCGACGGCTCTAATACCCATGAGGTGCTGGAAGCCATTTTCCGCGCCATGAACATCAAGGTTGCTGAGCGCATTGATGCCCAACCACGGTTGCCGAGCTGGGCCAATGGTTTCCCCTATGTGAATGGCGGTCTTTTCTCCGGCAGTACCGACGTGCCGCGCTTCACCCGCATGGCGCGTAGCTACCTGCTGCATACCGGCGGCCTGAACTGGAAACAGATCAACCCAGACATCTTTGGCAGCATGATCCAGGCCGTGGCCGATGACGAAGAGCGCGGGGCCTTGGGCATGCACTACACCAGCGTGCCCAACATCCTGAAGGTGTTGAATCCCTTGTTCCTGGATGACCTGCGCGCACAGTTGGCCGAGGCGGGCGATAACAAAATGAAGCTGCTGAACCTACGCAAACGCATGGCGCACATTCGCGTGTTCGACCCGGCCTGTGGCTCCGGCAACTTTCTGGTCATCGCCTACAAGCAGATGCGCGAAATCGAGGCGGAAATCAACCACCGCCGGGGCGAATTGCATCTGGGCAGCGAAATTCCGCTGACCAACTTCCGGGGCATCGAGCTGCGCGACTTTCCGGCGGAGATTGCCCGCCTGGCGCTCATCATTGCCGAGTTCCAGTGCGACGTGCTGTATCGCGGACAGAAGGACGCGCTGCAAGAATTTCTTCCGCTGGCCGCCGAGAATTGGATTGTCTGCGGCAACGCGCTGCGGCTGGATTGGTTGAGCATCTGCCCGCCAACGGGCATGGGGGTGAAGCTGGCTGCAGATGATTTATTTAGCACCCCACTCAACCAGACGGAAATCGACTTCGAGAACGAAGGCGGTGAGACGTATATCTGCGGGAACCCTCCTTATCTTGGAAGCAAATGGCAATCAGAGGGGCAGAAGTCTGACCTGGCCGCAGTATTCGCAGGTCATGGCACCGGATGGAAGACTCTTGATTACGTGGCCGGGTGGTTCATGAAAGCCGCCAACTATGGAGTGAAGACTTCCGCCGTGACGGCGTTCGTATCTACAAATTCCATCTGCCAAGGGGTACAGGTTCCCATCCTTTGGCCACTTCTATTGGCAACGGGTCATCAGATCGTCTTTGCCTACACGTCATTCAAGTGGGCAAATCTGGCCAGTCACAACGCCGGCGTCACGGTGGCAATCGTCGGTATCTCAAGGAATACGGCGCAGCCCAGAATCCTGTTCTCTGCTGTGGATAGGAACGAAGTAAGTGCGAAGCAGGTTCTCAACATCAACGCGTACCTCGTGCCAGGGCCCAACATCGTGGTCCAGCCCTTGCGGGAATCAATGGCCGGATGTGCCTATATGGACCTTGGCAACATGCCCAAGGATGGTGGCCACCTACTCTTTTCAGGAGATGAAGCCGACGAGGCTATAAGGCGTGAGCCCGCCATCGCGAAATACATCTTCGACTTTGTAGGTTCACAGGAGTTTGTCAAAGGTATCGTTCGCAAATGCCTTTGGATCGAGGACGAGCAGTCAGAAGAGGCCGGGCTCTTACCGCTTGTAGCCGAACGTCTTGCGGGTGTACGTGCAATGCGGCTGGCCAGTGATGCGGAGTCGACGCGCGCGTATGCGGACCGCCCGCATCGTTTCAAGCAGATTCAGGGGCGCGGACTGACTTCGTCAATCGTCGTTCCCAAGGTCTCTTCAGAGTCGCGTGAATACCTCCCCGTGGGTCTGCTAACAGCGCACTCCGTGGTGTCCGATAATGCTTTTGCCATGTATGACGCCCCACTCTGGAACATGGCCCTCATCGCCTCCCGCCTGCACTTGGTCTGGATTGGCACGGTTTGCGGCAAGCTGGAAACGCGCTATCGCTATTCCAATACTCTCGGCTGGAACACCTTCCCCGTGCCGCTGCTCACCGAGCAAAACAAGGCCGACCTGACCGCCTGCGCCGAAACCATACTGCTGGCGCGCGAAGCGCATTTTCCCGCCAGTATAGCCGACCTGTACGACCCGGACACCATGCCGGACAACCTGCGCCACGCCCACGAACGCAACGACGAAGTGCTGGAGCGCATCTACATCGGCCGCCGCTTCAAGAACGACACCGAACGGCTGGAAAAGCTGTTTGAGCTATATACCAAGTTGACGGCGGCGGCCAAGGCTAAACCCGCAGCGAAGGCGACAAGGGGAAAGAAAGCATGAGCGAGCACACCGGCAACCCGACCAATGCCTACACCGTGCCATCGATGTCCATCACCACGGCGCACACCGGTGCATCCAGCAAGCCCAACGCGTTGGGCATGCGCGCCATGCAGGAGCGTGCCTATGCCAAGCGCGGCGAGCAATACCTGCTGATCAAATCGCCACCGGCATCGGGCAAATCGCGCGCGCTGATGTTCATCGCGCTGGACAAGCTCAACAACCAGGGTTTACAGCAGGCGATCATCGTGGTGCCGGAGCGTTCGATCGGCGGCAGCTTCGCTGACGAACCTCTAAGCCAGTACGGTTTCTATTGGGATTGGCAGGTGCCTCCGCAGTGGAATCTGTGCAATGCCCCTGGCGTAGATGAGCCTCGCGTGGCCAAGTCCAAGGTGGCCGCTGTACGCAAGTTTTTGGAAAGTACCGACAAGGCGCTGGTCTGCACCCATGCCACCTTCCGCTTCGCGGTGGAGGAGCTAGGTGTTCAGGCTTTCGACAATCGCCTGATTGCTGTCGACGAGTTCCATCATGTCTCCATCAACCCGGACAACGTACTGGGGAATCAGTTGGGCGCGTTGATCGCACGTGACAAGGTGCATATGGTGGCGATGACCGGCTCCTACTTTCGTGGCGACAGCGAGGCGGTTTTGTCTCCGGCAGATGAAGCCAGATTCGAGACGGTCACCTACACTTACTATGAACAGCTCAACGGCTACAACTGGCTCAAGTCGCTGGACATCGGTTACTTCTTCTACACTGGTCGTTACGTGGATGCTGTTGCCAAGGTGCTAGACCCAGCGCTGAAAACCATCGTCCACATTCCCAATGTCAACGCCCGTGAAAGCCTGAAGGACAAGGAGCGCGAAGTAAACGAAATCATGAACTCGTTGGGTGATTGGAAGGGCATTGATCCGGCTACCGGCTTCCACCAGATACAAACCAAGGAAGGCCGAATTCTGAAGGTGGCGGACCTCGTAGATGACACCGACCTGGGTATGCGTTCCAGTGTGTTGGCTGCCCTGAGGGACCCGGCGCAGAAGAACAACCGCGATCACGTGGACGTCATCATCGCGCTGGGCATGGCGAAAGAGGGCTTCGACTGGATCTGGTGCGAACATGCACTGACCATTGGCTATCGCAGCAGCCTGACCGAAATCGTTCAGATCATTGGCCGCGCCACCCGTGATGCCAAGGGCAAGGAGCGGGCGCGCTTCACCAACCTGATCGCCGAACCCGCAGCCGAACAAGCCGCCGTGGCCGAGGCTGTGAATGACATGCTCAAGGCCATTTCCGCCAGCCTGCTGATGGAACAGGTGCTGGCGCTGCGCTATGATTTCACGCCCAAGAACAACGGCCCGAAGGAGGGTTTTGATTACGGCGAGGAAGGCTACAAGGACGGCAGCCACAACATCGGGGTGAACAAGGACACCGGTCAGATTCACGTCGAGATCAACGGGCTGACCACGCCGCAAAGCCCGGAAGCCACGCGCATCTGCAAGGAGGACTTGAACGAAGTCGTCACAAGCTTCTTACAGGATAAAACCGTGCTGGAGCGTGGCCTGTTCGATAAGGAAAACACCCTGCCAGAAGAGTTGACTCAGTTGCACATGGGCAAAATCGTGCGCGAGCGTTACCCGAAGTTGAGTGGCACTGATCAGGAAGCTATTCGTCAGCACGCCATTGCCGCCATGAACATCACGCAGCAGGCCAAGTTGACCTTGGCTCAGTCAGATACTAACGGTGGCGCGGCGCAAGGCAGTACGGCGTTGCTGGATGGGGTGCGCAAGTTTATCAACGTACGCGACCTGGACATCGACCTGATTGACCGCATCAACCCCTTCGAGGCCGCCTATGCGGTACTGGCGAAAGCGATGGACGAGAAATCACTGCGCCAGGTGCAGGCCAGCATTGCCGCCAAGAAGGTGAGCATCTCCGAGGACGAAGCCCGCGAGCTGGCAAAACGTGCCTTGCAGTTCAAAAACGAGCGTGGCCGCCTTCCGGACATCAACTCAGCCGACGCGTGGGAAAAGCGCATGGCCGAAGGCGTGGCGGCGCTGGCGCGTTACCGTGCGCAGGCCAAGGCGGCACAGGCGCCCGGCGAGTCCGGCAATGGCTGAAATGGACGATGACGAACTGCTGGACGCGCTGGGTGTAGACGTCGCCCCGCTCAAGGTTTCCAGTCGTACCCCACGCGAGGATCGCATCATTGCCGGCTTCGAGGACATCCTGCGCTTCCATCAGACCCACGGCCGCGCCCCACTGCATGGCGAGGGCCGTGACATCTTCGAGCGCCTGTATGCCGTTCGCCTGGACCAACTACGCAAGTTGCCGGAAGCGCAAACTCTGTTGGCGGGGCTGGATGGCCCCGGCCTGTTGGCTGGTGCGGAAGTGGCCGCGACCAAAGTTGACGATCTGGACGAAGACGCCTTGCTGGCGGAGTTGGGCATTGGTGGCGAGCCCCCCGACAAAAGTGACATCACCGTTCTGCGTAATGTGCGTTCGAACGCCGAAAAGCGTGCCGCAGAGGAAATTGCGAACAGAGCGCGCTGCATCGATTTTGAGCACTTTAAGCCGCTGTTTGAGAACGTCAAACGAGAGCTGGATAACGGTATTCGCAAGACACTCCTCATTCACACGCGCTCCATGGATGAGATTCAACAGGGAACGTTCTTCATCGTCGGGGGCCAGATTGCGTACATCGCCAAAGTAGGAGAAGCGTTCTTTACGAAGTATGAGCGTCGCGACAGTCGCTTGCGCGTCATCTTCGACAATGGAACCGAAGCCGAAGTGCTACAGCGCTCCCTCCAACGCGCACTCCACCGTGACAACGTAGCTCGACTGATCACTGAGCCCAGTGTGGGTCCACTATTTAGCGATGTGCTAGACACCGATGACATCGAAGCCGGAACTATCTATGTGCTGCGCAGCCAATCCAGCCACCCATTCGTCGCCGAGCATCGCGAACTTATCCACAAGATCGGCGTAACCGGCGGCAGCGTGGAGACCCGCATCGCTGGCGCTGAAACGGATGCCACCTACCTGCTGGCCGGTGTGGAGGTGGTCGCCACCTACAAGCTCCACAACTTGAACCGCACCAAACTGGAAAACATCTTCCACCGCCTGTTCGGTGCAGCACAGCTCGACTTAACCATCGAAGACCGCTTCGGACATCCAGTGAAGCCGAGGGAGTGGTTCCTGGTGCCGCTTCATGTGATTGACGAAGCGGTTCAGCGCATTCGGAATGGCTCGATTACCGAAGTGATTTATGACCCGAAAACGGCACGGTTGGTTGGTTGAGCGTGTGCAGAATTCTGTGAACTTGGTCTTACAGCTTCGTATTCCAATGCTGAAGTTCCTCGGGCGCTGACCTTCCAGCAGTTTTGGCACTGGAAACCAGACCGTCGTGCCTCTATACTTGAACTTCCGCTCGGTGTCGGAATTACGGACTGAGCCACGGTGCCGCATATCGGACCTACGCCCGAACCGCCCCGATTCACTGCAATTACTTACCCGCCCGAGTCCACCCGCTCCCGCAATTCCCTGCCGGCCTTGAAGTGCGGCACGAACTTCGCCGGCACTGCCACGCTCGCTCCGGACTTCGGATTCCTGCCTATGCGCGGCGGGCGGTGGTTGATCTTGAAAGTGCCGAACCCGCGGATCTCGATGCGCCCGCCTTCGACCAAGCTCATGGTCATGGCATGGAGTACCTCATTGACCGCAGCCTCGGCATCCTTCGGAGTCAGTTGCGGATAGTGTTTCGCCAGCTTGGCGATTAATTCGCTCTTTGTCATGCGGGGGTGGACGAGGCGTTCACGAATGCGGCCCTCGCTCCGGATTCCCCATCCTACGTATTTTGGCTTGCGCTTCAGCCTTATTGTCAGCCTTAACCTGCTGACCAAAGGCGTCACGCTTGGCAATTCCAACCTTGGCCGCCTCGATGCTCTTGACGCAACGCCAGCGCTTGCCGGTCTTGGTCAATATCTGGCGCATCTCTTCGAGCGGATGATGTGCGCCGCAGTGGTAGCAGAATGCAGTTTCAGACATCAATTCTTTTTGAGTGGGTCGGGTACGCTATTGGGTATGGTCGGGCTGTTGGTGAGGCCGATGGACACTGAGCAGCCAGTAACGATGGTTACGGCGTAGATAACAGCAAAGGGACGGGTGAAAAGACGGCGCATCACACCCTCAGCGTATCACGGTTTTAGGCGTGGAATTAGCGCACCCGACGTGATCCCATTTTTAGTAGCGGCCCGGTTTAGAGCCCGTTACTTCGCACTGTAATTGATTTGCCTGCGCCTGGGTTCGCGAGCGAATCCAGGCGCGCCGCGTAGGCCGCCGGCGGCAGCCCTCCGAGGTCCTTCTTTGGCCGATGCTCGTTGTAATCTTGCCGCCAAACCTCGATCTCCATCCTGGCATGTGCCAAGCTAGTGAACCAGTGCTCATTTAGGCATTCATCACGCAGTCGACCGTTGAAGCTCTCTACATAGGCGTTCTGGTTGGGCTTGCCTGGCTCAATAAAACGCAACGCCACACCGTTCTCGTGGGCCCAGATTGCCATCGCCCTGCCGCAGAACTCCTTTCCGTTGTCTGAACGAATTACCTTGGGCAAACCGCGCCGCTGCTTCACCTGGTCCAGGATCCGCGTCACGTAGGCTCCTGAAATCGCTGTATCCGAATGCACGGTCACCGATTCGTGCGTCGCATCGTCCACCACCGTCAAACATTTCAGGCTTCGACCGTCAGCTAACCGATCGAACACGAAATCTGCCGACCACACCTCGTTCCTGCTCATTGGACGCATCAACGGTTGACGATCCGCTATAGGCACCTTCTTGCGTCGGCGCGATCGCACCAATAGTTTCTCCAGCCGGTACAGCCGACGCACGCGCTTCACATTCACTTGCCAGCCCTCATGACGCAGCCGCAGATGAATCATCCGATAGCCATGCCGCCTATGCAGGTGCGCCAATTCGATGATGCGCTGGCGTAACGGACCATTCCCGTCATCCCGGCGTTGGTAACGAAGCACGCTCGCGCTCATCCCAGCCAAGCGCAACGCTCGGCGCTCGCTCAGACCCTGGGACTGAGCAAACCGTACCAGCTCGCGCTTGACTGATACGGTCACCACTTTCGCCGCAGCGCCTCCTTGCTGATCTGCGCCTCCAGCAACGTCTCGGCCAACAGCCTCTTCAGCCGCGCGTTCTCCGTTTCCAGTTGCTTCAGCCTCTTTGCATCCGAAACCGTCATCCCGCCAAACTTCGACTTCCACAGGTAGTAGCTCGCCTCCGAGAACCCATGCCGGCGACATAGATCCTTCACCGGCAACCCTGCTTCGGCCTCCCGCAGAAACCCAATGATCTGCTCCTCCGAAAAACGCTTCTTCATTCGCCCGATCTCCTCGTTTCATTAGATCGGACTCTAATCCATTCTGCTACTGATTTAAGGGATCACGTCGCACCCGACACTCTCCTCGACCTTCGGTGTGCTTGGCCGGTGCGACTACGATTCCGGTAAGTGACTGGAGAATCACGAACCGTCTGAAAGGCGCACTAGTAATAAAGAAACCCCGCTGAAGCGGGGGAAAGGAGGAGACCAGCGTGTATTTTGGAATAACCATACAGGCTAGGACCACGTGGCGGCAATGAGCCAAACGGTCTAGGGCGCGTGCAATCTGCCGTGATGGGGTGCTTGTCTGCTGGCCGCCATGAGGGCCGTGCGGAGGGCTTGGGACGGCGCTACGGTGCTCGCGGGGCGGGAGGGCGCGTGCGCTTGCCGTTGACGGCAAATGCCTACACGGCGCCTACACGATTGCGATAAAGAAAAAGCACTCACACGCGATAGCATATAAGTGCTTGAAATTACTGGTGGCCAAGGGCGGAATTGAACCTGGGACCTGCGGATTAACAGTTGTTATTTACGTTGTAAATCGCTGTACTAACGGCCCGCCCTCACTCGTAGAAGCTCGGCAAGACTCGCCGAGCGTCCTACGTTTTCCCTACGTTCCCCAGAAAGTCCCCATGGGAGCGCGCGTTCTCAGGCTTTTCGCACACGTCTGATTATTTCGCGTTAGCTCAATGACGTTGCGGTCTAGGTTTAGTGATCTGTACCACGCGCATGTTCCCGGGTACCAAAGGCTTCATGCGAAAGATTGTCATGATCTGGCTAATGTGAAGGCGATCGGTGGTTTTAATCTCGACCCAAAGCATATTCGCCCCCCCCTTTACCATTGTGAGATCAGGCCAGCCAGCCCGATATACATAAGGGTTCTCCATGATCGCCGCCGTAATCTGAGCTAATCGCTCGGCCCCGATAGCGGCGAACAACGACGACATTATGGCCGTGGTAAGTCCTGGGTAATATTCCCGTGTTTGCGGGAACATATAGATTTCTTTGAATTGGCTCTCAACCTGCGCTATGTCAGCATTTCGAACAGCATTCAGAATAAGTTCAGAACTCTCTTTATAGATTGTAAGTTGCGCCTCCGTGAAGCGAGTGCAAGCGTCTCTTCGACCAAAAAAGTTGATCTCTGCTAAGACATCCAATGCGGCGGCTCTTACGAGAAGGAGAACTGGACCTCCCTCACAGTATGCCCCTACGAACCCTTGAGTTAAAAAGTGGTTCAGACCATCAATTTCCGGCTTCTTTCCGAATGGCAAGTCTAATTTCTCATGCGTGATATCGAGTTGCAGACATTGCTCCGCGAGCGGAAGCGTAGCTATTTCTTCGCACCATGTTTTATGTAGCAAATTCTCAGGATAACTTTGCTGGTAGTAAGCCTTATTTTTTTCTGCTGTATCTAAAGCCAAGAATTTTTGCAGGTAAAACTTTTTCAAGTCTTCTGCTCTTTTTATATCCATACCAAAGAACCTCTAATTTGCGGGTGCGTTGGCCCTAGTCACGAGACCTGCTTCTTGGTGCCTTCGATCGCGGCGGCAAAGGGTGCGTCTGAAAAATCGTACGCTCGCTCGCCGCGCTGCAGTTGGCGAAGGCGTGGATCACACAGCTGGTAACCTTTTCCATCCAAATCCAAGAATGCCATGCCCTCTTCGAACCCGGGCTGCTCACGGAGCTTCTCGTTGAGCCGTCTCAAGTAAGCTTCCTTGTCTAGTGCTTCACCCATCGCTTTACACTCTCCCTTTGCTTGCAGGGCTTTTAGTTGACAAAATGTCAGCTAAACCGATTCCGCTGACACGTTCTTGCCCCTATTCGAGTAATACGGGGGATTACGGATACAACGCTACTCTCTCGGCGAGCGAAGGGCAAATGAGGAAGCGCGTGATATCTGTCTGCCTAACGCCGCATTGCTGCCCAGTTTTGGACCTAGATGGCCCCCCGACCAGGGCTCGAACCTGGGACCTGCGGAATTAACATCCGCTGCTCTTGCGATAAAGCAATGTTGCCACAATCGAACTCTTTACCTCCGTGAATTCACGGTGCCGAAGGGTCGGCCGATGGCGCATATCTTAACTATTTGAATATTAGTTTCGCCACGTTGTCCGTAAACTCACCGCTATCCCTGATATATCGCGCCAGCACCGCGTCCGACTTGTGCCCCGTCTGCCGCTTGATCTGCCACGCCGCCGCCCCCGCCCGCGCTGCCGAAGTCACCAGCCCCGCCCTCAAGCTGTGCCCCGAATACTCGCTCGCATCCAGCCCAATGCGCGCGACGTAGTACTTCACGATGCAGCCCACCGCCGCACCCGACAAGCGCCTCTCCGCGATGTGCCCATGCCGATTGATCGACCGAAAGATGGCACCCTCCACGATGCCAGACGCTTCCAGCCACGCCCGCAGCGCCCGCACTCCGCACAGCGCCCCACGCATCTTCGGAATCGGCACCTGACGCCCCTCCCCCTCCTGGTCTGTCTTGCTGCGCCGTACCGCAATCACCAACCCGCTTTTTGTGAACTCGATGTCTTGAACGTCCAGCGCCACCAGCTCCGACCGCCTGAACCCGCCCATGAACCCGATAAGCAGCAGCGCCCTGTCCCTCGCCCCCTCCACCCCGCGCATGAAGCGCAGCATCGCCACCAGATGCTCTTTGAGCAATGGCCGCACCTGCCGCTGTTTTTTCGAGTAAAGCCGCGCAATCCCCTTCATCGTCGCCCGCACCAGCTGCCCGCGCACCGGCGACCTGAGCCCCCTCGCCAAATGCTCTGCGTGAATCGCAGCCAATCGCTGCTCCAGCGTCGCTTTCGCCAACTTTCCAGCGTACGCCGCCAAGTACTTCGCCACTTGTGTCTCCGTCGCCGGAACCTTCCCGCCCCAGCGCTTGAAATGCTCCACCCCTTCCCTGTACGCCCTCACCGTGCTTGGCGCGTGCGACGCTTCCAGAAACCTCCTGAACGTCGCCCGCAGTGGCGTCCCACTCAACAACGTCGCCAACTCGTCGTGTCGTCCCATGTCCGTCATTCCTCATGTTTGTGCTGTTTCCTGACCCTCGCTAATCGCGCTTAGCGCGTCTTGAGCGTATTCGCCGCCTCTACAACAGCCCGCGCTCCGCAAACGACATCACCACCGCCCCTCCGACGATGAAGTGGTCCAGTACTTTCACATCCACCAGCGCGAGCGCAGTCTTCAACGATTGCGTGAGCAGCTCGTCTGCGCGACTCGGCTCGGCGACGCCGCTTGGATGGTTGTGCGCGAATATCACCGCCGCCGCGTTGCAGCGCAGCGCCCCCTTCACCACCTCCCTCGGATAAACGCTCGTCTGCGTCAGCGTCCCGCGAAACAGCTCTTCGCACGCGAGCACGCGATGCTGCGCGTCGAGCCATAGCGCCGCAAAAATCTCGTGCTCTTTTGGCGCGAGCTTCAAGATCAAGTACTCGCGCACCAGACGTGGACTGGTGAGCACGCTTTCGCTTGCGCGCAGCTTTATTTCGACCAGCTTCAACGCGCGCGCGATCGTGCGCTCCGCCCTCATGCCGCCGTCCCGCGCTTCTTTATTGGCCATGATTTTTGCTCCGTTTATCCCGCCGCCCGATCGCAAGCGCATGCTGCAGCGTCACCAGCGTCGACTTTCCGTTGCGCTCGTGCCACAGCCGCGCTCGGCTGCCTGGTGCCGCCGCCGTCACCGCGAGCGTGGAGTTCCACTGCAGCAGCGGGATGGGGTCTTCGCTCGGGTCGAGCAGCAAGAAGTGCTGTGGCGTAAAGTTGTCGCGCTTTTGCACCCCCGCCACCCCCAGCACCAGCGTCCAATGCTTCAGCCGGCGCGCGCTGTTATTGAT